>Ga0070734_10000395_pt1 | contig 97344 bp, 99 predicted proteins | sample Coa_R1_8_FD_66444 | JGI IMG/M metagenome (GOLD analysis project Ga0070734, IMG submission 66444) | Surface soil microbial communities from Centralia Pennsylvania, which are recovering from an underground coalmine fire - Coalmine... | ecosystem: Environmental > Terrestrial > Soil > Unclassified ...
AGAGGCAGGGTCCGAAGCCGCCCGGGTGCGGTCTGCGAAACCGCGCGCGGGCACCGCAGCTCGCTCCACCAATCGGTACGCCACCGGTTGACGCCCCTGATGAGCGAGCTTGAATCCCCCTGCCGGCATCCTGAAAACAATGTCAAGCGTGTCGTGTCGGACGGGAGGTAGCTATTGATTCTACGAGGTTTTTTCTTTCTCGCGTCGGCGCCGATTTCTTGGATTTGTGCCTCACTCGGCACGTTGCGAATCTTTTCTTGCGAATCTTTGTTGCCAATCAAGGAAGTAGCCTCGATTGAGCGAAGCGAAATCCGGGGACGCTGCAGCCCCATGTCCGCTCTACCCCCAACATCGACCCAACGGGCTAGCCGCTGATTGGTAGCGAAGTGCCAATAGGCGACATCATCGCAAACTCGCTTCCGGCGCGATGGGCGCAAAATAGGAGTTGTGCCAAGTGATCAACAATGGCTCTACTACATTCTCGCGTTTTGGCCTCCGACGCGCGGAGCAGCATGATGTTTTCCATTGGTCATGCGTTGCGCACTCATCGGCACATCTTTGTTCTGATAACGGCAATCTTTGCACTGTTGTTGCTTGGGCTCTTTCTGTTTGCAGGGCTCGGGCTATTGCAGAGCCCAAGCAGGAAAACATTGGAAATTTCATTTTCTCAATTACTCGACGACGTTGATGCCGGTCGAGTGCGCGACATACGGATCAACGGGACGGAAATCTACGGCACATTCAATAATGGCGCTGACTTCCAGACCTACGTACCGACCGATCCGACGCTCATTCAGCGCCTCAACGACAAAGGCGTGTCAATCACGACGCGGCCGTAATATGAAGGACTCGGACCTTCGGGCATCATAGCCGCAGGAAACCGCTCGAACATTCCAAGCGGTTGCTCGTGCAGCTAGGCTGCGCGGGGAGACATCTCGCCAATGACCGGCAAGCGCCCTCGTTTTAAGAGCTTATCTCGCCGGCAATTTGCCCAATGGGGCGCGGCGAGTGCAGGCGCTGTCGCGCTGCCGTTCGTTGCCGGCCGAAACGTGTGCGGAGCCAACCGGCGTATCAACATTGCGGCAATCGGCGCCGGCGGAATGGGCGCGGACGACATCGGCTACTGCAAGGACGAGAATATTGTCGCGCTATGTGACGTGGACGACAACAGCGCAGCGCAGACATACAGAGCTTTCCCAAAAGCGCGGCGGTATAGAGATTTCCGCGTGATGTTGGAAAAAGAAGGCAGTCACATCGACGCGGTAACCATATCGGCTCCCGATCACATCCATTTTCACGCAGCATCAGCGGCAATCGATCTCGGCAAACACGTGTACGTGCAAAAGCCGCTGACGCACTCGGTTTGGGAGGCGCGGACGATTACGGCTCTCGCCAGGCAGAAGAAAGTCGTCACGCAGATGGGAATCCAGGGCCATTCCCATAAGGACTCGCGCCGATTGGTCGAGTTGATCCGGGCGGGCGTTCTTGGCGATGTCATCGAGGTTCACGCGTGGACCGACCGGCCGATTTGGCCGCAGGGTATGCGGCGGCCGCCGACCGAAAGAATACCAAAAGGACTCGACTGGAATTTATGGCTCGGACCGGCACCATGGCGCGAGTTTCATGCCGGCTGCGTTCCTTTCAAGTGGCGCGCGTTTTGGGATTTCGGAAACGGCGCCTTGGGCGACATGGGCTGCCATATTCTGGATCTGGCTTTTTTTGCGCTTGACTTGCGCGAGCCGGTCTCGATCGAAGCGGAGTCATCGCAGATAAACTCCGAGACTGCGCCCAAGTGGTCCATCGTCAGATACTTGTTTGCCCGGCCGGACGGCAAACCCTTGCTCAAGGTGGTCTGGTACGACGGCGGCAAAACACCCCCGGCATCGCTCATCAAAAATGGCCATCTTTCCCGTAACGGCGCGATCCTGATCGGCAGCAAAGACACACTCTACGTGCCGAGCTACTGGGGACCCGGCCAGTTTCTGTCCGGCGCAAGGATGGCGGACTTCCGCGGCATACCGCAGACGCTGCCGCGCTTGCACGGCGCCGAGATCGATTTCGATGAGGCGCAGCACCTCGAATGGTTGAGCGCGTGCAAAGGCGAAGGCCGGGCTCTGGCGGGTTTCGACTATGCCGGGCCGATGACCGAGGCCGTGCTGCTCGGCAATGTCGCGCTCAGAACGGGCAAGCCCATCAGCTGGGACGCCGAAAATTGTCGGGTGAGCAATTCATCGGAAGCCAATCAATTCATTCGTCGAGAGTACCGGCTGGGATTTTAGCGGCGTAGGAAGCGCAGGGCGGACCCGTTGGCACTACTCCATCCGTTGCGGTCGCCCAGCCTCGGCTACCGCGGCGTTGGGAGTTTGAGTCGCCGTTGGCGCGGCCTACGGGATTCTCCTGAGGCCGCAATTGAGCCAGATCAATTGCCGAGGCCGGCTTTGGTGCGACCTTTCGCGACGTGGGCAAAATCGCAAACGCAGGAAAGGACCAGGCCATGGCAAACGCGCTCCCAAAACCTCTGATTCTTTATTTCCGCTTCCTCATGGCGTGGACGTTTCTTTACGCGGCGTCCCATCAGGTCTTTGACCCGCACTTCACCATCGTCGGCTTCCTGAACCATACCAAGACCTTCCACGACTTCTTCGCCATCTTCACGACGCCGGCCATGGCGCCGATCACCACCTTCATGGTCGAGTATGGGCATCTGTTGATCGGCCTGTCCCTGCTCACCGGCCTGATGGTGCGCGTCAGCGCCGTCTTCGGCGTGTTCCTGATGATCACCTACTGGTTCGCGCACATGGATTGGCCGTTCATCGAGAACACCAATAATTTCATCGTCGACTATCACCTGGTCTATGCCGGCGTGCTGGTGACGCTGATCGTGACGCGGGCCGGCCATGTGTTCGGCCTCGATGCCTGGGTGGAGAATCTCAGCTACGTCAAGGAGCATCCCGCGCTCAAGCCGCTGGTCGCCTGACGACCGGTCGCCCAAGGCGGCAAGAAGGCCCGGCCCTGCCGGGCTTTTTTGTTGCGCTTGCATTGATCAAGCCCGTGGGCCCATGCTCGCGAAGAGCTGCGCCGCCAGCGACCGGCGCTTTCCACTGGCGCAGAGGCCGAGCATGCAGGGCAAGATCGCGGTCGAGGAGCATTTCCGCATCGAGGAGACCAAGGGCAGCGAACAGCGCTATCCGGGGAGCTATTGGGCCGGGCTGTCCGGCAAGCTCCTCGAGGTGCACGGCGGCGCCCGCCTGGCCGAGATGGATGCAGCCGGCATCGAGATCGCGGTGCTGTCGCTCAATTCCAACGCGGTGCAGGGCGTTTATGACACGGCGAAAGCGATCGCGCTGGCGCGCCAGGCCAACGATGCGCTGGCGGCGGCGGTGGCCAAACGGCCTGACCGATTCGCCGGGCTTGCCGCGCTGCCGATGCAGGATCCGCAAGCCGCCGCCGCCGAGCTTGCGCGCTGCGTGCGCGAGCTCAATTTCAAGGGCGCGCTGGTCAACGGTTTTTCCCAAGTCGGCGCCGAGGACACCGCGGTCTATTACGACGTGCCGCAATACCGGCCGTTCTGGGCCGAGGTCGAGCGGCTCGGCGTGCCGTTCTATCTGCATCCGCGCGACCAGTTGCCGAGCCGGCGCCAAGCCTATGAGGGCCACACCTATCTGGTCGGCTCGCCGTGGGGCTTCGCCGATGAAACCGCGATCCATGCGCTGCGCCTGATGGGCAGCGGCCTGTTCGACGAATTTCCGAAACTGAAGATCGTGCTCGGCCACCTCGGCGAGCGCATTCCGTACGATCTGTGGCGGCTCGACCATCGTCTTTCGAAAGTGCCGAACCGGCCGGCCAAGCGCGCCATGGGCGAGTATTTCCGGCAGAATTTTTATGTCACGACCAGCGGCCATTTCTGCACGCAGTCGCTGATCCACGCCATCCTGACGCTCGGTGCCGACCGCGTGCTGTTCGCGGTCGATTATCCGTTCGAGGATCACGCGCAAGGCTCCGCGTGGTTCGACGCGGCCGACATAGCCGCCGCCGACCGCCGCAAGATCGGCCGCGACAACGCGATCAAGTTGTTCGGGCTGCGCTGAGCTTCTAGTGCGCCTGCTCGTTCCACGCCGTGCCCGACACCTTTTGGCCGCGGAAGGTCCCGGTCGCTGCGGCGACGCCTTCATAGACGCCGGCGCCGGGGCCTGAGGGAAATTCCTGATCCTTGAGCAGGCTTTTGATTGTCAGCGTCGTCTTGGGATGAAGAAGCTCTTCGATTTCGATCTCGAATTCCAGGAAATAAGTCACGCCGGTTTTCGGACTCGTCCAGGTCTCGCCGGTCGGGGTCAGCCAAGAAGGCGCAACATACATTTTGCCGTCCGGGTCCTGCGCCGTGACGAAGCTGCGAACCCGATCGCCAAGCTCGAATTTCGAGCCGAGCGCGAAGTTCGACAGGACCCAGCCGTTGTCCAATTGCGCGTCCTGCAAAATCCATTTCACCGGCTGGCTTGCGCTGCCGAAGGAACCGTATTCGTGGTCCATCCAGGTGGTCCCGGCGACCGGGAGCGTCTCGCGCGCGATGCCGCTCGCGCCCTTTGCCGGGACGATGCTGATCGTGCCCGTGGCGGCGAGCCGGGTCAGCGAATAGTAATAATTGTTGGTCTGCAAATGCGTGCCGTTGTCCGGCGGCTTCAGCGGCAGGACGCCGGTGCCCCACACCGGGAACGGCGGTCCCTGCTGGGACATCATCAGATCGAAATAGACTTCGGTGCCGGTGGCGTCATCGACCAACAGCGCGGTGATCGCCATGTTCTGGGTCGGATCGCCCCAGGCGGCGTCCATCGTGACGTAGGAATGAATGGCTTCGGCGGCGGCGCCTTGGCCTGAACCGCCGGCGATCGCCACCTGCGGAGCGGACGTGTAGCCGCGGCCTGGATTCGTCACGTTGATGCTGGCGATCCCGCCATTCGCCACCACGGCGTAAGCCTGCGCTTGGCTGCCGCCGCCGCCGCTGATCGCGACCGTCGGCGGCGCCTTGTCGCTGTAGCCGCTGCCCGGATTGGTGACTTTGATGGCCGACAAGCGGTTCGCGACGCTGCCCAGCCCGACATGCCAATCCCGCGTCGGATCGTGCTGCGCCCAATTGTCGAAATCGACGCCGACCGGCGGCCAGTAGGTCGTCGATCGCTGATAGTGCCTGGCATTGGCGACGTCGCTCAGCATGATCTGCGAGAATGCATAGCCGCGGTCGGAAAAGCCGGCCGCATTGATCTCGAAACCGAACACCCGCTCGCCCGCCTTGAGCGTGCCGATGTGCCACCACCACTCGGTCGGCGCGCCGCGATGCAGGTACTGATCTGCCGGCAGGAAGATCGCGGGTTTGCCCGCCGGGATCAGCTGCGGCGTAACGGCAGCCGCCGGCAATAGACTTGGCGCGACGCCTGGACCTCTGCGCAATACATTTTCAATCATGGCAAGAACTCCTGTTGCGCAGCCGCATCAAGCGGTTTTTTTCGAGGGCAGAATGGAGAACGACATCCTCGACTTGAATTCTTGCGGGGTGCGACCGTCCTGGATGCTGCACGCCAATCCAAGCGCACCTGCTGTTCCCAGCATCAACATGAACTTGGGCGGCTGCGCGCCCGCCGGGCCGCTGAAGCTGAGGACAAACATTGCCGGCACATAGCTATAACCACTCAGCCGCTGCAGCTCTCCGGACGGATCCGACAACGCGGAAAAATCAAATTGAATGTCGGTGTCGCTCCTTATCGTGAGGACTTTTGTCGATGTGAGAAGATCATAATAATCGCCGATGAAGGCAGACAGAGGAACCGGATTGAAACTGGTCTCGCCGTTTACATTTTTGCTGCCGATCGTTCCCGAAAAAGCCACCAGGTGACCGTCTTTGTATTGCCTGGTGAAATCAAGAGAAAGCTTTCCGGGAACTTTCAGCGTGCGACCGTCGAAGGTGGCGCCATCGCCGAAAGAATGGGTTTCGATGGATTTGCCGTTCATCGAGACATTGATGGAGATGGTCGTGGTTTTTTGGTTGCCGGCGGCAATGACATAGTCATCGGTGGTGTCGATCGACAGGAACGCGCCGGGCGCCGCGTTCATCGAATAGTAGCCGGTAAAAGGCACGAGTTTGCTGACGTCGTTCGCCATCCGAATTCTCCATGATTTTCTTGGCGAAGGGGCTGCGCCAATGCCAGCCGCGTAAAGACGTCGGCGAAGATCAGTAGCGCCCGCCTCGTGTGATTGTCAATTTGGAACTTACACGCAAGCATAGTGTGCCGGCGCAGCGCGCGCCGTCAATGCTTCCAATACGTGATCGAGCGCGTTCCCGGCGCGGTAGCTTTTTGCCTCCGAACGCGCCAATGTGGCGCCGCGCCAAACCTGCCGGAGTGATGTCATGGACCTTCTTGCCGACCGCGGCCGCCGCGTTTCCGTCGAAGAGCTCGATACCAGCCGGCTCTTGGCGCATGCCCGCAAGCAGGCGCACGAGCGCAGCTTCGACGACGTGCTGATCGCCGACGTCGATTCGCATCACTACGAGAACGAATGCTTCGACCAGTTCCTGCCGTTCATCGAGAACGACGTGCTGCGCCAGCTGGTGCTGGCCGGCCGCACCAAGGGGCGAGGGGCGCTCACCCCGCAGCAGGTCAGCTTCCAGGACATGGGCGGCCGCATCACCCGCTATCCGCTGCGCTCGTCGGAGAAGACCGAGCCCGGCCGGCTGCGCGACGTCGAGCTCGGCCAGCGCTGGATGGACGCCATGAGCGTCGATTATTCGTGCCTGTTCCCGACGCTCTTGCTTTCAGTCGGGCTGCATCCGTCGACCGAGATGGAGATCGAGCTGTGCTTTGCCTATAACCGCTGGCTCACCGAGCAGGTGCTGCCCGAGGCCGGCGGCCGGCTCTATTCCATGCTGTCGCTGCCGATCTCCGATCCCGACGAGGCGCTGCGCCAAGTCGAGAGATTCGGCGATTGCAAGCACGTCACCGGCTTTCTGGTGACGGCGGCGCGCACCTTGCCGATCCATCACAACAGCAACATGAAAGTGTTCCGCGCCATCGAGGAGCGCGGGCTGGCGCTCGCCTTCCACTCCGCCATCAATATCGGCGAGCCGGTGTTCAAGGGGCTCAACCGCTTCGCCTCGGTGCACGCGCTCGGCTTTCCGTTCTACAACATTTTGCACATGACCAACTGGATCACTAACGGGCTCGGCGAACGCTTCCCGAAACTGCCGGTGATCTGGATCGAGGGCGGGCTCGCCTGGGTGCCGTTTTTGATGCAGCGGCTCGACCACGAGTTCATGCTGCGCGCGTCCGAATATCCGCTTCTGAAAAAGAAGCCGTCGGATTACATGCGCGACATGTATTACGCCTCGCAGCCGATGGAGCGCGTCGACCTCGAAGCGCTGCGATGCACCTTCCGCATGATCAATGCGGAGACGCAGCTCCTTTACGCCTCCGATTATCCGCACTGGGATTTCGATCTGCCCTCGACCGTCTGGGACCTGCCGTTTTTGAGCGAGAAGGCCAAGCACAACATCATCGGCGGCACCGCCGCGCGCCTGTTCAAGCTGCCGCCGCGCAACGACAAGCAGAAGGTCAATCTCGCCCGCTTCGGCAATCTGGCGGCGTGACTCTCGTCATTCCGGGGCCGAGCGAAGCGAGGAACCCGGAATCCATAATCACGAGCGGTGCAGAATCGCGCATGGCAGCGCAAATTCCTTACCGCTCGTGGTTATGGATTCCGGATTGACGCTTCGCGTCATCCGGAATGACGAATCACGCCGACAGCGCCACCGGCGCGCTTGTCTGCGCCTCCTCCAACACCAGGTCGGCGCCTTTTTCGCCGATCATCACCGCGGCGGCGTTGGTGTTGCCGGAGACGAGGCTCGGCATGATGGAGGCGTCGATGACGCGCAGCCGCTCGAAGCCGCGCACGCGCAGGCGCTGGTCGACCACGGCGGCCGGATCGGCGCCCATGCGGCAGGTCGAGGTCGGATGATAAACCGTGGTGCCCGTGGCGCGCGCATAGGCGAGCAGGTCGGCATCGCTTGAGCATTGCTCGCCCGGCATGCGCTCCTCGGCAATGAGCCGCCGCATCACCGGCTGGTTCATGACTTCGCGCAGCCGGTTCAGGCCGGCGACGATGGTGTCGCAATCCATGCGGTTCGACAGATAGCGCGGCTGGATCGCCGGCGGCACCAGCGGATCGGCCGATTTGATGCGCACAAAACCGCGGCTCTCCGGCCGCAACTGGCAGACCGAGGCCATGAAGCCGGAGAACGGATGCAGCTTGGCGCCGGCCGTCTCGGTCGAGAAGATCAGGAAATGGATCTGCACGTCCGGCGAAGCAAGCTCGGGACGCGTGCGCAGGAATGCGCCGGCATAGCCCGCGCCGATCGACAACAACCCCTTGCGCGAGAAAATATAGCGCAGCCCGGCATGGCAGCGGTGCCGCCAGTTGTTGACCACGTCGTTCATGGTGATCGGCTCGCTGCAGCGGAACTGCATGCGCACCTGCAGGTGATCCTGCAGGTCGGCGCCGACGCCCGCCATGTCGGCGAGCGGCGCGATGCCGAACTCGCGCAGCAGTTTTTCCGGCCCGACGCCGGAGAGCTGCAGCAGTTGCGGCGAATTGAACGCGCCGCCGGCGAGGATGACCTCGGCATTGGCGTAAGCGGTGCGGATCGCGTCGCCTTGCCGGTATTCGATTCCGGTGGCGCGGCTTCCGTCGAACAGAATGCGCGTCGCCAGCGCCTGGGTCTCGACTTTCAGGTTGTGGCGCTTGCGCGCTTGGCGCAGATAGCCGGCGGCGGTCGACCAGCGGCGGCCGTTGCGCGCGGTGAGCTGAAAATAGCCGGCGCCTTCCTGGCGCGCACCGTTGAAATCGTCGGTGCGCGGAATGCCGCTTTGCTCGGCGGCGTCGATGAACGCCTCGCACAGCGGATGCGGCTCGCAGACGTCGGACACCGACAGCGGCCCGCCGACGCCATGTAAATCGTCGGCGCCGCGTTGCTGATCCTCGGACCGGCGGAAATACGGCAGCACGTCGTCAAAACCCCAGCCGGTGTTGCCGAGCTGGCGCCAGTGATCGTAGTCCTCCTTCTGGCCGCGGATGTAGAGCAGCCCGTTGATCGAGCTCGATCCACCCAAGACTTTGCCGCGCGGCTGGATGATGCGGCGGTTGTTCAATTCGGGCTCGGGCTCCGAGCTGTAGAGCCAATTGACCTTCGGATTGTCGAACAGTTTGGCGAAGCCGAGCGGAATGTGAATCCACATGTGGCGGTCGTGGCCGCCGGCTTCCAACAGCAGCACGCGATGCCGGCCCGAAGCGGTCAGCCGGTTGGCCAGAACGCAGCCGGCGGAGCCGGCGCCGACGATGATGTAGTCGAATGTCGCCGCTTGCGGGTCAGGCTTCATGACGTGGTACTCCCCGCGGCTAGCATAGCGCGAAAGGTGCGATGCTGACTATCGCGAGCTCTAGCGCGGCCGGTCCCACATCAACGTCCTGCCAACGCCCGCGCGATCGCGGCTTCGACGTGAAGCCGGGTGGTGTCGAACAACGGCACGGCGCTGTCCTGCGGCTGCACCAGCAGGATGATTTCGGTGCAGCCGAGAATGATGCCCTGCGCCCCCCGCTGCACCAGACGCGCGATCACCTCGCGATACGCCTGTCGCGAAGCGGGGACGATCTTGCCCTGGACCAGCTCGTCGTAGATGACGCGATGCACCAGCGCGCGGTCGTCGATTTCGGGAATGAGGACGTCAAGACCGAAGCGTTTCGCCAAGCGGCCCTTGTAAAACGTCTGCTCCATGGTGAATGCGGTGCCGAGCAGGCCAATGCGTTTGATCCCACTTGCCACGATGCGTTCGCCGGTCGGATCGACGATGTGCAGCAGCGGAATCTCGACAGCGGCTGCGACGGCGTCGGCCATGCGATGCATGGTATTGGAGCAGATCAGAAGGAAATTGGCGCTGCCGCTCTCCAGCCGTTGCGCGGCGTCGATCATCAGCGCTGTCGCTTGGTCCCAATCGCCGGCATGCTGCAACGCTTCGATCTCGCCGAAATCGAACGACCACATCAGGCAGCGCGCCGAGCGCAAGCCGCCGAGCCGGGCGCGCACGCCTTCGTTGATCAGCCGGTAATATTCGGCCGAGCTTTCGAAGCTCAGCCCGCCGATCAGCCCGATGACGGGGAGCGGACGATCGTCAGTCGACTGCTCGGCAGCGGCGGCCACGACCGGCTACCGCGCCAAAAATCGCGGCACGCGCTTGAGCGCGTCGGCGCGGGCCGCCGGGTTGGTGCCGCGATGTGCTTCGCCCGAAGGGTTGGCGGTGTGGGCGAGGCCGGTGCGCAGGCGGAGCGGCGCGTTGGCGCGGTCGAATTCGTGCGCGGCGCCCGGATAGACCACGATCTCGGCGCGGGCGCTGCGGCCATGGGCGCCGGCGACCATCTGCTGGCAGGTCGAGGCCAAGGTCCAATCGTCGGCGCTGCCGATCAGGATGAGCGTCGGCACCCGGGCGCTCCACGCGGTGAGGCGCAAGCGGCGGCAGCCCGGATAGAAGGCGACCGCGGAGCGGAAATCGGCGCCGCCGTCGCGCGGCACCATATTGGGCCGCACCGTCCATAACGTTGCAGTGCCGCCGTTGGCCCAGCCGACGAGCGAGATGCGGTCGGCGCGGACGAAATTTTGCGCTTGCAGCCAGTGCCGCGCCGCTTCGGCGTCGGCGATGCGCTCGCGCGAAGCCCGGGCTTTGGACTGGTGCACGCGGCATTGCGGGCCGAGCCCGCGCGAGCCGAACGAATCCGGAAACAAAACCGCGAAACCGTCGGCAACGAGATGCTGGGCCCAGGCGCCATACAGTTGCGAGGCCGCGTTGGGACGCTGACTAAGACCGCCGCAATCGTGCAGCGCCACGACGGCCGGGAACGGACCCGGGCCGCCCGGGCGGTATAGCGTTGCGTGCAGCGTCAGGTTTCCGTCGGGAATATCGACCTGCTCCGCCGCGACGGCTTGGCTGGCCCACAGCAGCGCCGCGCCGGCAAACGCGCGGGTCATGAAGCGCAAATTCATATCGGCAACGTGGTTCGGTGCCCTTGCGCGCAAATCTAGCACACCGCGCATATTCGCCGCAGCCCGCCCGGTTCGCAACCCGGAGGGTTTCACAGCGCCTTGCGAGCGATTATGTTTGCTCGGAATCGGCGGCCGAACGAGCCAAGGGCGGGCGCCCGGCATCAAGCGGAGAGGCAGTTGCTCAATCGTACCGACCGTTCCGGTCCGATGCCCGGCGAGGCCGAGGTCAAATATCTCGACGGCGACTTTCGCGTCATTCGGCCAGGCGTCTTCGTGCGCTGCGCGGTGACGGGGGCGGAAATTCCGCTCGAGGAGCTGCGCTATTGGAGCGTCGATCTGCAGGAGGCCTACGCTTCGCCCGAAGCGGTGTTGCAGCGGCACGCCGCCACTCTGGACGCCAAGAAGTAGATCGGACGGCAGCATCAGCGCCGTTTGACGACGTCGAGCATCATCTCGCGGAATGCGTCGGCTTCTTCGATGACGAGCCGAACCGGCAGCACGCTGGCGCGGTCGGCAAGCTCGGCAGTCTGTGGATCGCCAGCCAAACGCGCCTGATCCTTTTCGGTCGTGAGCAACACGAGATTTTGGCTCTGCGCCCGCGCCGTCAGGCTCTGCGCCTCGGCTGCCGTATAGCGATGATGGTCGGCAAAACTTTGCCGCTCGACTACGTTGAGACCGGCCTCCGCCAGCGTGGCAAAAAATTTGTCAGGATCGGCAATTCCGGCGAACGCCAGGATCCGGCTTCCGGCCAGCGCGGCGAGCGTTTGGGAGTCGGGTTCGAGCCGGGCATGGAAAACAGCTAGGCCGCGCTTGCGGCCGAGCTCCGCGACTGTCGCAGCGCTGTCCGCTACCGCGCCGACGATGATCAGCGCATGGGCGCGGGCGATTTGACTCTGCAGCGTCGCCCGCAACGGGCCGGCTGGCAGCACGCGGCCGTTGCCGATGCCGCGGCGGCCATCGATCACGATAATGGCGAGATCCTTGTGCAGCGCCGGGTTTTGCAAGCCGTCGTCCATGACGATGACGCCGGCGCCCTCGAAACGCGCCAGCTGCGCGCCGGCCACGCGATCGCGGGCGACGATGGTCGGCGCAAGCTGGGCCAGAAGCAGCGGCTCGTCGCCGACCTCGGCGGCGCGATGCACGGAGCGATTGACCAGGACCGGCCCGGCAAGCCGGCCGCCATAGCCGCGGCTCAAGAAGAACGGCCGCTCGTGACCGGCGAGCAACAGGCGACCGACCGCGAGCGCCGCCGGGGTTTTGCCGGCGCCGCCGACCGTGAGATTGCCGAGGCAAATCACCGGCACGCCGGCGCGGCGCCCCGGCCGCCGCATGCGCAGCGATGCGACCGCGCCGTAGAGTGCCGCCAGCGGACTGAGCCACAGGCCTCGGCCCGGCTGCCACCAAAAACGTGGCGCTTGCATCAATGCATCATCCCTGGCCCGGCTGCCTGTATTGCAAGTCGATCATGCTTCAGGAGAGCGGCTGCGCCAAGCTCGGGGTCCGCGCGCCGGTGCGCGCCGTGTCGAGTCATGCGTCACCACCGTCTTGCGCCATAACGCACTTTTCATGGGCTGACATGGTAAAGTAGCTTGTTGCATCGCAGTGTTGGCGACGCGGGCGGTGATCCTACACGGTGCGGCTTGTTCCGGGGGTGCGGGGTGAGCATTAGGTTCTACCGAGCCGTCGCTGCCGTCCTTTTTTTCACTGCTGCAGGGCTGCAGGCGGCAGCGGCGCAAACTGACCTTGAGCCGCAGCCGGGCGCTCAACCGAAGTCACTGACGGCCAAAGCTACGCGCTCCTCATCGCCGTCGCGATCGTCGCCACAGTCGCAAAGCGGTGCGCCGAACTCCTCCGGCCAAGCCAAGTCCAATTCGGGGACCGGCAACGGCGAAACGGCGGCGAAGAAGGAAAAGAAAGAGGAGCATGAGCCGGCCGATCCCGACACCGGCACCAGTACGCTTTCCACTGAAACGCTCGGTCTGCTTGCCCAATCCATACCAGCGCTGGGGCGTTAAATTTTCGCTGTCCTATGTCGCCGACGCGCTGAGCAATGTGACGGGCGGCGCGCGGCAGGGCGGCGTGTTCGAGGGACGATTAAACGCCGCCATCGACCTCGATCTGGCAAAAGCGCTCGGGCTATCCGGGCTGAGCTTTCATGCCAACGCATTTGCCATCCACGGCCAGGCGCTGTCGCGCGATTACATCGGCAACCTGTTGCCGGTGAGCAGCCTGGAGGCGGTCGCGACGATCCGGCTTTACGAGGCTTGGTTCGAGCAAAAGTTCTGGAACGACAAAGTATCGGTTCGTGCCGGCCAGCTCGGCGCCGACGCCGAGTTCATGACCAGCCAGTATACCGTCCCCTTCATCAGCGCGACTTATGGCTGGCCCGGGATTTTCGCTCTCGACATGCCAAGTGGCGGGCCCGCACCGCCGTTGGCGGCCGTGGGTGCTCGGCTCAAAGCAAATGTGAACGACAACGTCACGCTGTTGGGCGCGGTGTTCGACGGCAACGCGGCTGGTCCCGGTACCGGCAATCCGGAATGGCGCGATCTGTACGGCTTGAACTTTCGCGTCAGCGATCCGCCGCTTTTGATCGGCGAAGCACAATATGCCTACAATCAGGAGAAGACCTCGCCCGGTCTGCCGGGCACCGTCAAGCTCGGCGGGTGGTACCACGCCGGATTGTTCGACGATCAGCGCTTCGCCTCGAACGGACTGTCGCAAGCGGACCCGAACGCCGCGCCAAGTCCGGCGCTGCTGCGAGGGAATTTTGGCATCTATTCGGTATTCGAGCAGTTGCTGCTGGCGTTCGCCGGCAAGGCGAGCCCGCGCGGCATCGGCATCTTTGCGCGCGTTTCCGGAAGTCCGGATGATCGGAACCTGATCAGCTTCTATGCGGATGCCGGCATCGTGGCGACAGGCTCATTCGCGTCGCGGCCGAATGATCAGATCGGACTAGCCGTTGCCTATGCCCAAATATCTGATCAGGCGCGGGCGCTCGACCGCGACTTCGAAATTCTCGATCATGACCTGCGTCCGGTTCGCAGCGCCGAGACATTGATAACCGGCAGCTATCTGGCAGAAATCCGCAAAGGATGGAACGTCGTCCCGACGCTCCAATACGTGATTAATCCCGGTGGCGGCTACGTCACCGAAGCTGGTGCCGCCAAACCCGTGAAGGACGCCGTCGTGATCGGCATCCGTACTATTCTGAAGTTTTAGGCTTGGGTTGCAGCGGAACAGCGGCCGGTTTTTATGAGTGCACCGCTCAGCTGGCCCGCTGCTCGAGGTGAAGCTGCATCAGATAAGGATCGAGCGCGGCGAGCGTGCGCTCGAGCGCGCCGCTGAGTTTTTCGACCGCCTCGGCTCCGGCCTTGGCCACCTCGGTACGGGCCGATTGATCGGCAAGCCAGTCGCCAAGCTTTGCCGTCAGCGCTTCTTCGTCCTCTGTCAGCTCGGCGCCATGCGCCTGGTCGAGCGTGGCGTAGAGCTCGGCGAAATTCCAGACATGCGGCCCGTGCAGCACCGCGGCGCCGAGCCGGATCGGTTCGATCGGATTTTGGCCGCCGTGCCTGGCCAGCGAGCCGCCCATGAACACGATCGGCGCGATGCGGTAGATCAGGCCGAGCTCGCCCAGCGTATCGGCGATGTAGACGTCGACGTCGCGCTTCGGCAATTCGCCGCGCGAGCGCATGGCGACCGAAAGGCCGGCGACCTTGGCGATATCGGCGATGCTCGGTCCGCGCTCCGGATGGCGCGGCGCGATCAATGTCAACAGCTGCGGATGCTTGGCGCGCAGCCGGCGGTGCGCCGTGATCATTGCGGTCTCTTCGCCCGGATGGGTCGAGGCCGCCGCGGCCACGGTGCGCAAGCCGATCAAGGCGTTGAAGCGGTGCAGCGTCGCGGCGTCGACCGGCGGCGCCGGCACGTCGAGCTTCAGATTGCCGGTCGAGGACACGCGCGGCGCGCCGAGTCGCGCCAGCCGCTGCGCGTTCGCGGCCGATTGCGCAAGACACAAATCGAAGCGGCCGAGCAGCGCTGCGCTGGCGCCGGACACGAGGCGCCAGCGGCGGAACGAACGTTCCGAAATGCGGCCATTGATCAGGATCATCGGGATTTTGCGGCGCGCGCAGCCGAGGATCAGGTTCGGCCACAGATCGGATTCGACGAACAGCGCCAAGTCCGGCCGCCAATAATCGAGAAAGCGCGCAGTGAATTGCGGCACGTCGACCGGAATGAACTGATGCAGCGCGCCGTCCGGCAGGCGCTGTCCGGCGAGCGCGGCCGACGTCACCGTGCCGGAGGTGACCAGCACGGCGAAATCGCGGCGGCGGATGCGTTCGATCAACGGCACGGCGGCGAGCATCTCGCCGACGCTGGCGCCGTGCACCCAGATCAAAGGTCCCGCGGGACGTGGCAGGCTCGGTTCACCGCGGCGTTCGCCGAGCCGGGCCGGGTGCTCCTTGCCGCGCGCCAGGCGCTTGGCAAGCAGCCGCGGCACCAGCGGCGTGGCGGCGCGGGATGCCAGCCGATAGACGCGCAGCGCGAGCGGCAATCGATCCGGCAAACTCTGCACTCCGTCCTGTCAGGCGGCGGGCACGCGCTTGAGCAGTTCGAGCAGCGCCGCGTGGCGCTCGCGGCCGGCGGCGACCAGCATGCCGTGCCGCGGCACCGGGCGGTTGTAGCATAACGGCTCGCCGGAAAACGGCGTCAGCGCGCCGCCCGCTTCGTGCACCAATAGGTCGGCTGCGGCAAGGTCCCAATCGTGGCTGCTGCCGCCGGCGATGGCGGCGTCGATCTCGCCTTGGGCGACGCGCGCCAGCCGCAGCGCCAGCGAATGCAGCCGCGGCGTGATCGAAAACGGCGGCGCGACCGTGCCGAGCCGCTCCAGAAAATTTTTCGGCCCGGCAAAGCGCACGTCGGCGAGACCGGCGCCCGGACTGGCCGCGATCGCCATGCCGTTGCGCGTCGCGCCGCAACCGGCGACCGCCATGAAGAACTCGTCGGTGACCGGGGCGAACAAGCAGGCCGCGATCGGCCGACCGTGTTCCACCAGCGCCGCGGACACCGCCCAGTCCGGCAGGCCGGCGATGTAGCCGCGGGTGCCGTCGATCGGATCGACGATCCAGACCCGCGGCGCCTCGAGCCGCACCGGATCGTCAGTGCTTTCTTCGGACAGCCAAGCGATGTCGGGCGCAACAGCTTTCAGGCCGTCGCGCAACAGCCGATCGACCGCCATGTCGGCTTCGCTGACCGGCGACGACGCGCCCTTGGTCCAGCTTTTCAGCGGCACGCCGAACATTTTCAGCGCCAGCGCGCCCGCCTCGCGCACGCACGCGGCGAGCCGCGCGGCGAGCGCGGCAAGCTCAGCCGGCTCAGTGGCCGGCAACGGTCAGGCCCTCGACGCGCAAGGTCGGCGCATTGGTGCCGTAGCGGAATTGCAGATCGTTCGCCGGCTCGAGGCTCTTGAACATGTCGAGCAAGCGGCCGGCAATGGTCACTTCGCTCACCGCATAGGTCAATTCGCCGTTCTCGATCCAAAAGCCCGAGGCGCCGCGGCTGTAGTCGCCGGTGACCATGTTGACGCCCATGCCGATCAGGCCGGTGACGAAAAAGCCGTCGCTGATATCGCCGATCAGCTCGCGCGGACTCTTGGGCCCGGGCGCCAGATGCAGATTGCTCGGCGCCGGCGACGGCGTCGACGACACGCCGCGCTGCGCATGGCCGTTGGTTTGCAGATTGAGCTCGCGCGCAGTGGCGCAGTCGAGCAGCCACGACTGCAACACGCCATCGTCGACGAGCTTCTGCACGCTCCCTGCGACGCCCTCGGCATCGAACGGCCGCGACCGCAGACCGCGCTTGCGCAGCGGATCGTCGATCACGTCGATGCCGCGGGCAAAAATCTGCTGGCCGCGCTTGTCGCGCAAGAAGCTGGTCTTGCGCGCGACGGCGCTGCCGTTGGCGGCGCTGGCGAGATGGCCGACCAGCGATCCGGCGATGCGCCGGTCGAACACGATCGGCACCTGCCGCGTCGCCACCTTGCGCGGATTGAGCCGCTTGACGGCGCGTTCGCCGGCGCTGCGGCCGACCGCTTCGGCGCTGTCGAGGTCGGCGGCGTGCAGGGTCGAACTGTAATCGTAATCGGTCTCCATGCCGGTGCCTTCACCGGCGATCGCCGACATCGAGATCGAATGGTTCGACGATAGGCTGGCGCCGACAAAGCCGTGACTCGTCACCAGAACCATGCCGCCGATGCCCGACGACGCCGACGCGCCGCCGGATTTGGTCACACCCGCCACGGCAAGCGCGGCCGCTTCGGCGTCGCGGGCGCGCCGTTCCAAAACATCGACCGACGCCATGTCGGGGTCCAACAGATCGAGCGCCGGCAGGCTGCGCGCCAACAGCTCCGGTTCGGCGAGCCCGGCGAAGCGATCCTCGGGCGCCACGCGCGCCATGGCCACGGCGCGTTCGGCGAGCGTATCGACGCCGTCGCCCTTGACGTCATTGGTCGACACGACCGCCTGCTTGCGTCCGACCAGCACGCGCAGCCCGACGTCGTCGCCTTCGGCACGCTGCGATTCCTCGACCGCGCCCTCGCGCACCTCGACCGAGAGGCTCACGCCGCGCACCGCGATGGCGTCGGCGGCGTCCGCCCCGGCGCGTTTGGCGGCGGCCACTAGGCGCTCGGCCAGGTCGGTCAGTGCGGATTGGTCGAGCAGGGAGGACATTTTGAGCGGAAGGATCTTGAGCTGTGGCGGAAAGATGCGGGCGGGTCAGTGGAACAGCGGCCGACCGAAACCAAGATGTGCTCGCCGCGGACCTGAATCAACCCGGTCGCGGCGGCGGAATCGCTCAATTGCGACGCCGCCCGGCAACCGCTCGTCAATCATGTGCGCGTTGCGCGCTGCGAACAACGAGCCCTTAACCAGTCTCCTTAAGCGGATCGCGAAAGGCTTGTGGCATTGTTGCGACAAACCGGGCGGCCACAGCCCGGGGGGAGTTCAGCCTTTTCGAGGCGTCGAATGGAGACCGGCAGGATCGCTGCCGGGTCTGGTCAGGCCGGGAGTCCCTGTCGCGCCAATGCGGCAGGGACTCCCGAGCCATCCCCGCGCACCAGCGGGATGGCAAGCGCGCCGCGGCTCGACCCGTTTTCACTGCCCGTGCGCTTTACCGCCGCCGACGAAGCGGCCGACGAGCGGCTGCGCGTCGTCGACCTGCATCGCGAACGCGTGGTGCTGCGCCGCTCGGTCGCCGGCATGCGCATGGCGCTCAATCTGCCGGTCGCGTCGTTCCGCGGCGTCGCCATCCGGCTGATCGGCGAAGCCGGGCAAGCGCCGAGCGCGATCGCGGTCGTGCTCGAGCACGACGATGCGGCGCTGTCGCTGCCGCTGTTCTTGGCAAAGGAAAGCGACGACGTGGTCGCCGAGTGGCAAGCCTGGGGCCGCGCGCTCGGCCTGCCGCTCCTGGTCGCCGAAGCCGACGGCACCTTGCGCGAGCCATTCGCCCGACTAGGCGCCGTGCGCATCGCCGCCCCGCTCGCGCGCCGCCGCCGCCGCGGCGCAGTGGCGCGGCGAAGGCCGTCGCGGCTGTTGCGGCGCAGGGCGACGCGATTGTCCGACACGCCGCCCGTGCATCGCGACGAACGCGAGATCATCGCGCGACACTGAGTCAATCGTTTTCACGATACGTCTCATCTCGTCATCACCGGGCTTGACCCGGTGCTCGATGGTTGGTGGCTGGACGCCTTGGCAAATCATTTGATAGCCAGTCCGAGAATAGTGAGCGAAGCGCAGCCTTGATCGAACCTGACGAACCCATGCCGACGGCCGGTCCGAGCCGGGAAATAGGCGAGCTCCTTGCGCATGGACCGAACGTCGCCGGTGGCGACGTCTATTTGGGGCCGCATTGCGATGACGTCTGTTTCTCGCTCGGCGCGCACACCCATCGCCGCCGATCGGGCGTCCTGCTCACTGTCTGCCCGGTCGGAGGCTATATCGCCACGCCCGGAAAAACGGTCGCCGAGATCACCGACATTCGGCTCGGCGAAGAAGTCGCGTTCGCACGATCGTGCGGGCTCGTTGCCTGCCATCTTCGCATCGAGGGCGCGTCGGTGCTGAGGCACGATCCGTTCGATGCGTCTTGGCTTGTACCGAACACCGAGCGCATCGAACGCCGCTTGCTCGAAGCGCTGCGGGGCCTCGGCGCGGCGAGCACAGCTGCAGAACGGCCGTGGTTGTTTTGTCCAGGCGGAATTGGCGGCCACATCGATCATCTCGCCGTGCGCGGCACGGTGTTGCGGCACGCCGCGGGCTTGGCCGAACTCTACCGGTTGGCCTTCTACGAGGACCTTCCTTACGCATCGGTTTTTGAAAAGCGCTGCGCCGGGATTGCCGATCTGATGCGTGCGTTGGAGGGACCGCCCCTGCGCCGGTTCGTGCTGCCGGTCGCCGACCAGCACGACGCGAAGCTCACAATGCTGCGGCTTTATCCCAGTCAGCTGCCTGAGCCGCCGCAGTCATTGGCGGCGTTCACGCCGTCCGCCGCGCCCGCCACGGCGCACGAGGCGGTTTGGACCGTCGAGGCTGGCGACTTCGCAGGATCAGCGTGACAGCCGCGAGCCAGGGCAAGCTTCACCAAGTCGCGCAGGCGTGAGCGCCAGGCGGCGAAACCGCGGCGCGGCAGCAGCTCATAATAGGAGATTGTGCGGTCGATCTTGACCTGCCAGCTGAAGCGCTCGGCGACGAATTGCGGTCCTGCGCTGGCTGCTCGGTGGCGGAACGCGCTGTTATCGAGGATGCGGACGACGGCTTGTGCGAGATGCTCGGCCGTTCGCGTGGGAACGACGACCCCGGTGATCTCGTCCGCCACAGTCTCGGCGACACCGCCGACGGCCGGCGCGACGACGGCAACGCCGGCCGCCTGCGCTTCGACCAGCGCGTTCGGCGTACCCTCAAATCGCGAGGTCATCAGGAACACGTCGAGCGCGGCGTGCACGGCGCCCACATCGCTGACCGGACCCGGCAGGACGAAACGGTCGGCGAGCCCAAGCGCGGCAATGCGGGCAGCGATCCGTTCGCGCAAGGCGCCATAGCCCGCCATCACGAAATGCGTTTGCGGGCGTCCCGCCGCGACACGCGCCGCGGTCTCGAGCCACAGGCCCGGGTCTTTCTCATCGGCAAAGCGCATCACCGTGCCGACGACCGGCGCCGTTGCGGGAATGCCGAGCATCTCGCGGTAGCGCCGCGTTGCCTCGCGCGGCCGGACCTCAACCGTGCCGGGCAAAAGGCCGTTTCGCAGCAGCCGCACGCTATCGCGCGGAGCGCCTATCCAGTGTTCGAAGGCGCGTGCATTCGCCTCCGAGATGTTGAGCATCACGACCTTGCGGCGCGGCAGCAGCTTGCGAAAGGCCTTCCGGTAAAGCTCTGCGCCCCGCAGCTCTTGTTGGAGCGGCGTCACGCTGACGAACTGCAGCACGATGCGCCGGACTCGCGCGCGAACGGCGACATGACCGCCGACAAGGCAGGACAGATCGCTCCAGCAATGCACGACATGCGGGCGGAAGCGGCGAATGGTGCGAGCAAGCGCCGCGCCCAGGCTCACCACGTTCAAATGATCGAGAACGCCCGCGAATGGTGCGAGGCCGAACGCGTCCGCGGCGGGCGGGCCGGCGGCCGGGCTGGTGTCGATCAGATCCGCCGCGCACGTAACCCGGATGCCCAGCGCGGCGAACTCGGCCTTGAAGCTCGGCTCGCCAGCCGGCACCTCCGCCATGGTGAAAATCTCGATCGCATAGCCGCGCTCCACCAGGCCGGTCGTCGTCGCCAGCAGCTGCCGCTCGCTGCCGCCGCGCGCGAGCGCCGAAATCACCATGAGGACGCGATTGGACAAATCCGTGTTCAGCCCGGGAGAGAGACAGCTTGAGGTGACGAACTTGAGCCGTGAACAGTACTAACGGTCTCCTGGCAACAGTCAAAATACCGAACCGCCGACCTGTGCACTGACGCGGGACCTCGACTGTGCGAAACAAAGAAAGGCGCGGCCGAGGCCGCGCCTTTGCGTTGTAGAGTGCCGCAGCGCGTTATTACGCGCGAATGCGCCCGCGCGTTACTGCAGCGGTTCGACCTTGACCAACGCGTGGTCGTGGTTCGAGCCGACCCAGAAGCTCACGGGGCTCGTCGTGTTGTCGACGAACACGGTGCGCATGTTGGTGTCGGACGGCATCAGGTATTGCTCGGCCTCGCCGCTCTTCGGATGCAGGCGCACCACGCGGTCGGTGCTCATGGTCGAGGCCCAGATGTCGCCGTTCTTGTCGAAGTTGGCGCGGTACGGATAGGTGCCGGCCGGCAGCGGATATTCGGTGAACTGCTCGGTCTTCGGGTCGAACACCGCGACTTTGTTGCCGCGATATTCGGTGAAGATGATGTGGTCGTTCTCGTCGATCTGCATGCGGCGGGCGCGCGCATGGGCGGTCGGCGTGGCATACCAGGTCACCTTGAGGGTCTTGGCGTCGATCGTGCCGAGATGGCCTTCGCTGAATTCGGCCATCCACAGATTGTTATGGGAGTCGGCCATCACCTGATAGATGCCGAAATGCTCGCCGCCCGGCAGGTTGTCGGTCGGGTGGAATTTCTCCCATTCCCCGGTTTTCAGATCGACCCGGAAGATGTCCTGGGTGCCGACGCTCTTGGTCCAGACCTTGTTGTCGACTTCGTGGTGCAGGCCGGTGAAGTTGAGCTGCACGCGATCGTCGTTCCATTGCGGCGGCACCGGGTAATAGGCGATCTCGCCGGTCTTCGGGTCGAGGCAGCCCAGCGAGCCCTGGTACATGGTGTCGAACCAGATCTTGCCGGACTTGTCGAACTCGATGGACAACAGGCCCTTGGGCGCGTCGGGCTTGAACGTCTTGATCGGATATTCGGTGTGTTTGAGCGTCTTCGGATCGAACTTGCCGATGAACATCTCGCCAAAGTTGGTGTACCAGACGTTGCCGTCGGCATCGCGCAGGATGTCGTGCGGCTCGATGGTGGCGCGCGGCAGGTCGTATTCGGTGACGATGACGCGGGTCGAGGCGCCGGTCGGCCGCGGCATGGTTTTGAGCTGATATTGCCAGTGGTCGGTCGCCGACAGATTGATGGTCGCCAGATACTCGGCGATCTTGCGGTATTGCTCGGGCTTGCCGGCGCGCGAGCGATCGAGCATCGGCTGCGGCTTGATCGGCTGGCTGACCGCGCCATAGCCCATCATGCGGCTGACCACCTGCATCCACTCGTCGACGTCGTGCGTCGATTTCACCACGCGTTCCAGGGTGTGGCAGCTGGTGCAGTTGAGCAGCATCGCCTTCTGCTCTTCGGTGCCCGGCACGCTCATCATCCACTCGTTGTCGGTGAGCTGGCTGGGCAGATCCTTGGTCGGCACCAGTTTCAGATCGACGTTCGCGGTCTGCTCGCTCACCACGTTGGTCGCGGCCGGCGCGGCGAGATCGTAGCCGACGGCGCGAATCGCCAGCGTGTAATGACCGGGTTCGAGCCGGCTTTCAGGAAACGCGTAGTGGCCCTTGGCGTCGGTCGTGACGCTGACCGAGACGATCGAGCCCTCCTTGTGCGCGGTGACGACGACGCCTTCCATGGCGCCTTCGGCGGCCGAGCTGACTTGCCCGGCAAGGGCGGTCTCGTTCTGTGCATGGGCGCGCATCGCCGACGGCGCTTGGCACAGGATGACCGCCAATGCGGTGGCGGCGCCCAGCATGGTGGTGGATCTCATCATTCGCTCCCTAAGATGAGGCTCGATTGCGTTATTTCTTGTCGGGCGGCAAACGCCGCCGAATCGAGGCACGGCCGCAAGGCCACTATGCCGCCATCCTGCCCCCGTTCGGCCACACCGGCAAGACCGTTTTCGGAGCGTGGGATCAGTGTTGCAGCCCCTTAATCGTCATGCCCGGCCTTGTGCCGGGCATCCACGTCTTAAACGCCGAGCGATTCCAAAGACGGGATGGCCGGGACGAGCCCGGCCATGACGAGAGCCGTTTATCGCTATTGCAGGCCGGCGGCGCGCAGATAATCGAGGTCGACGAAGCGCGCGGCCTGCGGCAGCGGCGGCTTGATGAGCCCGGCTTCGCCCAGCATGGCAACGACCTGCTGCAGGGCGGCGAGGTCGATTTCGCCCCGCACCGGCAGCACCTCGCTGCCCGATTGCAGGAAAAGATCGAGCGTCTGCGCCGCGATGGCGTCGGGGCAGCCCAGAGTTTCGGCGACGAGCTTGACGACGCGGCCGCGGTTTTCCGGCGCGCGGATGAAGGCGAAGGCCGCCGCCATGCCGCGCACGAACCGCACCAGGGCCTCCTTATGCGTCTGTGCCCACGAGCGGCGCGTCGCCGTTACCGTGTAGAGAAAATCCGGCACCGCCTCGGTGGAGCGGCCCATGAGCCGGTAGCCTTCGGCGATCGCCTGCAGGTCCTGCGGCTGGCCCAGCACCACCGCATCGCAATCGCCGCCGCGCAGGCAGTTGTAGCGGCCCGGCGTGCCTTCCTGGACTCTTGCGGCAAAATCGCCGGCGTTGAGCCCATGCATCGCCAACAGCTTGCGCATGGAGATGGAAATGGTGCCGGCCTCGTCGGCGAGGCCGATCAGCTTGCCCTTGAGACCGGAGAATGAAGCGATCTCGGGCTTGGCGACGAGGCTGTAGATCGGGTTCTTGAACTCGGTGTCGATCGCCACCGCATCGGAACCCCCGAGCGCGGCACGAATGAGAAACGGCGTCGCCACGTGGGTGACATCGGCCCAATCGTCGTGCAGCGCGGCAATCATCTTGTCGGAGCCGCCGGGCACGGGAATCACGATGCTGACGTTCAATCCCTCGCGGCGGAACAGGCCCTCGCGCTGCGCCACGCTGACCGGCAGCGAAAAGATGCTGTGGGCCGCCGAATAAGCCTGGGCGTAGTGCAAGGTCAGCGGCTGCGTGTGCGCGGCGTTCCACGACCACAGCGCAAGCCATCCTGTCAGGACTAAGCGGAGCCACTTGCTCATGAGATGCTACCGAGCGAAACGATCGCCGATCATGCAGCGCCACGTAGCGCCGCGTCGAGCAGCAAGCCGGCGAACAGGATCAGGCCGGCGTCGCGATCGGATTTGAACACGGCGAGGCAATTGTCGGGATCGCTTGTATCAAGCCGCACGACTTGCCAGGACAGGTGAGCGGCGAAAGCGGCGAGGCCGAGCGCGAACGGCCAGCCGGCATCAGCCAAAAATCCGGCGGCGCCGATCAGGATCACGGCGATTGTGTAGAACAGGACCAGCATCGGTTTTGTGCGCGGACCGAATAGCAGCGCGGTCGATTTGATACCGATCAGCGCGTCGTCCTCGCGGTCCTGATGGGCATAGATCGTGTCGTAGCCGATGACCCAGGAGATCGAGCCGGTGTAGAGCAACAGCGCCGGCGCCGCGAGGTTGCCGAATGCCGCCGCCCAGCCCATCAGCGCGCCCCAGGAAAACGCAAGGCCGAGCACGATTTGCGGCCAATAGGTGATGCGCTTCATGAACGGATAGACGACGACGATGGCGAGCGAGGCGATGCCGAGTGCGATGGCAAAGCCGTTGAACGTGATCAACACCAAAAGACCGATCAGCGCCTGCAGCACCAGAAACAGCGCGGCCTGGAGCACGCTGACCTGACCCGAGGGGATCGGCCGCGAGCGCGTGCGCTCGACGCTGGCGTCGAGATCGCGGTCGACGATGTCGTTCCAGGTGCAGCCGGCGCCGCGCATGGCGAACGCGCCGATGAAGAACAACACGAGATGAGCAAGGCTCGGGGCGCGGGCGTGGGCGGCGACCGCAGCCAACGCCGCAGACCACCAGCAGGGCAGCAGCAGGAGCCAGGAACCGATCGGCCGGTCGAGACGGGCGAGCCGCAGATACGGCCGCAGCCAGGGCGGCGCCAGCGTGTCGACCCAATTGCCGGTAGAGTCCGCAACCGAGCCGGTCGCTCGGATCATTTGGCGAGCGGATTGCCGGTGAGCGTGTCGAACGTGCCGTGGCCGGTCTTGGTATTTTTTGCCGTGTCCACCTTCGGCGTGCCGATGGCGTCACTGAGCGTTGGAATCTTGGGCGCCGGCGCCGGCGCGCAAACCACTTCCTTGAATTTCAGCGTCTTTTCGTGGCTGGCCTTCGCTGACTTGACCGCTTCGGGTGGAACGCCGCACCAAGTCTGGTTGGTCTCGAGGAATTTGACCACGGCGGCTTCGGCAACGGAAAACTGCGAGACCAGGGTGCACATTTCCTTGCGGTCGGGATGATGCTTTTGCGCCTCGCCGATAGCCGCACCGCGTTTCTGAGCCACTTCGGTCAGCGGCCGAAACCCCTCGCAGGGCGAGGCGCCCCCCGGCGTTATCTGCTGTGCCGCAGCGGTGCTCAGGGCCGCGCCGGTGAGGGTCAAGGCGAGCGTTATGGGTGCGATCAGGGGCGCCAACGTGCGCGCCAACATGGGCGCCAACGTGGGCGCGATGCCGGCCCCGATCAGCCTGCCGATGCTGCGCTTGGTCATGCGTGTTTCCCCAGTACCCATACTGTGCCCGAATCCGCCGTGCCGTTAAAGGCGCTTGAAATCCGGCGACATGGCGGCAGGGCCGGGCGCCGGCAGGCGGAAAGCGGGTCGACAACGCCGCAGGGTTCCGGAACGGCCTTAATGTGCGGTTAAATCGCCGTGCCAGCGCCGACAGGGGCCGCAAGATGCGCCATGATGCGGCATGGCCCGGTACGATTTCCGCAGTCCCCGCTTGTACGTCGAGGCGCCGCTTGAGGCCGGCGCCCGAGTGCCGCTCGCGCCCGGGCAGCAGCATTATTTGACCCACGTTCTGCGGCTCAAGGCCGGTAGCCGCGTTTTGGCGTTCAACGGCCGGGACGGCGAGTGGCAGGCGAGTCTCGAGCCCGACAAGCGGAGTGCGGGGCTCCGCCTCGGGGCCAAAACCCGTGAACAGACCGCGGCAACCGACCTGCACTATCTGTTCGCACCGCTGAAGGCGGCGCGCCTCGATTACATGGTGCAGAAGGCGGTCGAGATGGGCGCCTCGCGGCTGCAGCCGGTGCTGACCCGGCACAGCCAAGTCGCGCGCGTCAACGTCGCGCGCATGCGGGCCAATGCCATCGAAGCGGCCGAGCAATGCGGCATCCTCGCGTTGCCCCAGATCGACGAAGCGGAGCCGCTGCCGCGCGTGCTCGCCGCGCGCGAAGGAAGCCGGTATCTGGTGTTCTGCGATGAGGATGCCGATGTCGGCGATCCGCTGGCGGCGCTTGCGGCCGTGCCGCCGCACGCGCCGCTTGCCGTCCTGGTCGGTCCCGAAGGCGGCTTTGCCGACGACGAGCGCGCCGCGTTGCTCAAGCTGCCGAATATCGTGCGCCTGGCGCTCGGCTCGCGGATTCTGCGCGCCGATACCGCCGCGGTCGCGGCGCTGGCGCTGGTTCAAGCGGTCGTCGGCGATTGGCGGACCAATGACGTCAGTGAATGATCCACGGCTTATCGACGCAGGAGAAGCTGATGTAATCGCCGTAGCGGCGGTGCACGCTGGTGATGTGCGACAGCCGTCGCCATTGCGCGCAATGGGCCGCGGCGAGGTCGCGATAAAGGTGCGCAACCTCGGGCGAATAGGGAATGATGCCGCCGGTGTCGTTGCCGGTGACGCCCGGGCCGACGCCGGTAAAGGTGTGATAGGCCACGGCCTGGGACGCGGCCGCGCAACCCGCGATGCTCAAGGCGATGCCGATCGCGATTGCCGATTTGCGCCGCATCGACGTGCCCCCGCGTGATCCGCTCGAGCCGAGTGTACAAAATCAGGCGACCAGGCGAAAGCGGTTGCCGGCGCGGCGGTGCGGATCCCCCAAGACGCGTTGCCTGTTTGCCACGAGGCCGCGCAATCTGTGGCACCGGCCGGTTGCGATCTTGACCGTCCCATGGGGGCACGGCACGTTTGCGCTCGACTGACGGGGGAAGGGGGCCGCCATGTCCGGTCGCGTCGCGTGTCTTGCCCTGGCGTTGGCATTCGTGACCGGCGTTCTACCGGCGCGCGCAGCGAGCTTTCTGGAAAAGAATTTCTGGCTGTCGGGACCGCGTTACGATCGGGAAATCCCGACCTGCGATTACGCGCCGGCGCTTGACCGGATCATCGGCCGCTTCGGCAGCAAAGAGAGCCGGTTCTGGAATTCCGAGTTGCGCATCGTCGGCATCGAGGACATTCGCGAGACCGCCGTGCTGCCGTGGGCGGCGCAATCCATTCCGCGGCGATTCTGCAGCGGCATGGCGCTCATCAATGACGGACTGCGCCACCCGATCTACTACTCGATCGCCGAGGACACCGGCATGATCGGCGCGAATTGGGGCGTCAATTTCTGCGTCGTCGGGCTTGATCGCAACTGGGCCTATAACCCCGCCTGCCGCGCCGCCCGGCCGTAGCGCCGCGCTAGCCGCGCATCGCCTGCAGCACGTGTTCGCGCAAACGCGCCGGGTCGCGCTCGCCGCGCTGGGCAAACTCGATCACTTTTTTGGCAACAGCATCGGCCCGCGGGCGGTCGCGATCGCTCACACCGAGGGTTTTGCATACCTCCGCATAGGCCGCCGTCATGGTGGCGATGATTTCTGGTTCGAACGCCTTGTTCTTGAAGAGCCGATAGACGGCCATTGCGAAATGCTCACATCCTGGGCAGCCGGGAAGGCCGCCGCGCGACGCTGATCGTCCAACCTCGGTAATCCAAGTAATGGCGCGGTGCCGGGTGATCCGCAAGGCGCACTCCCGGACCTTTGGAAAACGTCGTTAGGCGGCGCAGCTTGGCAACAAGCGACTGGCCGCGTATTTTGTTCTTGATTTGTTCTAAAACGTGTGCTACGGCCCATTCGATGCTGTGTTCACGCGTCTAAGGGGGTCGTCATGGTTCGGTTGCTTGCTCGTGGTGTGCTCGCGCTTTCCCTGCTTGCTGTAACGGCCGGCTTCGCCCTGGCGCAGGACAGGCGGCAGAACGAGCCCGGACAGTTCGATTTCTATGTCCTATCGCTGTCGTGGTCGCCGTCGTTCTGCGCGGCTACGGCGGAGCGGACACCGGGCCGCGCGCCCGGTCTGCAGTGCGGCGCGCACGCCTATTCGTTCATCGTCCACGGACTGTGGCCGCAATACGAGAGCGGCTTTCCCGAATATTGTCAGGTGCCGGCGCCGCGGCTCGATCATCCGACCATCTCGGCGATGCTCGATCTGATACCGGAGCCGCGCCTGATCTTCGGCGGATGGGACCGCCACGGCACCTGCTCGGGACTCTCCGCGCACGCCTATTTCGACACCGTGCGCAAGGCGCGCGCGGTGGTGAAAATTCCGCCCGAATATCTCAATCCGCAACAGCCGCTCACGGTGACGCCCGCCGCCGTGGAAAGCGCGTTCCGCAAGGCCAATCCGGATCTGGCCGCTGGCAACATGGCGATCGCCTGCGATGCCAAGCGGCTCACCGAGGTGCGGCTATGCCTTTCCAAAGATCTGAAATTCCGCGCCTGTCCGGAAGTGGTGCAGCATAGCTGCCAGCGCGAGCAAGTGCTGATGCCGGCGCCGCATGCGACCGCGACCGACATCGGCCACCGCAATGGCGACGGCTCGGGATAGTCGCATCTGTCTTCTTTTCGGCGGCCGGTGCGTATTTGCCGGCCGAAGTAGGGGGGTCCGGCTTATCGCCGGGCCCTCATGCTTTTGGCGACCAATCATTGCAGCCAGAACCGACCTGATGGATGGTCGCAGCCGCAATGAACTACCGCCACGCCTTTCATGCCGGCAATTTTGCCGACGTGCACAAGCACGCGGTGCTGGCGCGCATCCTCTCGCATCTGCGGCAGAAGCCGGCGGCGTTTCGGGTCATCGACAGCCATGCCGGGAGCGGCCGTTACGATCTGTTTGCCGAAGAGGCCACGCGCGGCGGCGAGTGGCGTGATGGCATCGATCGGCTGTGGCAGGCCAGGACCAAGGCAGCAGACGCCCCGGCGCAAGCGTTGCTTGCGCCGTATGTCGACGCCGTCGCGGCCTGCAATGCCGGATCGAACCTGCGCACCTATCCGGGCTCGCCGCTGATCGCGCGGCATCTGATGCGGCCGCAGGATCGGCTGATCGCGTGCGAGACCGAGCCGCGCGCGGCAGCTCAGCTCGCCGCCACACTGCGCGGCGATCCGCGCGCCAAAGCGCTTGAGATCGACGGCTGGACCGCGATTGGCGCCTATGTGCCACCCAAGGAGCGCCGCGGTGTCGTCTTCATCGATCCGCCGTTCGAGGAGCCGGCCGACTTCACGCGGCTTGCGGCGGCGCTGTCGGCGGCCCACCGCAAATGGCCGAGCGGCATCTATGCGGCCTGGTATCCGATCAAGACCCGCGAAGCGCCCGACGTGCTGGCCCGGCGGCTGCAACGGTTCTCGATTGCGAAGATTTTACGTAGCGAACTCCTCTTGCATGGGCCCGCCGCGGATGCCGGGCTCACCGGCTCCGGTCTCATCGTGATCAATCCGCCGTTTACGCTGGAAGCGGACCTGCGGGTCCTGTTGCCGGCGCTCGGCCGCATGCTGGCGCCAGCCTCGAGGAGGCCCGGATACCGGATCGATTGGCTGGCAGCGGAGCGCTAGCCGCAGCGTTGCCACTTTTCCACAGGTTCAAAGTACGCTAATTGTTCCATCGCAGTGTTGCTGGCTTGGACGTTCCGCCTCCACTGGGGGCCGGCGGAGTGACTGAGGCCGTCGCGGCCGATGCTCTTTGCCCGTGTGGATGTCCAACCGAACCGCCGCGCCGTGGGGGTCGTTGGCGAAGCAACACGGGGCAGGGAGTCGCTCGATGGCGATGCAGGGGACGGTCAAGTTTTTCAATGGTGAGCGCGGCTACGGTTTCATCAAGCCCGACGACGGCGGCCGCGACGTGTTCGTGCACATCACCGCGGTCGAGCGCGCCGGATTGAAATCGCTCAATGAAGGCCAGCGCATCAGTTTCGATGTTGAGCCCGATAAAAAGGGCAAAGGCCCGAAAGCCGTCAATCTCGTCGTCACTGGGTAATCTGCGGCCTCACCCGAGACGGCGCTACACGCAGGCCTCCGGGCCCGCGTGCCGCGAAGCACTTTCGGCTTTCACCTCGGCCGACACGGTTTCCTTTCAACCACAGCGGTGTTGCAATGATGATTCTGCGTTTCTCGCCGTCTTCACCTTTCGTGCGCAAGGTGCGCATCGCGGCAGCGCTGCTCGGCTTGGACGCTGAGATCACGCTCGAGCGCGCCGACACCACCGATCCCAACGATTCGCTGCGCAAAACCAATCCGCTCGGCAAAATCCCCGTCCTCATCCTCGACGACGGCAGCGCGGTTTACGACTCGCGCGTAATCCTCGATTATCTCGATGAGCGCGCCGGCGGCGGCAAGATCGTGCCGCGAGGCGGGCCGAAGCGTGTGGCCGCGCTGCGCCTGCAGGCGCTGTGCGACGGCATTCTCGATGCGTCGATCCTCACCGTCTACGAGGGCCGCTTTCGTAAACCCGAGATGCACGAGGCGAAATGGCTCGATCTGCAGGCCGGCAAAGTTTCGCGCGCGCTTGCGGTGCTCGAGGCGGCGCCGCCCTCGCTCGAGGCCGGACAAGCGCTCCCTGATGTCGGTCAGATCACGCTCGCCTGCGCGCTCGGTTACCGCGACTTCCGGTTCGGCGGCAGCTGGCGCAGCGAGCACCCGCGGCTGGTCGCCTGGCTCGACAGTTTTGCCGCGCGGGTGCCGGCCTATGCGGCGACCAAGCCTACCTGATACCGCCAGCCTTTGATCTGAGTCATTTCCCGTCATGGCCGGGCTTGTCCCGGCCATCCACGTCTTTGCGTGTGCTCAGGCGTTTAAGACGTGGATGCCCGGCACGAGGCCGGGCATGACGTGTTGGAATTTGCTGGTCTTGATATCAAACAAAAACCCCGGGACTGGCGTCCCGGGGTTTTGCTTAGTCTCCGATGCGCGACGATCAGAACCGGTAATTGACGCCACCGCGGAGCAGATTCGTCGTGAACGTGACGTTCTGCGTGGCGGCGCCGCAGGACAGGCCGCAATTGAAGCTGCCGAGGTCGACGTAGAGATACTCGGCCTTCGCGGTCCAGTGGCCGACGATGGCGAACTCGATGCCGCCGCCGATGGTCCAGCCGGCATTGGTGGTGCTGCCGCCGGTAAAGCCGGGCAGCGAGGCCTTGATGTCGCCAAGCGCGAGACCGCCGGTGACATACGGCATGAAGCGGTCGGCCGCGTAGCCGACCCGGCCGCGCACCGTGCCGAGCCAGCTGTCCTTGGTGCTGCAGCCCAAAGCGCAGACGCCGGGCGCGGTGGTGGTGCCGCTGATATTGGCCCAGTCGATGTCGCCTTCGACGCCGAGCACCACTTGGTTCATTTGATAATTGTAACCGACGGTGCCGCCGACCAAGCCGCCTGACGTGTTGAAGCTGCCGGTCGTCGTCCATTGCGAGGTGCCCCAGCCGCCGCCGCCGTTGATGCCGATATAGAAGCCGCTCCAGTTGTAGACCGGCGCAATCTCCGGCGCCTTGTAGTACGGCACGGGCGCCGGCCGCCCGAGATCGGCCGCCGCCGCCGTGCCGGCCCAGGCCGCGAGCGCGGCAAACGCAAGAACTAGCCTTTTCATTAGGAAGACCTCCTCAATCGCGAGTGACCAGATAGTATTCGTTGTTGGTCTGAGGTCTAGTGTTGAAAAGACACACGCTTATTCTAATTGTTGGCTGCTTTGTGGCGTAATTAGACTATGGCATGTCAAAATTATAGATAACTAAGACTTAAGGCAGCCGAAAACATGGTAAAAACATACTAAAAGAAGGGCGGCAACTATATACTTGACTGACGGATTTTGGAGGCGTAGCTGGAAAATCGACAGGCTAGCAATCGCTTACCAACTGAGGTTCCAGATTCCGCTGGCGAACGCCTTGATGATGCCCTCCGTCAAATCAACCAGCTTCGTGAGGGTTGGGCGAACAGCCTCTCCGTCGAAAATTTGCGCCTTGCCGAACGATATTTCGAATTCGAACTCGAACTCGGAATTATCTTCGATGTTGTCGCCGGATTCCCGGAGGTAAGAACCAAGTTCGTCGCCGTCTTTAAGCGGGAACTTCCGTTCAAGTGGCGGCCCGCGCAGCATGCGTGCGGGCGGGTAGTGCTCGGTTCCCGGCTGTCGGATATCGATCTTAAATCCGCGCCGGCTGTTGGCGGCGGCGACAGGGACGAGGTTTTCGTGCTTGTCGAGAATGTCGAGGCTGTGCAGAGCAAAGATCGGATTGTCGGCGCCGCTGTATGGCTGCAGGCCCTCAATCAGAGCGAGGGCTTGAGCACTCGCGCCATTCAGGCGGCTTTTGAGCCTGCTACGGAAATCAGCCTCGTCCCGACCTATTGGGAACGAGGTGTACTGCGTCGGCGTCCCGCCGCCCTGGATAACGAGGGCGACTGCGAGGTGATCCAGAGCGGAGCGCAAATTGTGGGCGCAATCGCCAATGATTGCGCCCCATGTCAGCGGGATGGCCTCGCGTTGTCGGAAGCGGTAGATTTCGTATCGCGGGTCAGATTCTTTGTCGGTTTCAACATAGAAGGGATCACAGGCTTCGAAGGCGGCAATTGCCGCATCGATCTCCGCAAAGTGTTTTTTGGCCCGGTCAATCTTGATGCGCGCACTACTCAACGGATCAGACATGGCCAAACCCGATCCCACGAAAAACCCGGAATTCCAGAAAGTGGTACGGCACTTTCTCAGCACTCCCCCGCGGCCGCATAAGCCAGGCGCCAAGAAGGCTAAGAAGCCCGCGAAGCGCGTCGCTTCCGCCAAGCCGAAAAGCGCTTAGCCCGCTGTTTCCGCGTCCGCGGCGTTGTGAGGTATCCGGTACGTCAACCGCTTGCCTTCAATGCCCTTGACGGCCGCGGTTGCACGTTCCCCGTCCGTGATCTTGCGGGTGTTCCACTTGAAATCCCATTCCGCCAGATAGCGCGACAAATGGGCTTCGCTCACGCTGTGATGCGTGCCGAACACGGCCCGCTTCATCAGACTAAACCGGGCTTCGGCCGTGTTGATATGCGCCCAACCGCCAAGCCGAGCGTATTCGTGCGCGGCATGATGGACGGTGGTGTGGCCGACAAACTCGTCGCCGATTGGCACGTAGGAGTGCAGCTCGTCCGTCATAAGGTGCGATCTGCGGTCTACCGTGCGGACGATGGCCTCGCGCAACGTCTTGGTTCGGATATTGGCGACGTGGAACGAGTGGCTTTCGCCGTCGCGATCAACCAGCGTCAGAACGATGTTTTTTTTCCGCGGCTTGCTGCCAATGGGGCGGTTCATCTTGCTGCCGCCGATCCAAGTTTCATCGCTTTCGACCGTGCGGCCTTGGCCGCCAATCGGCCCGCGCTGCTTTGGCGTCATGCCTTCCCTTATACGGTGGCACATGAACCACGCCGATTTGTACGTGATGCCGAGCATTCGGGAGAGTTGAAGGGCGCTCATGCCCTTCTTGCTGGCGACGACGAGATGCGTTGCGAGCAGCCACTTATGGAGCGGGATATGGGACCTCTCGTAAAGCGTGCCGACGCGCACCGTAAACTTGTCCTGGCAATCCGAGCAGTAATACCAGCCCGGCCCCATGGACTTGCCGCCCAATGGCTTCACGGTGTCCATCTGGCCGCAGAATGGGCAGACTGGGCCTTCCGGCCAGCGGGTCGCCTCAAGCAGCTCGCGCGCCGCTTCCTCGTTCGTGAAGGCTGGATTGCTCAGGTCGCTCATGGCCCGTCTCCCCTATGCTTTGGACCATGGCACAGTCCGGTCTGTCAGTCAAGTATATAGTTGCCAGAAGGGCGCCGCTGCGCGCTTGTCGTCGCGTGTAGCGACCGGCGCTATTACGGCTGCGCTGCAAACCCTTCTCGGATACGGTGCAGGAGGCCCGTCAACTGGCTTAGTTCGGATGCTGAAAGTGATGCAAACATCAGACGGAAACGATGGAGGCTTGCCTCGAACGCTCTTTTGATGGTCGTCTCGCCCTTGGCCGTAAGGCGCGCGATCAATTTCCGCCGGTCGTCTGGGTCTGAAGAGGATTTCACCAAGCCGTCGCGTTCCAGCGAAGCCATGAGGCCGGAGACGGTGGCGCGGGTCACGCCCATCGCGCTCACGATTTCAGTGTGCGGGACTTCGTGCTGCTTCCTGGTCCACAGCGCCATCAGAATCTGAAAGCGCGCAAACGATCCTGCCGTGTCGGCGAGCCATTCGCTCAATGCGTTGTCCATCTGCTGAGCGCCCGCGCGCAATGCGAACAGCGCTTGCATGCCTTGCACCTCCCTTTCGGTGAGGCGCTTGCGAAGCTCCTCCATGACTCCTGATGGCGGTCCCGGGACCCCCTTGGCCGGTCGGCTGGTCGTCATCGCTTTGGCCCTCCTCGAACGGATGATTAGGCGCCTAACTATCTGATTGTCAACGGTTGTTTCCCTCGCCAAGACCCGCCGTTCACATAATCGCGACCTCATTGACATTGTTAGCCGCCTAACTTATTTGTTCGCAGGCTAACAATATCCCGATTATGGAGAGACCAAATGAATACCGATGTCGCCGTTCATCCCAAGCTGCACCACTACGGGCTGATCACCGCCAAGCTCGATACCATGGTCGATTGGTATCACAAGGTGCTGGGGATGACGGTCAACCATCGTTCAACCGCAGCCGCAGCGCGAAATGGCGCGCCGTTTTCATCCCTGGCATTTCTGAGCAACGACGAGGCCGATCACCGGATTGTGCTCTTCGAGATGCCCGGAGCGCCCGGCGACGCAGAGCGACGGGGCAGCGGACCGCTGCAGCACGTCGCTTTCCAATGCGACACGTTTGATGATCTCCTCGGCACTTATGCTCGGCTTAAACGCGCTGGCATCATGCCGCGATGGGCGGCCGATCATGGCCTCGGCACTGCCATCTATTACGAAGACCCGGATCGCAACATCGTCGAAATCAACGTCAACAACTACGGCAACGCGTGGACGGCGACCGAACACATCAAGACAATGTCTCCAGCGATGGTGCAGGTCGATCTCGACAAGATGATCGATGCGCGCAAGAACGGCGCCTCGGGCTGGGAGCTGCACCGGCGCGCCGGCGCCGGAGAGTTCGCTCCGGCAAATCCAATCGACTCGCGGGCGCGGCTTTGAGCGAGCGTCGAATAACTCGCATGTGTCCCTCTCGATTGAGCCGGACCACCGCCGGGCCAAGTCATTCGACTGGCTCGTGGCACGGGGAACCGTCGCTTCAGGAGATGCTGTCGGATCCCATCGTCAAGGCATTGATGGATGCGGATCGAATCAAGCGCTACGAGCTCGAAGCAGAGCTGTTTTGGATCGCGGCGATCCGAGGCCTTCCGTACGGTCGCGAATGAGGTCGGGACACATTCAGTCCACTCTGCAGTGGGCCGCATGCAACTGGCGAGCTTCGGATCAGGCGCTACGAACGCGGCGACCATGAGCGGGTACGGCCGTGGCTTCGCCTGAACGGGGCCACGCCCTGGCACCAATCTATCGTCAGAAACGCTGCTGTCAGAACCGATAATTGACGCCCATGCGCAGGAGATCGGCAGCGAGCCCGTTGCTGGTTCCGGTGACCGAAAAGCTTTGGCCGGAAAGGTTGAGATACAGCCATTCGGCCTTGGCCGACCAGCGCGGCGTCAAGCCGACTTCGATGCCGACGCCCGCAGTCCAGCCGACGCCGACATGGGACTCGGTGAGATTGAACGTGTTGGCGCGCAATTCACCGTAGGCGAGGCCCGCGGTTCCGTAGAGCAGCACGCTGTTGAGCGCGGCGCCGGCGCGGCCGCGCACCGTGCCGAACCAAGGATTGGAAAATTCGAACGGCGACAGCGTGTCGTCGGCGCTGGAGAGCTGGATGTCGGCTTCGCCGCCGAACACGAAGGCGCCGCGCTGCCAATTGTAGCCGGCTTCGATGCCGCCGGCGACACCGGCCGGACGGGTCGGATTGTTGCTGACCGTGCCCCATTCGTAGCCGAGCGTGGCGCCGAGATACGGACCGGCCCAGCTATAGGCGTTGAGCGGTTCGCGGGCGGTGTAGAACGGGCCGCCGGGGAGATCGGCCGCGGCTGCTAAGCCGCTCGTCGCCAGCGCCACGGTCGCGCCAAGAACAGTGGCAAGAACAACTCTCCGCATTGAGCCTCCGCAGGCGATTGGTTTTGGGCAGGCGGTGCAAGATGAAGCCAAGCAAAAGCCGCACGATTGCGCCGCGCCGCCGGTCCGCACCAAGAATTTATCGGGATAGCCAAGTTAAACGTTGCTGAACGCCAAAGTTGTTCCCTGGCGTAGTGTTAAGAAATGCTTGCCGTGCCAAGATCGCACGCGCGTTGCGCCCAAGGCCCCGCCTCGCCTCGCTCGGCGACAACGCCTATTTTGACGCCAGAGCAATCAGGCAGATGAACCCCCCGAAGAAAACCACCGAAGCGGATATCGAGCCGGCGGACGCCGCCGAGCCCGGAGCCGTCGCCGACGAAGACGACGTGGAGCAATCGCTGCCCGAGGCCGATCCGGTTGACACGGAACCGCTGGCGGCCGCGGCGGAGGAAGGCTCGCTCGCCGACGGCCGCGCCGCCATCATCCGATACGCCAAGCACGCGCCGCCGCGGCCCGGCGTCTATCGCATGCTCGATGGCCGCGGCGACGTGCTCTATGTCGGCAAGGCCAAGAACATCAAGAAGCGCGTGACCGCCTATGCGCGGCCGACCGGCCTCGACACCCGGATCGAGCGCATGATCGCGGCGACCCGCACGCTCGAATTCGTCGTCACCCGCACCGAGACCGAGGCGCTGCTGCTCGAGGCGAATCTGATCAAGCGGCTGCGGCCGCGCTTCAATGTGGTGCTGCGCGACGACAAATCGTTTCCGTATATTTTGATCACCACCGATCATTGGGCGCCGCAGATCCTCAAACACCGCGGCGCGCGCACGCGGACCGGCCGCTATTACGGGCCGTTCGCCTCGGTGTGGGCGGTCAATCGCACCATCAATGCGCTGCAGCGCGCGTTTCTGCTGCGCTCGTGCAGCGATCCGTTTTTCGAGAGCCGCACCCGGCCGTGTCTGCTCTACCAGATCAAGCGCTGCTCGGGGCCATGCACCAAGGAGATCGATTATCCGGAATACGCCGCCTTGGTGCGCGAGGCCAACGCGTTCCTGTCGGGCCGCAGCAAGGCGGTGAAGGACGAGCTCGCCGGCGAGATGGAAAAAGCCTCCACAGCGCTCGATTTCGAGCGCGCCGCCGTTTACCGCGACCGCTTGGCGGCGCTCTCGGCCATTCAGTCGCATCAGGGCGTCAATCCGCGCGGCGTCGAAGAGGCCGATGCGTTTGCCGTGCACCAGCAGGGCGGCTTCACCTGCGTCGAAGTGTTTTTCTTCCGCACCGGCCAGAACTGGGGCAACCGCGCCTATTTTCCCAAGGCCGATCGGTCGCTCGGACCCGGCGAGGTTCTCTCGGCTTTTCTCGCGCAATTCTACGACGACCGGCCGCCGCCGCGGCTGATCCTGATCTCGCATGCCATCGCCGATCGCGCCCTGCTCGCCGAGGCCTTGTGCACCAAGGTTGGCCGCAAGATCGAGATCCTGCTGCCGCAGCGCGGCGAGAAGAAAGACCTTGTCGAGCATGCGCTCGCCAATGCGCGCGAGGCCTTGGGCCGCAAGCTCGCCGAGACCTCGTCGCAGCAAAAGCTGCTGCAACAGCTCGCCACGACATTCGGGCTGCCGCGCGTGCCGCGCCGCATCGAAGTGTTCGATAACAGTCACATCCAGGGCAGCAACGCCGTTGGCGCCATGATCGTCGCCGGCCCGGAAGGCTTTCGCAAAAGCCAATACCGCAAGTTCAACATCCGCTCGGCCGAGCTGTCGCCGGGCGACGACTTTGCCATGATGCGCGAGGTTTTGGGCCGCCGCTTCAAGCGCTTGCTGGCCGAAGTGCCGCGGCCCGAGCCGGCCACCTCAGCCGGCAATGGCAACGGGACCGCGGAGGAGCCGGACGAGTCGCCGTGGCCGGACCTGGTCCTCATCGACGGCGGACAGGGCCAGCTCACCGCGGCCAGGGAAACGCTGGACGCGCTCGGCGCCGCCGTGCCGCTGGTCGCGATCGCCAAGGGCCCGGACCGCGACGCCGGCCGCGAAACATTCTTCGTTCCCGGGCGCGACTCGTTCAAGCTGCCGCCGCGCGATCCGGTGCTCTATTTCGTCGAGCGGCTGCGCGACGAGGCGCACCGTTTCGCCGTCGGCTCGCACCGGGCGCGGCGCAAGCGCGACTTGCGCGAGGGCGGCCTGCAGGAGATCGCCGGCATCGGGCCAAGCCGCAAGCGCGCGCTGTTGCATCATTTCGGCACGCTCAAGGCCATCGAGCGCGCCGGCGTGACCGACCTGATGCAGGTCGACGGCATCAGCGCCGAGACGGCGCGGCGGATTTACGCATTTTTCCACGGCGGGGCGGTGTAAGTAGAGGAAATCGCGGCTAAGGCCTGTCGGTTGCCGAGCTGCGGCGCTATCTTAAGGCTCATGAATTCGACCACCACCACGACGTCGGGGCAGATGCGGGTCCATCCGCTGGCGCTGCCCAATATCTTGACCTATGGGCGCATCGTCGCCGTGCCGGTCGTGGTCGGCTGCATGTTCTACCAGGACATCCTGGACGGCGGGCTGTGGCTGCGCTGGGTGGCGCTCGCCGTGTTCGTCGCCGCCGGCATCTCGGATTTCCTCGACGGCTATTTCGCCCGCATCTGGGGGCAGCAATCCTCGCTCGGCCGCATGCTCGATCCGATCGCCGACAAGCTGTTGGTGGCCTCGTGCCTGCTGATGCTCGCCGCCGAGAGCACCATTCACGGCTGGGCGCTGTTCGCCGCGGTGGTCATCCTGTGCCGCGAAATTCTGGTCTCGGGATTGCGCGAATATCTGGCCGAGCTGCGCGTCAGCGTGCCAGTGACACGGCTCGCCAAATGGAAGACGACCCTGCAGCTCGTCGCCATCGGCTTTCTGATTGCCGGCGAGGCCGGCGACGCCATCGTTCCGGTCTTCACCAAAACCGGCATCACGCTGTTGTGGCTCTCGGCGCTGCTGACCCTTTACACCGGCTGGGACTATCTGCAGGCCGGGCTGCGCCATCTCACCGACGATAGCGTGTGACGACCGGCGCCATGGCGCAAAGCAAAACAATCAAGCTGCGCTATTTCGCCTGGGTGCGCGAGCGCATCGGCAAAGCCGAAGAAGAGATCGCGCCGCCCGCCGATATTGCCACCGTCGCCGAGCTGATGGCTTGGCTCGCCGGGCAGGGCGAGCAATACGCCTACGCCTTCGAGAATCCGAAGGTGATCCGCGCCGCCATCGACCGTAATCACGTGCGCGGCGAGGCGCGCATCGAGGGCGCCGGCGAAATCGCGTTCTTTCCGCCGATGACCGGAGGCTAGGTCGGTGTCCGGTTTGTGCCGCGGCGGTGGCAACCAGTGAGCACCATCATCCGCTTGCAGCGCGAGCCGATCGCGATTGCCGCCGAGGTGGAAAAGCTGGTCGGCGCGCGCCAGGACATCGGCGCGGTCGTGACCTTTACCGGAATCTGCCGCGCCGACGAGGGCGGCGCGCCGATTGCCGCGCTCACGCTCGAGCATTATCCAGACATGGCCGAAGCCGAGATCGCCCGCCACGTCGAGGAAGCTTACGCCCGCTGGCCGTTGCTGGGCGCGTTGGTCATCCACCGCTACGGCCGCATCGTGCCGGGCGAGGACATCGTGCTGGTTGCGACTGCTTCAAGTCATCGCCAGGCGGCGTTCGCCGCGGCCGAATTCCTGATGGACTATCTGAAAACGCGCGCGCCGTTCTGGAAGCAGGTCGAGGCGGCAGGCCGCAGCGCCTGGGTCGAGGCGAAGTCGGCCGACGATGCCGCGGCCGAGCGCTGGTCGGCGCCGCCGCGGCGCGACGCCGCGAAGTGAAGCGCCGCGTCTCACTCGTCATTGCGAGGAGCGCAGCGACGAAGCAATCCAGCAGGCGCCGACGCACTGGATTGCTTCGCTGCGCTCGCAATGACGGAAGCGAGGAAAAGCCGCGACGGAGCGCAAGTGCGCCGCGCCTCACTGTTCGTTGGCGTGCGCGCGGATGTAGGCCCACAGATCGTCGAGCTGCGGCGGCGCCAGCACGCCCTGCCAGGACGGCATGGCATTCTTGCCGAGCAGCACCGAATTGACGAAGCGCGCGTGCTCGTCGGCTTTGAGCCGGCGCAAGTCGAAGGCGATGCCGGAATTGTTCTGCAGATCGTCGCCGTGGCAGGTCGCGCAGTTTTTGTTGTAAAGCCGTTCGCCGCGCGCGGCCGCTTCGTCGTCAGCCGCGGCGTGCGATAGCGCCAACGGCAGGACGCAGGCGACGCCGAATACCGCACACAGGGCCCGCCGCAGAAACGGCGGGCCGCCCGCAACGGGCGGCCCGCACTTGCGATCCATTTCACTCATTCGTCGAGCAGCTTGAACGTCCACAGCGTGCCGCCGGGCGGCACGTGCTTGATATTCGGGTCGGGCGTCCGCAGCACGTAGACGCCGCCGGTGCCGCTGGTGATGGTGACGTACTGCTTGCCGTCATGCTCCCAGGTCACCGGCTGGCCGATGATCCCGGACGGTGTCTGGAACTGCCAGACGATCTTGCCGGTGTCGCTGTCCACGGCGATGAACTCGCCGGTCAGTTCGCCGGTGAACACCAGCCCGCCGGCGGTGACCAGCGTGCCGGCCCAGTTCGGGCTCTTGAACGGAATCGACCATTTCGACTGCCCGGTTAGCGGATCGATCGCCCGCAAGTGCCCGCGCATGCCGTCGGCGTCGAAGATCGGCGTGATCTTCACCGCGCGGTGCGATTCGCCGGGTTTCAGATTTTTAATTTCCTCGATCGGGTCCGGCTTGTAGTTCATGCCGTAATCGGTGGTGTTGACATAGGCCGTCGCGCTGCGCGGATCGAACGACGACGGATACCAGTTGGTGCCGCCGCTGATGTGCGGCCAAGTCTGGATTTGCTCGGTGTAGGCGATCGCCTTCTTGGTGGTTTCGGTCCATTCCGGCCGGCCGGTTTCCTTGTCGATGCCGCTCGCCCACGTCACCTTGACGTACGGATTGGCGGCGATCAGCTGGCCGGTCTTGCGGTCGAGCACGTAATAGAAGCCGTTGCGGCCGGCCTGCAGCAGCACCTTGGCGGGTTTGCCGCCGATCGTGAGGTCGGCGAGGATGATCGAGGTGATGTTGTCGTGATCGAACGGATCGTTCGGCGACATCTGGAAATGCCAGACCACTTCGCCGGTCTTCGGCCGGATCGCCAGGATCGAATTGGTGAAGAGATCGTCGCCGCGGCGTAAGAGCGCGTTCCACGGCGCCGGATTGCCGATGCCCCAGTAGACGAGGTCGAGCTCGGGGTCGAACGAGCCGGTGGTCCATGAGCTGCCGCCGCTGGCGTTGGCGGCATGATCCGGCCAGCTTTCGGCGCCGGGCTCGCCGGGCCGCGGCACCGTGTAGCGCCGCCATAGCCGCGTGCCGTCCTTCGGATCGTAGCCTTCGACGTAGCCGCGGCTGCCGTATTCGGCGCCGGCCATGCCGGTGATCAAGACGCCGTCGGCGATCAGCGGCGCGCCGGTCATGGCGATGCCGTCCTTGGCGTCGCCCGACTTGACGCTCCAAATCTCTTTGCCGGTCTTCATGTCGAGCGCGATGACGCGCGCATCGAGCGTGGTGCGGAACACCTTGCCTTCGTAGATCGCGGCGCCGCGGTTGACGATGCCGCAGCACACCACGCGCGTGGTATCGGACGGATAGTCGACCGGCGTATTCCAGATTTCCTTGCCGGTCAGCGCGTCGACGGCGATCGTCTTGTTCTGGCTGGTGACATACATCACGCCGTCGTAGATGAGCGGCTGCGATTCCTCGCCGGTATTGTTGTTCATGCTGTACGACCAGGCCGGCACCAGTCGCTTCACGGTCTGGCGATTGATCTGGGTCAGCGGCGAGAAGCGCTGCTGGCTGTAGCTCATGCCGTAGGTGAGCACGTGCTGCGGCGTGCGCGCGGCGTTGAGCAGCTCGTCGGCGGTCTGTCCGAGAGCCGCCGCGGGACATGCCGCAAGCAGAAGCGCGGCGTAAACGACGCTCTTCATGGGTTCCTCCCGAATTGAGCCGGTCGCTTGTTGTTTGCGCTTGGCTGCGGCGCGGCCTGATCGCTTCGGCGCAGGACCATGATAGCGCGCTTTGCGCGCTATGCGAATGCAACGGTTGTGCGATTCAGCGATGCCGCCGCCTCACGAGCTGCGCGTTGTCGCGCGCGGGCTGCGGAATTGCGCCGTCATGAAATCGACGAAGGCGCGCACCTTCGGCGTCAGATGCCGGGTCGGCGGATAGACGAGCCAGATCGGCGTCGGTTCCGGCTTGAACTTGTCCAGCACGGCAATGAGCTTGCCGCGAGCGATTTCGCTGTCGAGGTAATATTGATGCAGTTGCGCCAACCCGTAGCCGGCGCAAGCCGCTTCGCACAGCGCACCGCCGTCGCTGAAGCTCATGGTGCCGTGCGGCGTGAGCGCGGTCTCGGAGCCGCCAACGATGAAACGCCAGTCGCGGACCAGGCGGCTGTCGCGATAGGTGAATGCCAGGCAATTGTGGTTCGCCAGGTCCTCGGGCGTCTTCGGCTTGCCGTGCTTGGCGAAGTAGTCCGGCGCGCCGGCGACTCTGAATTGCGCCTCGGTCAGGCGCCGCGCGATCAGGCTGGAATCCTGCAACACGCCGAGACGCATGCAAACATCGATACCTTCGTCGATGAGATCGACGTAGCGATCGGTAAAGCTCAGGCTGAGGCGGACATCGGGATACTTCTGCGCGAACAAGCCGAGCAGCGGCAGGACTTTGAGCCGGCCGAATGCGACCGACATGTCGACGCGCAAATTGCCCGATGGCGTCAGCCGCGCTTCGCGCAGCACCTGCTCGGCCTCTTCGATCTCGGCCAGGGCTTGGCGGCAGCGTTCGAAAAATGCCGCGCCGTCCTCGGTCAGGTTGACGCGGCGCGTGGTGCGGGCGAGGAGCCGCGCGCCGGTCTGCTGCTCCAGCCGTTTGATGGCATTGCTGACGCCGGATTGGGTGATGCCGAGCTCGGCGGCGGCACGCACGAAGCTCTTGCGCTCGGCCACTTTCACGAAGATCGCCAGCATGCGCAGGTCGGCCATGATTTATCACCGTGAATGATAAATGAGATTACCACGGGCCTGATTATTCGGCGAGGCAAAAGAGCCTAAATCGCCTGTGCAAGCCGGGCCGAGTGCCGCTTCATCCGGCGCTGTGGCCCCGCAAGTCTCAAGGAGAATGCCATGAGCTCGATCCGCAGTTTCGCTTCGCCGCAGATGGCCGCGCTTTCCCATGACTCGCAACGCCGCTCCGCAGGGCAGGCGCTGGCGCTTGTGCTGGCGCTATTGGCTGCCGTGTTGATCGTCGAGGCCGTCGCCATCACAAGCGCAGTACACACCATTTCCGAGAGTGGCTGGCTCTACGCGAGCACCACGTAATCGATCGCCCCTGCGGGGTCTGCGCACGCTGCTATGCGCGTTTGCGGGAGACAAGCAATGACAGTTGCACAATCAACGTGCCAGCCGCTGCAAACTCGCGCCACCGCGCGCCGGCACACGTTTGCGAATTTCGTAGCGCTGTACAGAGAATGGCAACGGCGTGCGCGCGGGCGGGCCGAACTGGCAGCGCTCGGCGACAGGCAGCTCCGCGATATCGGATTGACTAGGTGCGACGCTGCCCGCGAAATCGGCAAACCATTCTGGCGCGCTTAACCGGCAACGGCTCGTCGCGCGGCAACGCGTTACATCGACATGCCCATCGGCGATCCACCCGGCTCGACCTTCGCGGCGGTGCCGGCGCCGCCGGGCGCGGCATCCGGGATTTTCGCGAACAGATGCACCATGCCGTGCTCGTTGAACTCGACGTGCAGGCGGAAGCCACCGTCGGCATCGGCGCCGCGATATTCCCAGGTCTCGTCGTCCTGGCCGTCCATGGCCTCGCCGCAATCGTTGAACTGAACGACGCGCCACGGTTCGCCGAGCAGCGCCGCGACGTCGGCCCTGGTCGATTGGCCGGGCACGATTTTGTCAAGCGCACCGATTTGTTGCTGCGTCAGGGTGCCGGCAGGGGAGGGCGTCGGACTGGCGGCTTGCGCTTGCGCGGCGACAGCCGCGAACGCGCAGAGCGCTGCGAAAGACGCGATCGCTAACGGCTTGAGGCGCATGTTTTGCCTCCTTCGCTTCACTTCGCCTGCGGCGTCACCACCTTCAGCGCGTCTCCGGTCAGCGACAGGATCGTCACGCCGGAGCCGGCGCGGTCGGCGGCGTAGATGTAGCCGCGATCGTCAAACTCTACATAATCGTTCATTGCCGCGTTGTGACACACCGCGGCGGCGCCGTTAATCCGCGCGCACGACGCGACGGTGTTCTTGTTGGGCGCCTGAATGTAGTAAGCGATCGGCCGCGGGTTGCGCGGATCGCGAATGTCCCAAATGCGGGCGCCGGCATTGAACCACGATACGCCGACGATCTTGCCGTAATACGGCGCATAGATCCCTTCCGCCGCCGCATGCGCCCCGAAGCGCGCGCCCTTGTCGCAGAAATCGCCGGGCGATTGCGCGTCGACAAGGGCCACGGCGCGGCTTCGTCGGTGATGTCGAGTATCCAGGCGTTGTGCTCGGCCTGGCCGAGGCAGTTGTTGGCGGTCGCTTCCGACACGACGATGAGCAGATTCTTTTTCTGCGGTTTGCCGTCGGCGAAGTGCGCCTGCTCGGCCGGCATCGGCACGCCGAGGATCGGCATCGCGCTATGGCCGCCGTTCTCAGCATTCATGGCGATGATTCCGAGCTGCGGATAGAGGAGCTCGGCTTGCGTCGGCCGGGTCGCGCAATTGGGCGAGGCGGTCGGCAAGGTGCAGCCGGCCAGCAGCTTTTGCCGGTCGAGAATCTGAATGACGCCGTCTTTGCCGACGCCGTACGGCAGTAGAGGCGATTGACTTGCGGCCCCATCGAAATCGGGCCGTGCACGCCGGGCGGCGGATTTTTGGTGCCTTCGTAGCAATTGGCACCGGGCGCCGCCACGCAGCTTTTGGCATTGGCGACATCGGCGTCGGGCTGTTGTCCGACCAGGCCGAAATCGCGGATGTAAACGGGTTTCGCCGGATCGCTTAAATCATAGATTTTCAGATGCTGACCGGGGCCGCTCTGATGCCAGCCGTCGGCCTTGCTGCCGGCGACCAGGTAGGCGATGCCGGTTGTCGCATTCCCACCAGCTCTTGTGCGTGTTCGACAGGCCGCTGACGATGGTGACGACGAATTTCGGCGCCGCCGGGTCGGTCACGTCCCAGACCTGGTGCGCTTCGTCCGGTCCGACATTGCCGTAGGCGCGCAGCAAGTACCATTTCCCCTTCTCGCCGTGCGGCAAGACGCTGCCGCTGCAGACGCGGACCATCTGTGCGCCGGCATTGCCGACCGTGCCCGGCGGGCCCGGAATATGGAACAAAAATTTCGGCTGATGCACGTCGGTCACGTCGATGATCGAGGTGCCGTTCGGCTCGACCTGGCCGGTCAGCGGATTGAGCAGGTTGCCGGCGAGATTGCCGAGATAGAGGATTTCCCGGCCGTCCTGATTGACCACCAGCGGCTGATAGATCGGACGGCCCTGATTGTCGTCAAAGCCCTCGACCTTCATGTTCCAGGCGGACTCGCGGTCCCAGGCATCGGGCGCCGGCGGCGCGCGCCGGTCCTGGCCGAAAGCGCCGGATGCGTCCTCGCTGTTGCCGATCGCCGGAATGTTCGGGCCGTCGGGCGGATAGGCTTGCGCCAGGGCCGAAGCCGCCGGTGCAAAGCACCCGGCGATCAGGACGGCGCCGAGGAATGACAACCGCGGTGCAGGCGAGCGCATCTTCTCCGTCGTGTATGTCAGCTTTGCTGTTGAGGGCGATCCAACAGGCTTCTTACGCCAGCACTGCTATCGCATCTTTAACACGATGACGCGATCGCTGCTTGGATCGGTGACAGGACGCAGCTCTTTGACCTGATTAATCGTTACTGCTCCGGCGCCGTTCCCCCACGCGCCGCGCACGAAGCTCAGCACCTGCGCGATCTGTTCGTCGTTCAGCTGGATGCGAAACGGCGGCATACGATAAGCGTCGGGGACGCCCTTCGCCACGAGCGGCTCGGCGCCATTGAGCACGAGATTGATCAGCGATACCGGATTGGCGTCGAGCACGACCGGATTGCCCGCCAACGGCGGCATGAATTGAGGTTGACCCTTGCCGTCGCTGCCATGGCATGCGGCGCACGAACCAAGGTAAATCGCCGCGCCTGGCTGCTGCGGCTTGCCACTTTCAAGCGTCTTCGTCGATGCGTCGTCGTAGGCAAACTGTGCCTGCTGCGTTGTCGCCGGCAGGGATTTAAGAAAGATCGCCATCGCACGGAGATCGTCATCGTGGAGATACGGCGTGCTGTTGTTGACGACGTCGAGCATCGAGCCGAAAGCGACGGCCTTGTCGTTATGCCCGCTCTTGAGGAAGGCGGCGATGTCATCTTGCGACCAGCCGCCGAGCCCGGTGCGTATGTCGCCGCGCAGGTTCGGCGCAAACCAGGCGTCGAGCTCCGCGCCCGCAAGAAACGCGGCGTTGCCGTCGTCGAGCGCCTTTTCCTGAAAGGCCCAGCCGCGCGGCGTGTGGCAAGCGCCGCAATGACCCAGCCCTTCGACCAAATAGGCGCCGCGATTCCACGCCGCATCATGACCCTGAACAGCACCATAGCCCGTCCTCGGCGCGAAGACCGCGTTCCAGAGAGCCAATGGCCAGCGCGGCCGCAGATACCAGGGAATTTCGTTTTGCTTGTTCGCCTGTTTGACCGGCGCCACCTCCTTCATGAAGAAAGTGTAGAGCGCTTTGAGGTCTTCGTCGGTGATCTTGGCATAGGATGGATAGGGCATGGCCGGGTAAAGATGGTGCCCGTCCCGCGCGATGCCCGAGCGCACGGCGCGGTCAAAATCCTCCAGCGTGTAATTGCCGATGCCGGTTTCAGGATCAGGGGTGATGTTGGTCGAATAGATCACGCCCATGGGCGTGCCCATGCGCAAGCCGCCGGCAAAGGCTTTTCCGCCTCGTATGGAGTGACAGGCGACACAGTCGCCGGCCCGGGCGAGATACTCGCCGTTGCCTGACGGGATTGCGGCCTGTTGGGCATTTGCAGCCACGGCCGCACCGAACAACAACAGTGCGGCGGCGAGAGCTTTCCATCGAGTCATGAATCGGCTCAAGGCGGTGTATGCCGCGGCCTGGTCCCCGGCCGACGGCGAAACGGAGATGCCGGGCAACGCCTGTCGGCGTTGTCCAGGCGCACTGTGTTCAGGTCGAACTGTAGGACAGGTCGTGATCGATGATCGGCAATGTGCGAAGGCGCTTGCCGGTCGCGGCGAAGATCGCGTTCGCCACCGCCGCCGCGATCGGCGGGGTCGCCGCCTCGCCGGCGCCGCCCCACACCTTGCCGCCGCCCGGTACCAGATGGACGTCGATCTTGGGCGCTTCCGCCAAACGCACCATCCGGTAGGTGTCGAAATTCCCCTGCACCGGCATGCCGTCTTTGATCGTGATCTTGCCGTACAGCGCGGCACTCAATCCGAAAATCACGGCACCTTCGCACTGCTCGGCGATGGTCAGCGGATTGACGACGTAGCGCGTATCGATGGCCACCGTTACGCGGTCGACCTTCACGTCGCCGTTCGGCCGCACGGTGACCTCGGCGACCTGCGCGCACAGGCTGTCGGTATCCTCGCTGATGGCAATGCCGCGGCCGCGGCCCTTCGGCAGCGGCTTGCCCCAATCGCCTTTCTGGGCGGCCGTATCCAGCACCTTGATCCAGTCGGGCTCGCCTTCGAGGAGCTTGCGCCGGACCTGATAAGGATCAAGGCCGTTGGCGGAAGCGATTTCGTCGAGGAAGCTTTCGATGGCGAAAACGTGCTGGTTGGCGCCGGGCGCGCGCCAGTACCATACCGGCAGGTGCGTGTTCTTGATCAGCGCCTCGACGCGCGTGTTGGGCACCTTGTAACCGTTGTCCCTCAAGCCGGCGACGGCCTGCGGCTCGACCTTGTCCGCCGGGAACGCCCGGCCGACGCTGGCCAAGATCGATGACGTCACCACGCGCACCGACAACGCAGTCGGCAATCCGTCAGGGCCGGTGCCCGCTTTGAACGCGACCACCGCATGCGGGCGGAATTTGTCCTGGCGGGTGTCCTCTTCACGGGTCCAGACCAGCTTCACCGGCCGCTTGACGACTTTGGCGATGGCGATGGCTTGCTTGGCCTCGTCGTTGGCGTCACGGCGGCCGAAGCCGCCGCCGACGAAGGCGTTGTGGATGTAGATTTGCTCGGGCTTCAGCCCGGCGGACTGCGCTACGGGCTGCATAGCCCAGTCCGCCGCCTGCGTTCCAAACCAAATGTCGAGGCGGTCGGGCTGCAAGTGCACCGTCGCATTCATCGGCTCCATCGGCGAATGCGACAGATACGGCGTCTCGTAGATGGCTTCGAAGGTCTTAGTCGCGGCGGACAGGGCCTTATCGACATCGCCGTCGTTGCGTGCCGAGAGCATCGGCTCGGCAAGCGCGGCGCGGAATTCCTTGGAAAGCCGCTCGCTGTCGACGTTGCCGGCTTCGCCGACGTCCCATTCGGGTTGCAGCCGGGCCAGCGCTTGTTTGGCGCGCCAGTAGCTGCCTTCGGCGACGACCGCTACTGCATTAGGCAGCCGCACCACCTGAATCACGCCCGGTGCTCCGGCGAGCACGGAGTCATCGACGCTTTTCAGCTTGCCGCCGGGTACCGGACACGCATTGATGGCGGCAAAAACCATGTCAGGAATTTGCGCATCGATGCCAAACTTTGCCGAGCCGTCGATCTTGTGGATCACGTCGACGCGCGGCATCGGCTTGCCGATGAAGGTAAACTGGTCGGGTTTTTTGACGGCCGGCTCTTTGGCGAGCACGACCTTGGCGGCGTCCGCGGCCAGTTCGCCAAAACGCAAGGTGCGGCCCGAAGGCTTGTGGGTCACCACGCTCGTAGCCGCCGAACACTCCGACGGCGGGACGTTCCAGCGTGTGGCGGCGGCGGCGATCAGGCGTTCACGCGCGCTGGCGCCGACCTGCAGCATCTTCTGCACCGACGCGCGCACCGAGCGGCTGCCGTTCGAGAACATGTCGCCGTAGACCTTGTTCTCGCGGATATTGCGGTTCGGCGAGGCGTACTCGATCCGCACTTTCGACCAATCGCATTGCAGTTCCTCGGCGATGATCATGGGCAATGCAGTCATGCTGCCCTGGCCCATTTCCGAGCGTTGGTAGCGGATCAGGATGGAATCGTCCGGATCGATCGCGATCCACGCATCGATCTCGTTTGGATTATGGGCGTCGTTTTTTCCAGGTTCTGTCCCGACAATGGCGGCGCGCGCGCGGCGCGGCGCGCCGATGCCTATCATGAGACCGCCCGCAGCGGTCGCGCTGGTCAGGATGAAATGACGGCGGGTGACGGTCGAAGCGACGCGGCTCTTTTGCATCGCGCCCTCCTTAAGCTTTCATCAGGTCTGCGGCGCGATGGATCGCACGGCGAAGCCGCTCGTACGTTCCGCAGCGACAGATGTTGGTGATATTCGCATCGATATCGGCGTCGGTGGGATTGGGGTTCTGTTTAAGAAACGCCACCGTCGCCATGATCATCCCGGACTGGCAGTAGCCGCATTGCGGGACGTCGTGATCGAGCCAGGCTTGCTGGACGGGGTGCAGCTTGCCGTTCTGCGCCAACGCTTCGATAGTGGTGATGCTGGCGCCGTTGAGGCCGCCGATCGGGACCGAGCACGAACGCCGCGCCTGGCCGTTGATGTGGACCGTGCAGGCGCCGCATTGCGCGATGCCGCAGCCGAATTTCGTCCCAGTCAGACCGATCGCATCGCGTAATGCCCACAGCAGTGGGGTGTCAGGCTCGAGATCGACGGACTGCTGCGTTCCATTGACCGTAAAGGTGATCATCGCCAAACGCCTCTCATAGTCGATTGCGCGTCAATGTTAGCATAATCGACCGGCCGGCCAAACGTGGCGGCCGCCGAGATCACGGTTTCTTGTGAGGGCCGGAATGCGGGGATCGCTTGGCTGATTACTCGGCGCTTAAGGCTGCTGCCGGACAGTGCTGCGACTTGGGCTGCGCGTGCCCGCGAATGCGGCTAGCGCGCGCAAGCCACCGACGCCTGAACGATTGGATCCTTGAGCGCTAAGCGGCCGCAGCCTTGCCTTTCGGCTTCACCGCGGCGGTGTAGTCGGCCATCAAAGTCTGGGTGATGCGGCCGGGCGAGAACTTCCAGTCGGCGATTTCGGAAACCGCGGTGATCTCGGCCGCGGTGCCGGTGATGAAGCACTCCGAGAAACCCGATAGTTCCTCGGGCATGATGCGCCGCTCGATCACCTCGATATTACGGCGCCGGGCGAGCGATATCGCGGTCGCGCGCGTGATGCCGGCCAGGAAGCAATCGGCGATCGGCGTGTGAATTTTGCCGTCCTTGATGAAGAAGATGTTGGCGCCGGTGCACTCGGCGACGCGGCCGAGCCAGTCGAGCATCATGGCGTCGGCATAACCGCGCTGCTCGGCGCGGTGCTTGGAAATAGTGCAGATCATATAAAGGCCGGCGGCCTTGGCGAGGCAGGGCGCGGTCTTGGGGTCGGGCCGCCGGTATTCGGCCTGATCGAGCCGAATGCCTTTGAGCCGTTGTTCCGGATCGAAGTAGCTCGGCCATTCCCAGGTGGCGATGGCGAGGTGGATCTTGTTGTTCTGCGCCGAGACGCCGAGCGCCTCCGAGCCACGCCAGGCGATCGGCCGCACGTAGGCGTCCTTCTGGTTATTCTTGTCCAGGACCAAGCGCTTGGCGGCGTCAATTTCAGCAACGCTGTAAGGAATTTCAAAGTCGAGCACCTGGGCCGAGCGCTTGAGCCGCTCACTGTGGGCGGTGCCCTCGAAAATCTCGCCGCCATAGGCGCGCTCGCCCTCGAACACGCAGCTGGCGTAATGCAGGCCGTGGGTCAGGACGCTGATCTTGCAGTCGACGGTCGGAATGAGCTTGCCGTCAAACCAGATCACATCGGAACGTTGGTCGAAGGCCGCGGCCATCGCTAGTGCCTCCCTTGCGGAAGTTGCCACTCAGCCTTTCGCTCCGGATTGGAGCGACCGGCGGCGCACTTTTGCGTCGGGGCAGAACTCCCAGTATGTTTCGGCCGCCCCGTTCGCGCACCGCGGGTCGCGGCTTGCAGGGGCGAGATGTCATCGTGATAACGCGGCCGTGTCTTAACAAGCAACCGAAAATATGTCAACAGTGCTGACATAATGGCGGATATCAGCCTCACCACCAGACCCAAAGCCAGTCCGCCAGCGGCGCTCGACGAGGCGGTTGCAGCGGCGTCAGAGCCCTGCTGGGACCTGATTGAACTCCTGTTTTTTGCCTACCGCGATTTCGTCGGCGATCCCGACGAGGTCTTGGCCAAGCTCGGCTTCGGCCGGGCGCATCATCGGGTGCTGCATTTCGTCAACCGCAATCCCGGCATGAAGGTTGCGGACCTGCTCGACGTCCTCAAGATCACCAAGCAGTCACTGGGCCGCGTGCTCAAGCAGCTGATCGACGACGGCTATGTGGTGCAGCGCGAGGGGGCCCAGGACCGGCGCCAGCGGCTGCTCTATGTCACCGCGGCAGGCGAGGGCTTGGCGATGCAGCTTGCCGCGTTGCAGACCGCGCGAATTTCGCGCGTGCTTGGCGAACTGGGACCCGGCGGCCGCGAAACGATCCGCCGTTTTCTCTCCGCCATGATCGATGCCGATGACCGCGACCGCGTCCTGCTCATGATCGGCCGCGCCGACCGCGCGCGCTTGCACCGCCGCGACGGCGCCCCATGACCACGGCGGCGGCCGCCAAGCCAGCCGACGACGCGCCGCACCTGCTCGTCGTCGATGACGACCGCACCATCCGTGTCCTGCTGTCGCGTTTCCTGCTGCGCGAAGGTTATCGCGTTTCGACCGCCGAGAGCGCCGCCGAAGCGCGCGCCAAGCTGGAAGGGCTGCGCTTCGATCTTCTCATCCTCGACGTCATGATGCCCGGCGAGAACGGTTTTGATCTGGCCCGCGCCATCCGCGCGGCGTCGACGGTGCCGATTCTGATGCTGACCGCGCGCGACGAGAAGGAGAGCCGGATTCTGGGCCTCGAGATCGGCGCCGACGATTATGTGGCGAAGCCGTTCGAACCGCGCGAGTTGTCGCTGCGCGTTGCCAATATCCTCAAGCGCGCCCGGCCGGCGCGTGCCGAGCCGGTAGAGCCGGTGCGCTTCGGCCCGTTCGTGTTTCACTTGGCGACAGGGGAGCTGCGCCGCGGCGACGATCCGGTGCGGCTGACCGAGCGCGAGTGCGAGATGCTGCGGGTTCTCGCCGCCAAGATCGGCGAGACCGTGCCGCGGCAGGCGCTCGCCGGCAACGGCGAGGCGGTGAGCGAGCGGACCGTCGACGTCCAGGTCAATCGGCTGCGCCGCAAGATCGAGAACGATCCGGCCAATCCGCTGATCGTGCAGACGGTCCGCGGCGTGGGTTACCGGCTGGTACCGGTCATGTGAGCGGCCCAAGAGGAGCCAATGAGCAGTTTCGACCAGGGGCTCGGGCATTTGCGCAGCGCCGCCGGCCAGGTCGCTGCCGGCGCGGCGGCCGTGCACCGCGCCATGACTTTTCTCGCAAGCCCGCTTGCCGAGCCCTGGCTGCACTTCACCCGCCGGCTCAAGGCGCTCACCCCGACCGGGCTTTATGCGCGCTCGCTGCTCATCATCATCCTGCCGATGGTCTTTGCCCAATCGGTCGTCGCGCTCCTGTTCATGGAACGGCATTGGGATCTGGTCACCAAGTACCTTGCGTCGGCCGTGACCCAGGAGATCGCCACTCTCATCGACGTCTACAAAACCTATCCGCAAGGCGGCGACCGGGCGCAGTTGCGCCGCATCGCCCAGGAGCGGCTCGGCCTTGTGGTGGATTTTCTGCCGGAGACGCAGCTGCCGCCGCCGGGTCCAAAGCCGTTTTTCTCCAAGCTCGACGAGACGCTGTCGGACCAGATCCGCAAACAGATCGGGCTGCCGTTCTGGATCGACACGGTCGGGCGCTCATCGATCGTCGAAATTCGCATCAAGCTCAACGACACGGTGATGCGGGTCTTTGCGCGGCGCGCCGACGTTTATGATCCGAATTCCTGGATCTTTTTGGCCTGGATGGTAGCGACCTCGCTGATCGTGCTCACGGTCGCGATCCTGTTCCTGCGCAATCAGATCCGGCCGATCGTGCGGCTCGCCGATGCCGCCGAGGCATTCGGCAAGGGGCGCGAGGCGCCGAATTTCCGCCCGCGCGGCGCGCGCGAGGTGCGCCGCGCCGCCGCCGCGTTTCTGGAAATGAAAGCGCGCATCGAGCGCACCATGGAGCAGCGCACGACCATGCTGGCCGGCGTGTCGCACGACCTGCGCACGATCTTGACCCGCTTCAAGCTCGAGCTGGCGCTCATTGGCGAGGGCCCGGAGATCGACGCGATCAAGAAAGACGTCGACGAGATGGCGCGCATGCTCGAGGCCTATTTGTCGTTCGCGCGCGGCGATATGGGCGAGCAGCCGGCCGCGACCGACATGGCGGCGCTGCTCGATGAACTCAAGGCCGATGCCGAGCGCAACGGCCAGCGCGTCACCGCGGCGTTCTACGGCCCGCCGCAGGTGACCGTGCGGCCGGCGGCGTTCAAGCGCTGCATCGGCAATCTCGTCTCCAATGCGGCGCGCTTTGCCCGCAACGTGGCGATTACCGGCCACCGCGACCACCGCTGGCTCACCATCACGGTCGACGACGACGGACAGGGCATTCCCGCCAAGTTGCGGGAAGAGGTGTTCAAGCCGTTCCTGCGCCTCGACGATGCGCGCAACCAGGACGAAGGCGGCACCGGCCTCGGCCTCGCCATTGCCCGCGACATCGCCCGCTCCCATGGCGGCGACATCGCGCTCGGCGACTCGCCACTGAGCGGCCTGCGCGCCACGGTGCGGGTGCCGGTGTAGCCGGCCGGCCCTACGCGCCGGACTTGAATCGGGCGCGCCTTCTTGCCATCTCCGCAGCAACAAACTTGCTGCCGGGGAAAGCCGCCCATGACTGTGACTGAAGACAGCCGATCGGACAGCCGTCCGTCCGAGGCCCATGCCTTCCAGGCCGACGTGGCCAAGCTTCTGCACCTGATGGTGCACTCGGTCTATTCCGACAAGTCGGTATTCTTGCGCGAGCTGATCGCCAATGCCGCCGATGCCTGCGAGCGGCTGCGTTATGAGGCGATCGCCGAACCCAATCTGCTCGGCGACGATCCGAAGCCGCGGATCACGCTCGCCGTCGATGCCGACAAGCGCACGCTCGCCGTCGAGGACAACGGCATCGGCATGTCGCGCGACGAGATGGTGGAGGCGCTGGGCACCATCGCCCGCTCGGGCACCAAGGCATTCATCGACCGGATCGCCGGCAGCGGCGGCGAAGGCGACGGCAACGGCAACACCGAGGACAACGCGCTGATCGGCCGCTTCGGCGTCGGCTTTTATTCGGCCTTCATGGTCGCCGAACGGGTCGACGTGATGTCGCGCCGCGCCGGCAGCGAGGCGACCTGGCTGTGGTCTTCCGACGGCAAGGGCACGTTTTCGGTCACCGAACTACCGGCCGACGCGATGCGCCGCGGCACGCGCGTCATTCTGCACCTTGTCGAAGACGCCAAGACCTACACCGAGCGGTTTACCCTGGAGCGGCTGGTCAAGGCGCAGTCCGGCCATGTGCCGGTGCCGATCGCGCTCATCGAAAAGCCCGGCGCCGAGCCGGCCGAGATCACCGACGGCGCCGCGCTGTGGGCCAAGCCGAAGTCCGAGATCACGCCGGGCGATTACACCGATTTCTACCGCAGCATTGCCGGCCAGTTCGACGATCCGGCGCTCACCGTGCATTTCCGCGCCGAAGGCCGCCAGGATTACACCACGCTGTTCTTCGTTCCCGGCTCGCGGCCGTTCGACCTGTTCGATCCGGACCGCAAGGGCCGCATCAAGCTCTACGTCAAGCGCGTGTTCATCACCGACGACGCCGACATCCTGCCGCGTTATCTGCGCTTCGTCCGCGGGCTGGTCGACAGCGCCGACTTGCCGCTCAACGTGTCGCGCGAAAAAATCCAGGAAAGTCCGCTCTTGACCGCGATCCGCAAGGGCGCCACCAGCCGGGTCTTGTCGGAGCTGGAGCGGCTTGCCGACAAAGAGCCGGTGGCCTTTCTGAAAATCTGGGAAACTTTCGGCGCCGTCTTGAAGGAGGGCATCTACGAGGATTTTGAGCGCCGCGATGCGTTGCTGGCACTGGCGCGGTTCAAGACCACCGCATCGACCGACGCTGCGCCGTGGCGCAGCCTGAAAGATTACGTCGCCGCGATGCAGCCGAACCAGACCGCGATCTATTATCTGGCCGGCGACGATCTGGAGCGGCTGAAATCCTCGCCGCATCTGGAAGGTTTCCGCGCTCGCGGCGTCGAGGTGCTGCTTTTGCCGGATCCGGTCGACTCGTTCTGGGCGATGCCGGGCGTGGCGTTCGACGGCAAGCCGTTCAAATCGGTGACGCAGGGCGCGGCGGATCTTGCCGCCATTAAGCAGGCCGACGCCAAGGAGGAGACGCAGACCGAAGCGTCGCCGGCAGTCAAAATCTTCATCGCGTTCTTGAAGTCGACGCTTGGTGCGGCGGTGTCCGATGTGCGCAGCTCGGATCGGCTGACCGACAGCGCGGTCTGTTTGGTCGCGCCCGAAGGCGGACCCGACCGGGCGCTCGAACGCATCCTGGCCAGCGCCGGGCGGCTGCCGTCGGCGGCCAAGCCGATCCTCGAAGTCAATCCGCGGCATGATCTGATCGTGGCGCTCGCCGGGCTTCCCGAAAACGAGCGCGCCTACAAGGAGGATGCCGCGCATCTGTTGTTCGAGGAAGCGCGCCTGCTCGACGGCGACCGCCCCGCCGATGCGCGGCAATTTGCCGATCGGCTGAGCCGCGTGCTGGCGCGCGGTCTGACCCGGGAAACGACAGCGGGCACCGCTTAGGGTGCTGCCGGAGTCATCGCGCGAATTATCGGTTCGTCGTTGCCGCGATGACGCAGTGTCGCGGTTCAATTCATGGCGCCGATGTACCGATTGATTTTGCCGATTAGCAGGAACCGGCGGCCGCGCAGCTGAAAACGACGACGGGCACCGCAAGGGTGCCCGTCGCCGCAACCTCGTAATGGATCGTCGAACTACTCCGCCGGGGTGACCGGAACGCGCTGCGGCGTCAGTTCCGGCGAGATCGGCGGCGATGTGCCGCCGTGCGCGGTGACGTCCGGAACGACGCTCTTGCCGCCGCGCATGCGGAAGTAGATCTGCGATCCGATCAGGATCACGCACATCGCGACGAAAACCGCACTGATCGGCCGCGTCACGAACACCGTCATGTCGCCGCGCGCGATCAGCATGGCGCGGCGGAAGTTCTCCTCGAAGCGCGGCCCCAGCACGAAGCCGAGCAGGATCGGCGCGGGATGGTAGCCGAGGCGCAACAGCACGTAGCCGAACGCGCCGATGACCGCGACTTCGCCGACCTGGAAGAAGTCGTTGTTGGCGGCGTAGACGCCGATGCAGACGAAGAACATCGCGCTCGGATAGAGGAACTTATACGGGATCGCCAGCATCTTGCACCAGATGCCGATCAGCGGGACGTTGAGCAGCACCAACAGGATGTTGCCGATCCAGAAGCTCGCGACCAGGCCCCAGAAGATGTCGGGGTGCTGCGAAATGAGCTGCGGCCCCGGCACGATGCCTTGAATCATCAGGGCGCCGAGCAGCAGCGCCATCACGGCGTCGCCCGGGATGCCGAGGCTCATGGTCGGGATGAAGTCGCCCTGCACCGACGAGTGCGTCGACGCTTCGGGACAGACCACGCCCTCGATCAGGCCGGTGCCGAACAATTCCGGATGCTTCGAGACTTTCTTCTCGGTCGCATAAGCGACGAACGAGGCGATCGTCGGACCGGTGCCGGGAATGAGCGAGCACAGGCTGCCGACGATGGTGCCGCGCCACATCGGGAAGAATGCCCGCTTGAAGTCGGCCTTGCTCGGCCGCATGTCCTTGATGCGGACGTTCGTGTAAGCGGTGTTGATCGGCGCGATCTGATTGACGCTGCTCATGAACTCGGCGAGGCCGAACAGGCCGAGCGCCAGCGCGATCAGCTCGATGCCGTCATCGAGCTCGGTCAGGCCGAAGGTGTAGCGTTCCGAGCCGGTCTCGAGGTCGGTGCCCACCGAGCCCAGGAATAGACCGAGCACGGTCATCGCCACGCCCTTGAGCGGTGAGCCGCGCGCCAATGTCGATCCGGCCAACAGGCCGAGCAGCATCAGCGAGCAGACCTCGGCGGGACCGAACTGCAACGCCGCTCTTACCAGGAGCGGCGACAGGAAGATCATCTCGGTGATGCCCCACGAGGCGCCGACGAACGAGGCGAACACGGTGAGGCCGAGCGCAACGCCGCCGCGACCCTGCTTGGTCATCGGGAAGCCGTCCAAACAGGTCACCGCATGTGGTGGATGACATGGCAAGTTGAGCAGGATCGAACAGATCGCCCCGCCATATTGCGCGCCGTACATGACGCCGGCGAGCATCAGTATGGCGCCGACCGGCTTCATGCCGAACGTGAGCGGCAACAGGATCGAGATGGTCGCCAGCGGGCCCATGCCCGGCAGCACGCCGACCATGTTGCCGACCAAAACGCCGACGAAGCACCACCACAAATTATGCGGTTCGAGTGCGACGCCGAACCCGTGCCAGAGGTCCGTAAGTGCCGTTGCGATCACAGGCCACCCCCCAAGGTGAATATCGGCATCGGCACCTGCAGGAAGTAAGAGAACAGGCTGACGCCGAAGACAGTGACGACGGTTGATAGGACGATCGTGCTGAGCCAAGTCGCGCCGCGGTCACCCAGTGCCGCGATGAAGACGCAGGCAAACGTTCCAGGCGCCATACCGAAGTAGCGGCCGAATACGATGAAGGCCACGGGGCTCAAGAGAATGCAGGCCCAGGCCCACCATTGCGGGCTCGGCGGCAGGATGCTCTCGTCGTGCTCGCCATCGGTCGGCGCCAGCGAGGCGGCGCCGATGGCAATGCCGATCAGAATGAGAATGACGCCGAGCGCGGTCGGTAAAAAACCGGGGCCCATGTGCATCAGGGTCCCGGTTCGGTAGGTCGCGCCCTTGAGAGCGATGCCGAGGCCGAGCAAAATCATCAAACCGCCGGCGTAAAAGTCTTTCTTACGTACAAGGGTGCCGATCAGGCTGTTGGAAGGCCGCACAACTTTCCTCCCGGCCCAGTCATCGGGGCCGTATCGTTTTAAGGGTCTTTGCCCGCCTTCGGTCGCTCAGGAACTACCGCAATCGTCCATCGTTTTTTCGCAGTCACGCGCTGCCGCCGGTCTCAATTAACACCTCAGCGCGACGCGCATTCCGCCGACAAACCCTGCTTACGGCAGGCGCTAGACGATATAGGCCGCCGGGTCCGAACGCAACTGGGGTCTAGCCGGTGCGCCGTGCCTTCATTGTGGCGGTTTGCCGCGTTTTCTAGGCATCTCAGGTTCCGTTGTCGGGCCGCGACATGCGATCGGTCGGCTGAGCGGTGGCAAGAGCGGCTTTGAAGCTGAACCAAAACAGTTCGCCGTTTCGCGCGTTTGCAGGCGCGAGAATTTTGAATGGCTGAATGGGCTTAGCGTCGTTGCTTGCAGGGCTGCACCAGCTTTTTCGCGGCACCGCACCGATTGGGAGACCTGCAGGGAACGGCTGTTTTCCTGCTGCGCTCACTACTTTTAGTAAGCGTTACGCATGACGAGACGAGACGGCGCTGGCGGCGCGGCTTCGTTCAATGAAAATCCCGGCTGCGCAGCGGCAGCGCCATCTCTTGCGGCAGCGGGCCGCCGGACAATTTCGGCGCAAACAGATCGCCGCCTTCGCGCAGCCACGGCAGCGTCGTGGACAGATCGACGAAGCTTTCCGCCACCACGTGAATGACAAGCCCGGCGCGTTGCAGGCGACCGCGCACGGCAAGAAAGCGCGCGGTCATCACGACGCGGCGATTTTTTTCGAAAACTTTCGGCCAGACGATGATGTTGGCGATGTCGGTTTCATCCTCGAGCGTCATGAAGATGACGCCTTTGGATGTCCCCGGCCGCTGCCGCACCAGAACCAGGCCCGCGACAGTGACCCATGAATCCTGCCGTAGTGTTTCGCTGCGCAGCGCGGCATTGCGGACGGCGCCGAGCGCGGTGAGACGGTCGCGGAAAAACCGCACCGGATGCGCTTTGAGCGACAGGCCGGTGGCCACATAATCCTCAACCACATGCTCGGACAGCGGCATGGCGGGAAGCGCAACGGCTGCTTCGGGGAACAGCTCGTCGCTCAAATGCGGCCGCAACAGCGGCATTTCCTCTTTGCCATAGGCGGCAGCCGGGCGGCGGGTCGGGCGCGCGCCGATGACGTCGAGCCGCCGTGCCGCCCACAGCGCGGCGCGGCGGTCGAGACCAAGCGACCGAAACGCATCGGCTTCCGCCAGCCGTTCGATGGTGAAGCGCGAGACGCCGGCGACCGCCGCCAGCCGCTCGATCGAGGAAAAACCGTTGCCGCGCGCGGCGATGAGCTTTTTCAGCTCGTCTTGCGACAGCCCATGAACGAGACGGAAGCCGAGCCGCACCGCATAGCGTGCTCCCGTGTCTTCTCCGTTTGCGGCGGAGGGCAGCCGGGTGGCCGGCTCGAGCGTGCAATCCCAGGCGCTGAAATTGACGTCGACCTCGCGGATTTCGACATCGTGCGCCCGCGCGTCGCGGACCAGCTGTGCCGGCTGATAAAAGCCCATCGGTTGGCTGTTGAGGATGGCGGCGCAGAACACCTCGGGATAACGGCATTTGATCCAGGCCGAGGCATAGACCAGCAGCGCAAAACTCGCGGCGTGGCTTTCCGGAAAGCCGTATTCGCCGAACCCTTCGATCTGGCCGAAGCAATGTTCGGCAAAGTTTTGATCATAGCCGCGCGCGGTCATGCCGTTGATGAACTTGTCGCGGAACAGATGGACCTTGCCGGTGTGGCGGAACGTGGCCATGGCGCGGCGCAGTCCGTCCGCCTCGTCCGGCGTGAATTTTGCCGCGGTGATCGCGATCTGCATGGCCTGCTCCTGGAACAGCGGCACGCCGAGCGTGCGCTTGAGCACGTCTTTGAGTTCATCGGCCGGTCCATGGGCGGGAGCAGGGGAGGGATAATGCTCGGCTTCGATGCCATCGCGCCGGCGCAGGTACGGATGCACCATGTCGCCCTGGATCGGGCCGGGCCGCACGATGGCGACCTCGATGACCAGATCGTAAAAGCATTGCGGTTTTAAGCGCGGCAGCATCGACATCTGGGCGCGGCTCTCGACCTGAAAGACACCGATCGAGTCGGCGTGCGACAGCATCTCGTAGACGGCGGGATCGTCCTGCGGCAGGCTCGCCAGCGTGTACTCTTTGCCGTAATGCGCCTTGAGCAGATCGAGCCCGCGGCGCAGGCAGCTCAGCATGCCGAGCGCCAGCACGTCGACCTTCATCAGGCCGAGCGTGTCGATGTCGTCCTTGTCCCATTCGATGAAGGTGCGTTCGTCCATGGCGGCATTGCCGATCGGGACGGTCTCGCTGAGCGGCAAGCGGGTCAGCACGAAGCCGCCGACATGCTGGGACAGATGGCGGGGGAATCCGATCAGCTCGTCGGCGAGCGCGACCGCCTGGCGGATCGCCGGATTGTTCGGATCGAGACCGGCCTGGCGGATGTGATCGTCCGGCAAGCCTTCGCCGGAGCCCCACACCGTCTTGGCCAGTGCCGCGGTAACGTCCTCGGTCAGTCCCAAAACCTTGCCGACTTCACGGATGGCGCGGCGCGAACGATAATGCACCACCGTGGCGCAGATCGCCGCGCGGTCGCGGCCGTAACGTTGATAGATGTACTGGATCACCTCCTCGCGCCGCTCGTGCTCGAAATCGACGTCGATATCGGGCGGCTCGCCGCGATTTTCGGAAATGAAGCGGGCAAACAGCAGAGTGCTCTTTTCCGGATTCACCGCGGTGATGCCGAGGCAATAGCAGACGGCGCTGTTGGCCGCTGAGCCGCGGCCCTGGCAGAGGATCTCCTTCTCCTGGCGGCGGGCGAAGGCGACGACATCGTGAACGGTGAGGAAGTAGCGCGCATAGTCGAGCTTGGCGATCAGCGCCAGCTCCTCGCTCAGGCGCTGCTGCACGTCGGCCGGAATGCCGTGCGGATAGAGGTGTTTCGGATAGCGCTCTCGCGCGCCCGCCCAGGTGAGATCTTCGAGATGGCTCTGCGCGGTTTTTCCGGGCGGCACCGGTTCGTCGGGATATTCGTATTTCAGCTCGGAAAGCTGGAAGCGGCAGGCTTTGGCGATGGCAATGCTGCGTTCGATGGCGTGCGGAAAATTTTTGAACAGCCGCGCCATCTCCGCCGCCGGCTTGAGATGCCGTTCGGCATTGACGGTGAGCCGCAGGCCCGCTTCGGCGATCGTGCATTTGTCGCGGACGCAGGCCACGACGTCGGCGAGCGGGCGGCGCTGCGGCGCGTGATAGAGCACGTCGTTGACGGCGACGAGCGGCGCGCCGACGCGGGCGCCGAGTTCGTTCAGCAAAGCGAGCCGGCGCGGCTCATCGCCGCGATGATAATGAATGCCGGCGAGAAAAGTGCGGCCGGGCGCGGCACGGGCGAGAGCGGCGAGGCGGGGGATGAAATCTATCCTCCCCCGCAGGGGCACCCCACAAAATTCGCGCAGCGAATTTTGTGGGGACCCCGTCGCGGGGGAGGGGGACCATCTTGCGAAGCAAGATGGTGGAAGGGGTGCAGGCGTCGGAGCATGCTGCAACGTTTGAGTATTGCCTCTCTGCCGCGCGCCCCCTCCACCATCCTCCGCTCGCTTCGCTCGCTCCGGATGGTCCCCCTCCCCCGTTCCGCTGCGCTCCACGGGGGAGGAAAACAAGTCCGGCGGCGGCAGCGCGATGAGCATCTGGCCGGCGCTGGCGGCGAGGATGTCCTCGAAGCTGAGATGGCATTCGCCTTTCTTGGCCTTGAGATTGCCGGCGGTGAGCAGGCGGCACAGCCGGCCATAGGCCTCTCGGTCGGTCGGATAGGCCAGCACCTCGAAACCGTCGACGGTAACGAGCCGCACGCCGACGACGAGCTTGATGTCGTGCTGTCGCGCTTCGTCGTAAGCGCGCACCACGCCGGCAAAAGAATTGCGGTCGGCGATGCCGATGGCGAACAGATTCAAGGCCGCGGCGGTGGCGACCATCTCGTCCGGATGCGAGGCGCCGCGCAGGAAGGAAAAGTTCGTGGTGACAGCGAGTTCGGCGTAGGCACTCATGAACTTCTCGCCAAGCTTTTCACGCAAACAGCCCATGCACGAACCAGTCCGCCTTTTGGGTCTCACGGCCAAACAGGCCTTGGCGAAACAGCCAGAAGCGAGGACCGTTTAAATCTTCGACCAGGTAATAATCGCGGGTGAGCGCAGGGCTGCGCCACCATTCGGCGGCGATTCGTTCCGGGCCTTCGGCATGTTCGATCTCGTAGGTCACGCCGCGCCAGCGGAAACGTCGCGGCGGGCCTTCGGGGACGAGCGCCATGACGTCCTCGGCCGGTTCGGCGTGAGGCAGCAGGAGCAGCGGGCGTGCCGGTGCATCCGCCTGCGGATATCTTGCCGGTTCAGGGACAGGACATTGCAAAGCCGCGCCGTTGACGGTCGCGAAAAATTCGGCGCGCTCGGGGATATGGCTGGCGACGGCTACGAAACGGCGCACGCTGGACGGCCCAAGCCGCTGCTGCAGCTTGTCGATGAGGGCGGCGCAGCGCTCGGTCCGATCCTCGAACCCGGCCGAGGTCAGCTCGGTCTGCCGCGCCGGCATCGGTTCGGCGCGGGTGACGGCGAGGCCGACCGCCTCGAAGCCGAAGCCGGCATCGTCGGTTGCCGCGGCGCTTTCGAGCTTGAGCGCCATGAGCCGCGCCACGTGCGGCACGCTGCGCGTCGGCAAGGTCAGCGCGATATCGAGCGTCTTGACCTCGCCGTCGACCCGATAGAGCGACAGTTTTAGGACCCGCGCGCCGACGTCGTCGCGGGTCAGCACGTGCGCCAGCGTCTGCATCAGGCGGCTGGCCAGCGCGACCACGGCGTCCTGGGTGACGACCGGCTCCAGCAAATAACGCAGCGAATGATAGAGCGGCGGCGGCACGATCGGGACCAGCGGCTCGTCGATGCGGCCGAGCGCCTGATCGAGGCGGCGCAGCAACTCCGGCGAAAATCGTGCGGCGAACGGTGCGCGCGGCTTGTCCGCCAGTGCGCCGACGGTTTTGAAGCCGAGCCGGCGCAAGGTCGCGCAGGTATCAGGTGAAAGTCGCAGCGCTTCGACGGGAAGCGGCGCCAGCGCTTCGGCTTGCCGCCCCGGCAGCAGCATACAGGGATTTTGGGCGTGAAAGCGCGCGGCCGCCCAGGCCGCGCCGGCGGTGTCGGCGATGGCGAGCCGCGCCGGCAGAGCAAAATGGCGCTGCAGCCGCGCCGCCAGATCGGCCACGAGCTTGTCTTCGCCGCCGAACAGATGGCTTGCGCCTTCGACGTCGAGGAAAAAGCCGTCGGCGCCGTTGGCCTCATCGCACGGCGAAGCGGTCGGCGTATAGCGCGTCGCCCATAAGGTCAGGCGGCGCAGCGCGGCATCGTCGGCGGCGGAATCGACGGCGCGCACCTGCAGAAATCCGGCTTTTGCGCGCGCGTCCGCCAACGGCTCGCCGACCGCGAGGCCCGCCGCCTCGGCGGCTTCGTTCAAGGCGGCGATGCGCGGTCCGCCGGCTGACGCAACGGCCAGGACGAACGGCCGGTCAGGCGCAATGCGCTTCTCGGTCGGCTCTCTCGCTTGTTGGGTTTGCGCGGCGAGCATGCGCAGCATGGGCCAGCGCGGCAGCCAGACTGAAACGATGCGCGACATGATCGTACTCCACTATCCATGCGCCCGGCCGGCCGTTGCGGCAGCGTTCAAGGCTCACATGCCAGCGCGGACGAATGACGAGGCCGAAACGGTCGCGCGCGGCCGCGGCGGTGCCGATGCGCCAGCGCGTCGCCGCCGCGCTCGATTCCAGATCGTGCGCGGGCCGCAGCAGAAACAGCGGCAGGCCGCAATCGACGGCGGCGAGATGCAGCCGTTGGCTTAATTTCAGATCGAGCTTGTCGACGATGCCGGCGACCGCGGCCGGCGCGCCGGAGCGCAACGCCTCCTCGATCGCCCACAGGGTGTCGTTGCGGCGCGCGGTTTCGACCAGGATGAGGCGCTCCGGATCAAGGCCGAGCGCACGCAGACCATGGCCGTAAAGGCGGCCGGAATCGCGAAAGCCGTAAGTGGGCAGGACGAAGAAAATCTTTTCCCTCCCCCCTTGTGGGGGAGGGTAGGGAGGGGGGTCGTGAGGCGGCGCGAGAGCGTTGCCGGTTTTCGTCAGAGCGTCGTCGTTTTTATAGAACCTCGCGACCCCCACCCCTACCCCCTCCCCACAAGGGGGAGGGGAATAGACATGCGCCAGCAGCGCCGCGATGAAACCCAGCGCAGCGGATGTGGCATGCGGTTCGGGCACGATTTCATGCAGCGCGCCGCAGGCAAGGCCCCCACCGGGCAAGCAGGAATCCAGCGCGGGCAGGTCGAACGCCAAAGCATTGTGGATATCTGCCGCCGTGCCGGGCAGCAGGCGGCGCAGTTCCTGCACGACAGCGGCGCGATCGCGCCCCATGGCAACGACGGCGGGTTGAGTCATCGGGCTGTGCAAAACTATTGGATGTTCACTATACGTTCTTATAGAACAAAATGCGAACATTGCCAAGAGTTCCGGATGTGAGCGAGGACGCGCTGTCGCGCCGCGGCTCGGTCAAATGCCTGTCTTGCTGGCGCTACGGCGATGGCGCATACCGAGAAATTCAACGCTTAAGTCCAAGAGGTCATCGATGCCGGAAGCCGATCGGGAAGGCGAACGCTATGCGGTCGACCAGCCGCAGCAGACGCCAGGGTTCTATCTCAAAGGCAGCCACCAGCTCGATTGGGGCATGAAGAACCGCATGGCGCGGGTGTTCGACCCGCGCTCGGGCCGCACCGTGATGCTGGCGGTCGACCACGGCTATTTTCAGGGCCCGACCACCGGGCTCGAACGCATCGATCTCTCCATCGTGCCGCTGCTGCCGTCGTGCGACGCGCTGTTCTGCACGCGCGGCATCCTGCGTACCGTCATTCCGGCACAGTGCCAGAAGCCGATGGTGCTGCGGGCGAGCGGCGGGCCGAGCATTTTGCGCGACGAACTGTCCGACGAGCAGATCGCCATGGACATGGACGACGCGGTACGGCTCAACGCCGCCGGCGTCGGCATCCAGGTCTTCATCGGCGGCGAGCACGAGACCCGCTCGGTGCACAATATGACCCGGCTGGTCGATGCCGGCCTGCGTTCGGGCGTGCCGGTCATGGGCATCACCGCGGTCGGCAAGGCCATGGTGCGCGACGCCAAGTATTTCCGGCTCGCCTGCCGCATCATCGCCGAGCTCGGCGCCCAGTACGTCAAGACCTATTACGTCGAGGAGGACTTCGAAACGGTCACCGCCTCATGTCCGGTGCCGATCGTCATGGCCGGCGGCAAAAAGCTGCCGGAGCTCGACGCGCTGACCATGGCCTACAACGCCGTGCAGCAGGGCGCCTCCGGCGTCGACATGGGCCGCAACATCTTTCAGTCCGAGGCGCCGCAGGCGATGATCGAAGCGGTCGCCGCGGTCGTGCACAAGAATATGAAGCCGAAGCAGGCGTTCGAGCTGTTCCGCTCGCGCAAAGCCGATGGCGAGCGCGCTGTGGCCGCCGAATAGTCACAGCAAATTCTGACTCGTCATGCCCGGCCTTGTGCCGGGCATCCACGTTTTTAGAGCTGAAAAAAAACCAAAGACGTGGATGGCCGGGACGAGCCCGGCCATGACGCGAGAGAGTGAGTAGCAATAAAGGCCCTCGGATCACTTCGGCAGAAACTCTTCGGTATAGAGCTTCGACATATCGGGCGTGTCCGGCAGCAGTTTCAGATCGACGAACGAGCGCTTCAGCGTCTCGAGCGACTCGGCGTCGAACCGGCAGGCTTTGGTGAACATGCCGATGGTCAGGTCGTAATCCTTTGCCATCACGCTCTCCGGAAAGCCGGTGATCTCGCTTTCGATCTTGACCGCTTCGGCCTTGTGGCTGCGGATGTAATCGACGGTCTCGATCCAGCCGGCGAGGAACGCGCGCACGGCGTCCGGATTGGATTTGATAATCTGGTTCGACGCATAAAGCGTTCCGGCGGCGAGATTGCCTTCATAGCTCGTGATCGGCGCCAGGAGCCGGCCGGTTTTTTTCTCCTCCATCGAGAAGAACAGCGAACTGACGCCGACGTCGGCATCGATCAGGTTGGCGCGGAACGCCGCGATGATGTTGCTGGCGCCGTTGCCGATGGCGACCCCGGTGACGTCCTGCGGAGCCCAGCCCTTCTTGTGGACCAGTTCCTTGGTCAGCCATTCGGTGAGCGAACCGGCGCTCGAATAGCCGATCTTTTTGCCCTTGAGCTGCTCGAGCGAATGAATCGGCGAGTCGTATGGTACGCCGATGCCCAGGAACGGCGCCGGGCCGACCGTTTCGCAGATCGCGATCATCGGCACGCCCTTGGCGACCAGCGCCATTTCGGTGCCGGCGCCGTCGCCGATATCGACGCTGCCCGCCGCCACCGCGGTCGCCATTTTGCTGCCGCCGGTGAAGTCGATGATCTTCAGGTCGAGCCCGTGCTTTTGGAAAATGCCGAGCTTGTTGCCGACGTCGACCGGGATGATCGGATCGGCGTTGGGCGCCGCCTTGCCGACCGTGAGCGTTGAGGCGGCGCCGGCGGTCGCCACGTAGGCGAGAGATCCGAACGCAAAGGCGAGTGCGGCGCCGAACGGGCCGCGCGGCATCCGTTTGGGCATGACTTCCTCCGCTGTCGTCCGATTTATTTTTTGCAGCGACAGCGAAGCACCGCCTAACGGGCGCGGCAATGCGATGAAGGGCCGCGTCCGCGGCAGCCTGAGAGCAGGGGAGTCCGTGAGCGCCTCGGGCTATTCGCCCGGCGCCGGCGATCCGGCGAAGAACTCCTCTTCCCGCGGCTCGCCGCGGCCGCGCAGGATCAAAAACCAGGCGACGATGCCGGCCGCGAGCGCGCCGCCGAGCGCGGCCAGCACCTGAAGGAGCCACGGCTTGCTGCCGATCAGGTTTTTGCCATCGGAATCCGCCGCTGCGGGGCGCACGATCATTGCCCTGACGGCTGGCTCCGCTGCGGCGCTTTTGGCCGGCGGCGCTGGCGCCGGCGCGGCTGCGGCAGGACGGGGATCGGCGGTAACCTCCGGTGCGTTTGTCTCCGGCGCAGGGGTTGCTTGCGCCACCTTGGCGTCGGTCACGATCGCATCGGAGGTGTCGCTGACCACCGGTTCGGTCTTGACGTTCTGCGGCGCGGCTGGCGGCGCCGGAAAGGCGATGCTGTCCGGCGCGGCCGAATCCACGGCAGGCCAAACGGCGGGCTGCGGGGCTGGCGCTGCGGGCTCGGCCGCTTTTGGCGGCGGCAGTGCGTCGGCGACCCGATGGTGATCGACCGCCGCGAACAGTTTGTGATGCCTGGCGGGCGTGTCTTTCGCGATGTGCCGTTTGACTTCGGCACGGTCGGCAGCCTCTTCCACGGCCCGGGCGTGCGGGTGAAGCGGCGCCTTGGTTTCGTGTTTGGCTGCGTGACGGGCGAATTGCAGGAGCTGCAGCGGCTTACCGGGGCTGCTTTGCTCTTGAGCTGCGGCGCTGCCGATTGTGACGGCAAAAAGCACCGCGCCTAATGGGACGATGCGGTGGCTCAGCATGGCGGCCTCTATGGCTGGTCACGCGCCATACGCGCCCAAGGCATGACCTCACGTTGGCATAATTGCGGATTTTTTCGCGCAATGCGGAGGCAAAAATCGGCACGATTAACCACGCCGCCGTTGCGCAGGCTTGAGTTCCACAGGGCAGGCGCTTCAGCCGAGTTCGGTAATGATCTCGGGAAAATGGTGCAGCCGCTCGCCTGGCCCGTTGTCGCCGATCAGATAATTGTCGCAGACCCACGACATCACGTGGCCGCGGATGTAGGTCGGGTGCACGACGATGTTCATGTCCTTGGCGATCGCCATCGGCTCGTCGTGGCGGATGAGCGGCCGCTCAACGAGATCATAGCCCTGGCCGTGGCAGTGCAGCCGCTTCTCCGGCGGCCGGCCGTGGCTTTTCATGAAATCGTTGTAGGCCGCGAACACGTCCTGGCACGGCGCGCCGGGCTTGAGCAGGCCGAGATTGAATTTGCGCGCTTGCAGCGCAAAGGCGAACTCGTCCTGCAGCTCGGCGGAGGCCTTGCCGAGCACGCAGGTGCGGCCAAGCTCGGTATATAGCCCGCCCGGACCGGCGTCCTCGACCAGAAGCGCGACCGTATCGCCGTCCTGGATGACGCGGTTCTGAAAGTGGCGATGGCCGAACAGCGACGGTTTGTCCGCCGGCATCGACGCGCACAGATAGATGCCGTGCTCGCTGCCATGGCGCTGGCTGTAGCATTGCGCGATGGCCGCCACGTCGCGGTCGCGCATGCCGGGCTCGACCGCCGCGAAGGCGGTCCGCATCGCCGCGTCCTGCATGGCGGCGGCGCCGCGGATCAGCGCCTGCTCCTCGGCGCTCTTGATCACCTTGATGCGGTCGACCAGATCAGTGGCGTCGACGAAGCGGCTGTTGGAGAAGCGGCCCTTCTGCAGGTAATCGACCAGCGCAAACGACATCTGATAGGTGCCGACGAGCCCGATCGTGCCGCCGGCGTAAGGCGCCAGCGCGCGCGCCGCCAGCTCCGGATCGTAGCTCGCGGTGTAATGGCACGAGGCAAAGCTCGGCGTGGTGAGCCACTGCTTGACGCCACGGCGCACGCCGTCGCCGTTCGGCCCCGGGGTGAACTCGCCGCCGAGCGGGCCCTGGCTCACCAGCGTCATCAGATCGTCGCGCGGGAACACCACGGTGAGCGGATAGCCGTTGGTGGCGGTGAGGTCGGTAAAATATTTGACGTAGCCGCCCATCTGCTCGACGTTGTTCTGCATCAGCAGCACGTCGATCTTGTCGCGCTCCATGGCGGCGCGCACCGCGGCCCAGCGGCGATTGAGCTCGACCGTCGAGATCGGCGTCTGCAGGCGTTCGGACAGCTTTTCCATTTTTGTTTGTCTCCGGCCGAGTGTTTGTTCGCGTCGCGTCAGTGCGGCACGACGTTGATCATGCCGGCGAAGTCGCCGGCCAGGAAGCAGCGCATATTGGCTTCCAGCGTCGGCCAGGCGTGATCGATATAGACGTCGCAGAAGCCGCCTTGATGGGTGGTGATGATGACGTTGTCCATGGCCCAGAACGGATGATCGGGCGGCAGCGGCTCCTCGACGAAGACATCGAGCGCCGCGCCGGCGATGCGTTTCTCGCGCAGGGCCGCGACCAACGCCGTCTCATCCACCACGCCGCCGCGGGCGAGATTGACGAAAAACGCCGCCGGCTTCATCGCCGCGAACACACCCGCGTCGACGCAGTTGCGCGTCTTTTCGGTCAGCGGCGTCAGCAGGACGAAGAAATCGAACGTGCCGACGATTTTGGCAAGCTCGCCCGTTGGATGCATGCGGTCGAAGCCGGCGAGGGCGCGTGGCGCCGAACTGACGCCGACCACCTGCATGCCGAACGCCTTGCATTTCGGCGCCAATTCCTCGGCGATGGCGCCGATGCCTAAAATGCCGACGGTCTTATTGTGCAGAAGCTGCGCCGGCCAGCGCTGCCATTGGCGCTTGTCCTGCAGCCGGATGGCGCGCGGCAGATTGCGCGCCAGCGCCAGCATGGCGGCGATGGCGGCTTCCGAGACCGGTGCGCCGTGAATGCCGTGGACATTGGTGACGATGATGTCGCGGCGCAGCGCCGGGCGGTCGGTCAGATTGTCGACGCCGGTGCCGAGCGCCTGCACCCATTTGAGCCGCGGCGCCTCTTCCAGCACGTGATCCGACAGCATGGGCGCGAAGGTCACGAGCGCGTCGGCTGCAGCGATGTGCGGCCCGACCTTGGAGTGGTGATCGACCAGCGTGACGTTGATCTCGGGAAAGCGCGCGGCGAGACGATCGCGATACTGATTGCGCACCGCTTCGGGCATTGCCAGCAAAATGAGCAGATTGGTCATACGGGAAAACGCAACAAGGGCGGTGGCAACAAGCGCGGCACCGGCCCTTATAACCGTTCAGTTTATCCGCCGCCAACTAGCGCGCGGCGTGTGGCTCGGCTAATGTGCGCTGCGGAAATCAATTTCTTTTACCATCGCGTCGGGAGCAGGCAATGATCGGGGACCTCGATCTCTCAACCGTGAATTGGACATTCGTCGGCCTGATGATGGCATTGGCCTTCATCACAGCGATCTTGGGAAGCCTTATCGCTTTCAGAAACCGTTTCGCCGGCGCCATTATTGCCGCCATCCTGTTCGGCGTTGGGTTCATCGCCTGGAACAATTATCCGCACAAATTCGGTCTTCCGATCATTAAAACGATCGCGCTCGACAACGCCGCCGGCTAGTTGACCTTTCCATCGGTCCGGCTATGGCTTACGGCCTCGTCGGGGCGAGAATGGAGAGGTCATGAACAAGGTCTATGCCGACGCGCGCTCGGCGTTGGCCGGCTTGCTCAAGGATGGCATGACCATCATGGCCGGCGGCTTCGGCCTGTGCGGCATCCCGGAAACCTTGATCCTGGCGATCCGCGACGCGGGGGTGAAGAATCTCACCGTCGTTTCCAACAATTGCGGAATCGACGGGGTCGGGCTCGGCATTCTGCTCGACAGCCGGCAGATCAAGAAGATGATCGCCTCCTACGTCGGCGAGAACAAAACCTTCGCCGCGCAATACCTCGCCAACGAGCTCCAGATCGAATTCAATCCGCAGGGCACCTTGGCCGAGCGCATCCGCGCCGGCGGCGCCGGCGTTCCCGCATTCTTCACCCGCACCGGCGTCGGCACCACGATCGCCGAAGGCAAGGAAGTGCGCGAGTTCGACGGCGATCGCTATGTGATGGAGCGCGGGCTCGTTGCCGACCTGTCGATCGTTCACGCCTATCGGGGCGACACCGAAGGCAATCTTTCTTATCGCAAGACCGCCCGTAACTTTAATCCGGTGATGGCCACCGCCGGCAAAGTCACAGTCGCCGAGGTCGAGCAGCTGGTGAAACCCGGCGACATCAATCCCGACCACATCGTCACGCCCGGAATTTACGTGCAACGGATCATTCACGTGCCGAGCGCCACCAAGCACATCGAGCAGCGCACCGTGCGCAAGCGCCAGCCGGCCGACGCGCCCGCCGGCACCGGCGAAGAAGTCTGATCGGAGGCAAAATGCCCTGGACCCGCGAGCAGATGGCCGCGCGCGCCGCCAAGGAGCTGCGCGACGGCTTTTACGTCAATCTCGGCATCGGCATTCCGACCTTGGTGTCGAATTTCATTCCGGCCGGCATGAGCGTGCAGCTACAGAGCGAGAACGGCATGCTCGGTACCGGGCCGTTCCCGTTCGAGGGCGAAGAAGACGCCGACCTGATCAATGCCGGCAAGCAGACCGTCACCGAGCTGCCGACCACCAGCTATTTCAGTTCCGCCGATTCGTTCGCCATGATCCGCGGCGGCCATATCGACATCGCCATCCTGGGCGCCATGCAGGTGGCGGAGAACGGCGACCTCGCCAACTGGATGATCCCCGGCAAGATGATCAAGGGCATGGGCGGCGCCATGGATCTTGTCGGCGGCGTCAAGAAGGTCGTCGTGGTCATGGAGCATTCGGCCAAAAACGAAGCAAAGCTCCTGCACCGCTGCAGCCTGCCGCTGACCGGCGCCGGCGTGGTCGATATGGTGATCACCGATCTCGGCGTGTTCACCGTCGACAAGAAGCACGGCGGCGGCATGACCTTGATCGAGCTGGCGCCCGACGTGACGCTTGACGAGATCAAGTCGAAGACCGGAGCGAGCTTCAAGGTCGCCAATACGCTGGTGCAATAACGCCCCAAGTTTGTTGCCGCGCGACCGCGCCGAGAGGCGGGTCGGTGCCTGAAATTCTTTTCAGCCGCCCCGGAACTGCCGAACCGCTGTTGCGTTGCAGGCAGAAGCGCGGGGCATGGGTTGATGGCTCGGCTCATCGTGCCGCTCCGCTAAGCCGCCCCGCAGCCTGAGGAGAATGCCATGCAGCCGCAGCAGGATTTTCCCGATGTCAGCCGCGAACAGCGCGCCGCGAGCGAGCTCATCAAGCGCATCCGCAAGCTGCGCTGGATGGGGTTCGAAGAGGAAGCGCAGCGCATGGTGCGATCGAGCCTGCGGGTGTGCTCGAACGAAGCTTTGATCGCCCAGTCGCGGTAGCATCCCACAGCCAGCCTTTTGCTCTCACCCACCGCCGCCGGCGACCTGCGGCCCGCCGCGGCAGTTCCGCCATGCGCTGACGCTCAGCCGTCCTGTGTCCCGCGCAAATGACAACTGGCACAATTGCCGGTAATGACATCGATCGAACACGTGCCGGGGGCGCTGCCAGCCGTCTGCGCAGCGCAATGTGACGATTGGTGAATTTTGACACTGGCGGTGCGAGCGTTGTGCCGCGCTCCGAGCCTTACCCGGCAGATGGCGATCCCGCCGATGCTGCGCCAGCGGCGATGTCGGGGCGGCCGAGGGAGCCGCTGAGCGATCGCGAGCGGCGCGTCATCGTCACCAGCATGATGCTGCCGGTGTTTATCGGCTCGGTCGATCAGTCCATTCTGGCGAGCTCGCTGCCGACCATCGGCCGGGCGCTTGGGAACGTCCACGATTTGCCCTGGCTCATCACCGGATTTTTGATCGCCGCCACGGCGCTCACCCCGCTTTACGGCAAGTTCGCCGACATCCACGGCCGGCGTGTCACCATGCTGATCGCGATCGGCGTCTACATGGTGGGTTCGCTGGTCAGCGCCTCGTCTTCCAGCATGCTGATGCTGATCGGCGGCCGCATCGTGCAGGGCTGCGGCAGCGGCGGACTGGTGACCTCGGCGCAGATGATCCTCGGCGACATCGCCGCGCCCAAGGATCGCGCCAAATACTACGCCTATTTTTCCGTCGCTTTCACCACCGCGGGCGGCTTGGGCCCGGCGCTGGGCGGTTGGATCTGCGATCACCTTTATTGGTGGGTGATCTTCCTGTGGAACGTGCCGCTCTGCCTGATCGCGGTCGCGCTGTCGCTCACCGTGCTGCGCCGGCTGCCGCGCTACGACCGGCCGCATCGGCTCGACGTCATCGGCGCCATCCTGATCATGGCGGCAAGCTCCTCGTTCATGCTGGCGCTCAATCTCGGCGGCGTGCGGTATCCGTGGTTGTCCCTGCCGGTCGTGGCGCTCGTGGTGTGCGCGCTCCTGCTCGGCGCCGCCTTCGTGGTGCGGCTCCGCACCGCGATCGAGCCGCTCATTCCGATTTCCATTCTGTCCGATCCGGCGGCGCGCCTTGCCATCCTGTCGAACTGCTTCGGCTGGGGCTCGATCATCGGACTCAATATTTTCCTGCCGATGTATCTGCAGAGCGTGCTCGGCTGGTCGCCGACCGACTCTGGCCTGAGCCTCATCATCCTGATGGTGACGCTCAACGCCAGCGCCGGCGTGTCCAGCCAGATCATCGGCCGGGTCAAGCATTACAAGGCGTTGCCGACCGCCTGCATGGTGCTGGCCATTGGCTCCGTGATCGCGCTCGCGCTTTCGGTGTCGTCGATGACGCCGCTGAAGTTCCAGATCATCTTGTTCCTGATCGGCATCGGCTTCGGGCCGACCGCGCCGCTCACCCAGGTGGCGCTGCAGAACACGGTCGCCGCGAGGCATCTCGGCACGGCGGTCGGGGCCATGAATTTCGGCCGCACCCTGATGGGCACCGTCCTGGTCGCGGTGTTCGGCGCCATCGTGCTCGGCGGGGTGACGGCACACGGGCCGGCCGGGAGCGACGCCCACGTGCTGACCGGGGTGTCGGCCTCGACCTTCGCCGAGGTGTTCTTTGCCATGGCCGGCACGCTCGGCATTGCGCTCCTGGCGGTCATCCGCCTGGAGGAAAAGCCTCTATTGGAGACCATGCCCGGCACTCGCATTTAGGGCCGGGCAGGGGCGTTTGCCCGTCCGCCCGGCCGCATCGGCGGGAAAGGGTCCGGGTGCCGGGCACCGCGCACCGTAAGAAGTGCGATACCAGCCGCCCAAAAAATCTTTCGGGCGGCTTGAACCTTCCGGAATGCTGCCGCGACCCATGTGCAGTGGCTGTCTGAGCCGCTATCGGCGCTCCCCCCGACACCCCCCTCAGGCGCCGATCGATCGACCCGCCCGGACCGTCCCCCCGGGCGGGTCCCTCTTTTGCTAGAACCTTCCGGCCTTTACGCCTCGACCGATTATGCCGACAATACCGGCCGTGGGGATATGCGTGCCTGGCGATATGGTCCTGGAAACCGAGGACCTGACCAAGGATTTTGCCGGCTTTGTCGCGGTGCGTGCGGTGAACCTGCGCGTCGCGCGCGGCACCATTCACGCCATGATCGGGCCGAACGGGGCCGGCAAGACCACCTGCTTCAACCTGCTCAGCAAGTTCTTGAGCCCGACCCGCGGCCGTATCGTCTTCGACGGCCGCGACATTACGTCACTCAAGCCCGCCGAGGTGGCGCGGCTTGGGCTGGTCCGCTCGTTTCAGATTTCGGCGGTCTTTCCGCATCTCACCGTTATGGAAAACGTCCGCATCGCGCTGCAGCGCCGGCGTGGCGGCTCGTTCGATTTCTGGCGCAGCAAGAACGTGCTGCGTGCGCTGGACGAGCGCGCGCGGGCGCTGCTCGCCGATGTCGGGCTTGCGTCGTACCAGCACATGCTGGCGGTGGAATTGCCATACGGCCGAAAGCGCGCGCTCGAAATCGCCACCACCATTGCGCTCGATCCGCAAATGCTGCTGCTCGACGAGCCGATGTCCGGCATGGGGCGCGAGGACATCGAGCGCATCAGCGCGTTGATCAAGTCGCTTGCCGCGCATCGCACGGTCTTGATGGTCGAGCATAATCTCAGCGTCGTCGCCAATCTGTGCGACCGCATCACCGTGCTCAGCCGCGGCGAAATCTTGGCCGAAGGCGACTACAAGACCGTCTCGGCCGATCCGATTGTGCGCGAGGCCTATCTCGGAACCGGCCATGGCTGAAACGCCTGCATTGCTTAGCGTTTCCGATCTGCAGGCCTGGTACGGCGAGTCCCATATTTTGCACGGCGCCAGCTTCGCGGTGCGCGCCGGCGAAGTGGTGACGCTGCTCGGCCGCAACGGCGTCGGCAAGACCACGACGCTTAAATCCATCATGGGCATGGTCGAGCAGCGCACCGGCTCGGTGCGCTTCGACGGCCGCGAGCTGATCAGGTCGTCCTCGGATGCGATCGCGCGCGCCGGCATCGCCATCTGCCCGGAGGAGCGCGGCATTTTTGCCAGCCTCGACGTGCGCGAGAATCTGTTGCTGCCGCCGCAGCTGCGCTCCGGCGGCCTCGATCTCGATCGCATTTTCGAACTGTTCCCGAACTTAAGCGAACGGCTGGCCAGCCAGGGCACCAAATTGTCCGGCGGCGAGCAGCAGATGCTGGCCATCGCCCGCATCCTGCGCACCGGCGCCCGCCTGTTGCTGCTCGACGAGCCGACCGAGGGCCTCGCGCCAGTCATCATCCAGCAGATCGGGCGCACCATCGAGGCGCTCAAGGCGCAGGGCTTCACCATACTCCTGGTCGAGCAGAACTTTAATTTCGCCGCGACTATTGCCGACCGCTACTATGTGATGGAACATGGCCGCATCGTGGATCACTTCCCGGCCGCCGCACTGCAGGCGAATATGGGCAAGCTGCACGAATATCTGGGAGTTTGATACACTCCATGAGAAGGGCGAAGAAGGCCCACACAGAGGGAGGTTTTTATGCGTCTGTTAGGTAGTCTGGCGTTTTCGCTGGCTGTGCTCTTTGGCACGGCGGCGCAGGCGCAGAACCCGATCACGGTGAAGCTCGGTGTGCTGAGCGACATGTCGAGCCTCTATGCCGACATCGGCGGGCCCGGCTCGGTCGTCGCCGCCAAGATGGCGGTGCAGGATTTCAACCCGGCCGCCCACAACATGAAGGTCGAGATCGTCAGCGCCGACCATCAGAACAAGCCGGACGTCGGTTCCAGCATCGCCCGGCAATGGTTCGACGTCGATCACGTCGACGCCATCGTCGACGTGCCGACCTCGAGCGTGGCGCTGACGGTTGCCGATGTCACGCGCGAGAAGAACAAGGTGTTTCTGATTTCCGGCGCCGCGTCGTCCGATCTGACCGGCCCAAAATGCACGCCCAACAACGTGCACTGGACCTACGACACCTGGATGCTCGCCAACGGCACCGGCAAGGCGCTGGTCAAGACCGGTGGCGATACCTGGTTCTTCATCACCGCCGACTACGCGTTCGGGCACGCGCTCGAGCGCGACACCGCGGCGGTGGTGACGGCGAACGGCGGCAAGGTGCTGGGCAGCGTCAACGTACCGCTCAACAATTCCGACTTCTCCTCGTTCTTGCTGCAGGCGCAGCAATCCAAAGCGAAGATCATCGGGCTCGCCAATGCCGGCGGCGACACCATCAACTCGATCAAGCAGGGCGCCGAGTTCGGCATCACCGCCGGCGGCCAGAACTTCGCCGGCCTGTTGGTGTTCGTCACCGACGTCAACGCACTCGGGCTCAAGACCGCCCAGGGCCTGGTGCTGACCGAGACCTGGTACTGGGACATGAACGACGCCAACCGGGCGTGGACCAAGCGCTGGCAGGCCGAGCGACCGGGCAAGTTCCCCAGCATGGTGGTGGCCGGCGTCTATTCGTCCATCCTGCACTACCTGAAAGCGGTGGAGGCGCTCAAAAGCGCCGCCGATGGCAAAGCCGTTGTCGAGAAGATGAAGGCGATGCCGACCGACGATCCGCTGTTCGGCAAGGGCGAAGTACGGGTCGACGGTACGGTCACCCATCCGGCCTATCTGTTCGAGGTGAAGTCGCCCGCCGAATCGAAATATCCCGGCGACGATTACAAGCTTCGCGCCACCATCCCGGCCAACGAAGCGTTCCGGCCGCTCAAGGACGACAATTGTCCGCTGGTGAACGCCGCGAAATAAGCACTTGCTGAAAGCTCGCCCTCTCCTTTGGGAGAGGGCGAGCGGCAATGCGGGATGCCGCGCGCCGGGCATGCGGCAGTGGCGCGTGTGAGCGGGGCTCGATGTTCCAAATCTTCGGCATTTCCTCATTTGCGTTGTTCGGCCAGCTTCTGATCGGCCTGATCAACGGCTCGTTCTACGCGCTGTTGAGCCTCGGGCTAGCCGTCATTTTCGGCATGCTCAACATCATCAATTTCGCCCACGGCGCGCAGTACATGATGGGCGCGTTCGCCGCTTATCTGATGCTGCAATATCTGGGCATCGATTATTGGCTGGCGCTGATCGTCGTGCCGATCCTGATCGCGATCACCGGCATCCTGATCGAGCGGCTGCTTCTGCAACGGGTGCGCAAGCTCGATCATCTTTACGGTCTCATCCTCACCTTCGGTCTGGCGCTGATCTTCGAAGGCTTGTTCCGCAACAGCTTCGGCTCCTCCGGCAAGCCCTATCAGGTGCCGGCTTTGCTGCAGGGCGGACGCAATCTCGGCTTCATGTTTCTGCCGAACTACCGCGCCTGGGTCATCGCGTTTTCGCTGGTGATTTGCTTTGCCACCTGGTTTGCCATCGAGCGCACGCGGCTCGGCTCGTACCTGCGCGCCGCGACGGAAAATCCGGCGTTGGTGCGCGCTTTCGGCATCAACGTACCGCGCATGATCACGCTGACCTATGGGTTCGGCGTCGGCCTTGCGGCGTTGGCCGGAGTGATGGCGGCGCCGATCTATAACGTGTCGCCGCAGATGGGCTCCGACCTGATCATCGTAGTGTTTGCCGTGGTGGTGATCGGCGGCATGGGCTCGATCCTCGGCGCCATCGTCACCGGCTTCGCGCTCGGCGTGATCGAAGGTTTGACCAAGGTGTTTTTTCCCGAAGCGTCCTCTACGGTGATCTTCGTCATCATGGCGATCGTGCTGTTGATCAGGCCGGCCGGCCTGTTCGGGCGGACCGTGTGATGGCGACGCTCGCCGATCCGCCGCTCGTCGAATTGCGCCGCGACGGCGAGCGCAGCCTCGGCATCGCGTTCGCCGTGATGGTGGCGCTGCTCGTCGTCGCGCCGTTCGTGGCCTATCCGGTGTTTCTGATGCAGGCGTTGTGCTTTGCGCTGTTCGCCTGCGCCTTCAACCTGTTGATCGGCTATGTCGGCCTGCTGTCGTTCGGCCACGCGCTTTTCTTCGGCTGGGCGAGCTACCTGTCGGCCCATGCCGCGAAAGTGTGGGGCTTTCCGCCGGAGGCTGCGGTGCTGTTCGGCACCGCCGGCGGCGCGGTGCTCGGCGTCATCGCCGGCACTATCGCTATTCGCCGCCAGGGCATCTATTTCGCCATGATCACCCTGGCGCTGGCGCAGATGATATATTTCGTGGCGCTGCGCGCCCCATTCACGGGCGGCGAGGACGGCATTCAGGACGTGCCGCGCGGCAAGCTGTTCGGCGTGTTCAACCTGTCGCACGAATTGACGATGTACGTCTTCGTTCTGGTCATGGTGCTCGCCGGCTTTCTGCTGATCTACCGCATCATCAACTCGCCGTTCGGCGAGGTGCTCAAGGCGATCCGCGAAAACGAGCTGCGCACCATTTCGCTCGGCTATAAGACCGATCGCTACAAGCTCTGCGCCTTCGTGCTGTCCGCGACCCTGGCGGGCCTCGCCGGCGCGCTCAAGGCGCTGGTGTTTCAGCTGGCCTCGCTGACCGACGTCTATTGGACCATGTCGGGCGAGGTCGTGCTGATGACGCTGGTCGGCGGGCTCGGCACCGTGTTCGGCCCGGTGGTCGGCGCCTTCCTGATTGTCGCCATGGAAAACTATCTGGCACAAATGGGCCAATGGGTGCTGGTGATCCAGGGCGTGATTTTCGTCGCCTGCGTGCTGGTGTTCCGCCGCGGCATTGTCGGTGAACTGGCCAACGCGCTAGGCGTGAAGTTATGAGGGATTATCAGGTATCAGGTATCAGGAAAAACGTTCCGGCTCCTGATACCTGACATCTGGAAGGAGACAATCATGAGTGCGGAAGCGCGATTGAAAGAGTTGGGCCTGGTGCTGCCGAAGCTGCCAAAACCGGTGGCTAATTATCTGCCATATCGGCTTGCCGGCAATTTGTTGTTCCTCGCCGGCCAAGGCCCGCGTGACGAGAACGGCAACAGCCTCACCGGCAAGCTCGGCGCCGGCATCAGTGTCGAAGAAGGCTATCGGCGCGCGCGGTTTGTCGGGCTCGGCCTGCTCGCCGCGATGCGCGACGCGCTCGGCTCGCTCGACCGCGTCGATTACATCGTCAAGCTGCTCGGCATGGTCAACGCGACGCCGGAATTCAACGACTCGCCGAAGGTCATCAACGGCTGCTCGGATCTGTTCGTCGAAGTGTTCGGCGACGACGGCCGGCATGCTCGTTCCGCGGTCGGCAACGTCATGCTGCCGAATCAAATCTCGGTCGAGATCGAAGGCATCGTCGCCGTCAAGCCCTAGCGCGGGTGCGGCCGGTAAACCTGCGCCTTTTGTTCGTCCCGGACTTATCCACATGGCGGGCGCGTCCGATCTGATGAGGACGGCGTCGCCGGGCGGTTTTTGATTGCTCGAATCAAACAACGACCTGAATATGAGACAATTGCGGCCTAAAGGGCATTACCGGCTTCCTTCATGTCGGCACGGCAGGCAGGTCCGTACGACAGTATCGCGCGCAAATGGCTCGCATTGGCGGAGCGTCGCAAAGCCTATCTCATCGCGCTGCGCGACAGCGGCCGCTGGCAGGACTTTCACTATTCCGGCGAAGCCGAGCTCGAAGCGCAGTTGCGCGAGGTCGAGCTCGCCTGCCAGCGGTTCGCCGGCGTCGTCGGCGTTGAGGCGGAGACCGCGGACGTGGAAGCTGCCGCGGCTTGAGGCGCCCCTCTTTATCCACAGCTTTACACAGCGCGAGCGCAGCTTGTATGAGGGCGCGGTCGCGCAACTCCGCCGTCCGCCTGCCAAAGCCATGTGAGCCACCATGACGAGCGCCCTGTTCTCGCCCATTCGTCTTGCCGAGCTTGAAGTCCCAAACCGCATCGTGATCTCGCCGATGTGCCAGTACAGCGCCGCCGACGGCGTCGCCACCGATTGGCACGTCACCCATCTCGGCATGCTGGCGAATTCCGGCGCCGGCCTGCTGATCATCGAGGCGACCCACGTCGAGCGCCACGGCCGCATCACCCACGGCTGTCTCGGGCTTTATTCCGACGAGTGCGAAGCCGCGCTGGCGCGCGTGATCGCGCATTGCCGCCGCATCGGCAGCGCCAAGCTCGGCATCCAGCTCGCTCATGCCGGGCGCAAGGCCTCGGCGCAGCGTCCCTGGGAAGGCGCCAAGCCGCTTTCGCTTCACGAGGACCCGTGGCCGACCATCGCGCCTTCGGCGCTGCCGTTCGGCCCCGGCTGGCATACGCCGAGCGCCATGACCGAAGAGGACATGGCGCGCGTGACGGCGGCGTTCACCGATGCGAGCAAGCGTGCGCTGCGCATCGGCTTCGATGCCATCGAGCTGCACTTTGCCCACGGCTATCTCTTGCACAGCTTCGCCTCGCCGCTGTCGAACAAGCGCAACGATGCGTTCGGCGGCTCATTCGAGGGCCGCATGCGCTTTCCGCTCCAGGTGGTGCGCTCGGTGCGCGCCGCGGTGCCGCGCGGCGTGCCGCTCGGTGCGCGGATTACCGGCACCGACTGGGTCGATGGCGGGCTGACCGCCGACGATGCCGTAGCGACGGGCAAGGCGCTGAAGGCGGCGGGCCTCGACTATCTGGATATATCATCGGGCAACATCACGCCGGACAGCCGCTGGTCGACCGATCCGGGCTTCAATGTGCCGTTTGCCGAGCGCGTGAGGCGCGAGTGCGGCCTACCGACGCGCGTGGTCGGCATGATCGTCAGTCCCAAGCATGCCGAAGAGATCGTCGCCCAAGGCAAAGCCGACATGGTGGCGCTGGGTCGTGCCTTTCTCGACGATCCGCATTGGGCCTGGCACGCCGCGCAGATACTCGGCGCCGACGTGCCGCGGCCGCCGCAATATGCGCGCAGCGCGCCAAAACTCTGGCCGGGCGCGGCGCTGCGCGCTTGAACGTGCCGGCGCCTGGCGCGTTGGCAGCCGATGACCGATCCGGTTCTGGTCGAAGTTTTGCGCGGGGCGCTTGTCGAAAGCCGGCACCGCGGCGCGGCCGCCGTCGTCGATGCCGACGGCGCGACGGTGTTTGCGCTCGGCGATGTCGACTTGCCGGTCTTCCCGCGCTCCGCCGTCAAGGCGCTGCAGGCGTTGCTCGTTGTCGAATCCGGCGCGGCGGATCGTTTCGGTTTCGGCGACGAGGAGCTGGCGCTGGCCTGCGCGTCGCACAGCGGCGAGGAGGGTCACATCGCGGTCGTGATGCGCATGCTGGGCCGGGCCGGCCTCGATGCCTCCGCGCTCGCCTGCGGCGCGCATTGGCCGATCAATCAGGCGGCGGCGTTCGCACTTGCCAAGACCGGCGCCGCGTCGGCGCTGCACAATAATTGCTCGGGAAAGCACGCCGGTTTTCTGTGCGACGCCTGCGCCATGGGCGTCGATCGCGCCGGCTACTGGCGTCCCGATCATCCGGTGCAGCAAACCGTGCGACGTGTGCTCCAAGATATGACGGGAGTAACGCTCGGGCCGGAGCAATGTGCGATCGACGGCTGCTCGGTGCCGACCTGGGCCATACCGCTGCGCGGTCTCGCCCACGCCTTCGCCAAATTCGGCAGCGGGCATGGGCTGTCGCGTGTGCGGGCCGAAGCCGCCGCGCGGCTGCGCACCGCCTGCGGGCAAAAGCCCTGGCACGTCGCCGGCACCGGCCGTTTCTGCACCGAGATCATGAAGCTTTTCGGTGAGCGGATTTTTGTCAAAACCGGGGCCGAGGGCATGTTCTGCGGCGCATTGCCCGAGCAGGGACTAGGCATCGCGATCAAATGCGACGATGGCGCCGGGCGGGCGGCCGAGGCCGTGATGGCCTCGCTCATCATGCGTTTGCTGCCGCTCGGCAATAGCGAACGCGTCGCGCTGGCGCGCTTCGTGCGTCCGACTTTACGCAATTGGAACGGTATCGAAGTCGGCGCGCTGCGGGTGACGGAAGCGTTCTCCGACGGCTGAGCTGCCAACCATGGGAAAGCTTAGGCGGCCCGACGTTTGAAAATGATCCTGCCGGCTTCTCCGGCTTTTGCATGAGGTCGCGTGGTGATTTCCACGTCCTGACTGAAGGCGGTGAGCATCCGCATCAACCTTGCCTCGGAATACCCGCGAAACTGGCCGCGCAATATTTTTGACAGGTCGGCCTGACTTATACCGATCAGCTTCGCGGCTGCTGTCTGGGTGAGGTTACGCTTGTCGATGAGACGTTTGAGCTCAATTACGATTGCAGACTTGAGCAGCATTTCCTCTGCATCGGGCAAGCCCAGATCAGCAAACACGTTGCCGCTTCCGACTTCCACTTTTAGTCTCCGCTTGGTCATGGCTTTCTTTCGCTTTCCTTTTGTCGGCTTTGCCAATCCTGTTCGGCTAGCCGAAGCCGAGACTTGATGAGATCGACGATGTGCTTAGGCGTTGCGATGCCTTTCTTCGATTTCTTCTGAAAAGCGGCGAGCACGTAAACCGCGGCGGAAAAGCGGACGGTATAAACGGTCCGAAACGTGTTGCCGTCGTAGTCCTCAATCGGCTCCAACACGCCGCGACTGCCGAAACCCTTCAAAGCCTTTGCCGAATCCGGCTCTTGTCCGCACTGTACTTGATGCAAGCCGTGTCCGATCCTGCCACGCACCTCGTCGGGAAAGGCTTTCAATTCGCGTCGGCTTGGTCCGGCGAACAAGCAGGGTTTTGCCAAAGGTGCTGCAAGTTTCACGGCCAATTATGGTGATATTACCATAAGATGTCAACTCAAAGCCGCTGAAAAACCTTATGTTGCTCAGCGTACGCGATTGCCCGATATCGACAGCTGCGCATAGTGCGCGGCGCCTTCGGTTGCGAGATCGCCGGTCACGGGCTTCTTCCATTCCATGCCGACGATGGCGCCGCGGCGGGCGCCGCTGATCAGATTGTCGGCGATGACGCTCGCCCCGGCGCCCGGCGCCACCGAGACGGTGATACCGTAGTCGGCGCCGCGCACGATGTTGCCGCTGATGGCGACGTCGCGCAGGTAGGCTCCCCAGCCGGCGGCAATCCCGGCATGCGCGGCATTCTCGATGACGTTGCCGCTGACCATCGTGTCGGCTTCGACGCCGATACCGATGCCGGACGCGTCGTTCGGATCGGTGCCGGCCGGCCGCTGGGCGGTGATGTTGCGAATGAGATTGCCCTGCACCACGGCGAGCCGGCCGCCGCGGTTGAAATTCGTCACTGAAATTCCCAGCGCCGCGCCGTCGATGATGTTGTTGGCGATCAGCGCACCCTCGAAACCGAATTCGGCATAAAGCGCGACCTCGCCCGATCCCGTGCAGGTGTTGCCAACGATTTGCAGGTTTGACGCCGCGTTGCCGCGCACCGCCGAGAACGCCGCGTTGCGGATACGGTTGCCGCGCACGATCACGTTGGCGGCGCGAAAGACGTTGATGGCGTTGCCATACTGGCCGGAGCCGCCGGCCTTGTTGGCGATGTTTTCGATGCGATTGTCGATCACCAGGGTGCCGTCGTCGCCCGGCGCGCTGCACCAGACCAGGATGCCGTTGTTGCCGGCGTTGCGCACGTGATTGCCGGAAATCTTCAGCCCTTGTGCATCGAGCGAGAAAATCGCCGCGTCGGCGGCGCTGATGGTGTTGCCGGCGACCTCGCCCTCCGCCCCATCAAGCGCGATGCCGTTGCCGGCGGCGTTGACGACTTCGCAATCGGCGATGCGCACCGCGCGCACCTGGGCAAAATGAATGAGCCCGCTCTGCTGCGGCAGCGGGACTTCGGCGCCGTCGAGCACAAGGCCGCTGAGGCGGATGTGCTCGCCGCCGGTCGCGCTGAAAAGGCTCGTGCCTGCCGCGAGCACGATCCGCGTCGCGCCGGAAACGCCGCTGATGGTCGTGTACGACGGCAGTCTCAGATTGGCGGCACGGTAGCGGCCGGACGGCAAACGCAGGGCCGCGCGCGCTGCCGCGGCGCTATCGATGGCGCGCTGCAGCGCCGTGGATTGGTCCTCCGTCGCGTTCGGACGCAGCCCGAGCGCCGTTCCGTTAACCTCGCTCTCACGAGGCTGCCACGCTTCGGCTTGCTGCGCGCGCCGCCCCAGAGCAGGTGAGGCCGTGGCGACGCCGGCAGCGCCGGCGAAGGCGGCAAACAGGCGGCGGCGGTTGAGCGTCATTATGGGACTCCGGCTGAAAACATGGCGCATCAAATGCCATACCAGGAGCCTGTCCCGCGTCGAAACAACCGACCTATTCGCCGGTAGCGTTAATGCTTCGCCGCCGCGGCAAGAACAATCAGCAGGTTTTCCGCGGCGCTGAGGATTTGCTGAAGCGACAGCGAGCGACGCCGAACGCGCTGCCGCGGTCGCGCCGCCATCAGCACGATCGGAATATGCACAAATAGAACCAGCGGCCGGCCCGCGGGCGCCGCAGCCAAGGCGCGCCAGTACGCGTAGTTACAGAGGTACGTTCCGGCATCGCGCGACAACCGCACCGGTACTGCGCGGCCCCGTATCGCAGCGGCGAGCCGGGAAAAAGGGGCGCGCCCAATGCGCGCCGGCGGTGCGCCTGTCTCGATCGCCCTTTGCTTTCGCCGTTGTTTTCCTGCGTCCGGCAGCAGTAAAGACGCCGCGTTGCGGGCGCGCGTCTCAATGCGCAGCTCCCGCGTCCGCCCGGCGAGGCCAAACATCAAGACGATGTCGGGCCGCTCCGCAAACAGCCGCGGCAGGTCGCGGTCGACGTCCGCATAGCGCGTGGCAAAGACGTGCGCGTTGCGGATAAGCCCGGCCAAGGCCGGCCGCCGCCTGCGGGCGAGCGCTTTGGCGACGGCCGCGCTCGGATTGAACGGCGCGCGCGGGAACGGTCCGAAGCCGGTGATCAGGACGCGCATCGTGTCAGCGCTCGAGCATGGCGGCGAGCCGCTCGGCGGCTTCTGCGGCCGCCAAGCGGCCGGCGGCGACGTCGGCTTCGATGCGCGGCAACTCGGCCTTGAGCGTGCGGTCGGAACGCAGCGGCGCGAACAGCCGCTCCTCGAGCATCGCCCACATCCATCTGACCTGCTGCTGGCCGCGCCGCGCGGCAAGCTCGCCGGAGCGCGTCAGCCGCTCACGATGATCAAGTATTTTGTCCCACAGCGCCGCGATGCCGTCGCCCTTGAGCGCCGAGCAGGTGACTACCGGCGGCCGCCAGTCCGGCGATGGATGGGACAGGATATGCAGCGCCGCCTCGTATTCGGCCGCGGCGGCCTTGGCGCGCGCCGCGTTGTCGCCGTCGGCTTTGTTGACCGCGATCATGTCGGCCAACTCGACCACGCCCTTTTTGAGCGCCTGCAATTCGTCCCCGGCGCCCGGCAGCACCAGCACCAGAAAGAAGTCCGTCATGTCGGCGACCGCGAGTTCGGACTGGCCGACGCCGACGGTTTCAACCAGCACCACGTCGTAGCCGGCGGCCTCGCACAGCAACATGGTTTCGCGCGTCTTGGCTGCGACGCCGCCGAGCGTGCCGGATGCCGGAGAAGGCCGGATGAAGGCGTTGGCATCAATGGCCAGCCGGGCCATGCGGGTCTTGTCGGCGAGAATCGAACCGCCGGTGCGGCGCGACGACGGATCGATGGCCAGCACGGCGACCTTGCGCCCGGCGCGCGCGAGCAAAGAGCCGAGCGCATCGATCAGCGTCGATTTGCCGACGCCGGGCGCCCCCGTAATGCCGACGCGCACCGCCTTGCCGGTCGCCGGCAACAGCGCCTGCGTCAAGGCGGCCGCCGCGCGGCGATGATCGGCGCGTTTACTTTCGACCAGCGTGATGGCGCGCGACAGCATGGTGCGGTCACCGGCGCGGATCGCCTGCGCCAGATGCGCGACGTGGGGTGGCGAGGCAATCGTGGCCATGGCGTGTCATCGGGCGAGGTAAAGCATCCGTCAAGTCATTGTCCAAAACCCGACCATCGGCCCAAATTTGCTCGCCGAATGACCGCGATATGGTCGCACTCAAGCCGCATCGGCCGGCTGACATCGCCGCCTTCGTCGCGACGCGGCGTCGTATGGGCGTTCCTCAACCACGGAGACGACGATGAACTGGGACCGCATTCAGATCGATTGGATGATGTTCAAGGACAAGGTCCGCGACAACTGGATCAAGTTGACCGATGAAGACGTCACGCGCATCGGCGGCCGCCGCGATGAGCTGATCGGCCGGCTGCAGGCGCGCTACGGCTTCGCCAAAGCCGAAGCCGCGCGCGAGGTCGAGGCCTGGGTGCGGTCGCTCAAACGCGCCGCCGCCTGATCGTGGCGGCCGGCCCGGGAAAGCTCGGGCCGGCTCCGCCTCGCGCAAACGCGTTCCCGATGGTCCTTATCGTTCCGGCAGCGGAATGAATTCGGCGGTGTCGCCCGGCACTAGCGGGAAGCGCCCGGCCTTCCAATCGGCCTTGGCGGCTTCGATGCGCTCCTTCCGCGACGACACGAAATTCCACCAGATGTGGCGCGGCCCATCCATGGCGGAGCCGCCGACCACGACCAGCCGCGTATCGCGCGTGGCGCGCACGGCGATGCGGTCGCCGGGTTTTATCACCAGCAGCTTCTCTGGGCCGAAGGCGACGCCGCCGATATCGATCTCGCCGGTGATGACATAGACGGCGCGCTCTTCGTATGTGCTGTGGAGCGGCAGCACCGCGCCGGCTTTGAGCCGCGCTTCGGCGAACAGCGTGTCCCACAGGGTCGCGACCGGCGAGCGCAAACCGCCAAACGCGCCGGCAACAACGCGCAGCGTCATATCTGGCTCGCTCAGCTCGGGAATGTCTTTCGCGGCGATGTGGGTGAAAGCCGGCGCCGTCTCTTCGTCATTCGCCGGCAGGGCGACCCACAATTGCAATCCGTGCAGCGGCTCGCCGCCATGGCGGCGCTCTGCGGCGGTGCGCTCCGAGTGCACGATGCCGCGCCCGGCGGTCATCCAGTTGACCGCACCCGGATGGATCGGGATCGCGGTGCCCAGGCTGTCGCGATGCATGATCTCGCCTTCGAACAAGTAAGTCACCGTAGCGAGCCCGATGTGCGGATGGGGCCGCACGTCCATGCCGGCGCCGCTCTTGAACACTGCCGGACCGAAATGATCGAAAAAGATGAACGGCCCGACCATGCGGGTCTGCGCCGAGGGGAGCGCGCGATGCACCTGGAATTCGCCGAGATCGACCGAGCGCGGCACGATCACATGTGCGATCGCATCGCTCGACTGCGCATCGCCGGGGACGGGATCCTTGGCCGGAAAGAAACTCATGGCAGACCCCAGATAGTCTCTGGCGCCTACACTTACCACATCCGGCTTGGGTTATCCGGCCCGGGTCATCCGGCCTTCGCCACCGCCTCGGCAATGAAGCGCGGCAGCGCGAACGCGGCGACGTGCACCTCGGGGGTCCAGTACTTGGTCGAAAAACTGCCGGCGCTGCGGTAGCGCGCCGCGATGGTCTTCGCCGACGCACCGCGCAGGCTCTTGTTATCGGTCGCCCAGCCCATCGCCATGTGGCCGCCCACATAGGTCGGTATGGCGGCGACGTAGCAGGCGCCGTCGGTGAAGTGTTTGCGGAATTTGCCGATGCTGGAGGTCAGCTCTGACGGCTGGAAGATGGGCACGCCGTTTTGCGTCACCAGCACGCCGCCCTTGTTGAGGCAGCGTTTGCAGCCGGCATAGAATTTGGCGCTGAACAGCACCTTGCCGGGGCCCTGCGGATCGGTGGAATCGACGATGATGACGTCGAAGCGGCGGTCGGTGCGGGCGACGTATTTCATGCCGTCGTCGATCACGCTCTCGAAACGCTTGTCGGCGAACACCGGCTTGGTGAACTCGGGAAAGTGCTCCTTGGAAAATTCGATCACGGCCGGATCGATCTCCACCTGGGTGAGCCGCCGCACGGTCTTGTGCTTGAGCACCTCCTCGGCGATGCCGCAGTCGCCACCGCCGATGATCAGCACGTCGCGCGCCTTGCCGTGGGCGAATAGCGGCACGTGCGACATCATCTCCTGATAGATGAACTCGTCCTTCTTGGTGATCTGGGTGGCGCCGTCGAGCATCAGCATCTTGCCGAAGAACGGCTGCTCGAACAGCACGAGGTGCTGGTGCTCGGTCTGCAGCTCGTAGAGCACTTTCTTGACCTTGAACGTCATGCGGAAGCCGAGATCGTCGAACAGCGTCTCGGGGATCCAGCGCTCTTCCGCCATGCCATCCTCCTGTCGCCAATAGACAAACGGCCGGGATCGTCCCGGCCGCTTGCTTTAAATCTTCAATGGCGCGGCCGGTCAGGCCTGCTTGCCGCGCAACAACTCGTCGACCACGACCTCTTTGGCCGCAAACGCCTCGCGCAGCACCGGGATGCAGGCGTCCGGATCCGCCGAGCCGCACATGAACACGTCGAGCGCCGCGTAGCCGGCCTCCGGCCAGGTGTGGATCGAGATGTGGCTCTCCGCCAGCACTGCCACGCCGGAGACGCCGCTCGGCTGGAAGTGGTGCAGGTGGATGTGCAGCAGCGTGGCGCGCGCGGCGGCGACGCAGCGGCGCAACGTGGCCTCGATGTGATCGATGTCGTCCAGCCGCTCGGCGCCGCGCAGATCGACGATCAGGTGCACGCCGGCGCAGCGCACTCCGTTACGGACCGCGAAATGATCGAGGTGCTCGTCGGCCGGCTCGGCCGCTGCCACCGCCACCGGCGACGCGACTTTCAGCCTGGTCTTCCTGTCTTCCTTTCGGGCGGTGCCTGGGATCCCCAAGCCCTTCACCGATCGCAAGAGGGCGCGTTGGCTCATGCCGTCCTCCCCAACCAGAGATGAGAACCCGAGATGCCGGCACGCCGGCGCCGCGGAAAGCAAAGCCGCCAACGATCTGGTCCACGCGGACTGATCAACAGCGGCAAGGTCCCCACATAAATGCTGAGTGCGGGGAGTCAAGCGGATTCTGCACAAAAACAATTAAAGCATCCTGTCGTTCCTCAGCTTTTTTGATGCGACGGCAATCGCGGTGCTCGGCGCAGCCGAGTCGCGCCCGGTATGACGCTGTGTCACTGCGCGGCAGGGTGCTTGCTCTGCGATGGCTCGCCGCTAAGCTCGGTACAGGGCGACGGTCAAACAGAAAAGGCGAGGACACGGATGAGCGCCACCTTCGCATCGCGCACTGCGACAGCGGGGAAACCCGCACAGCATCGGCTGTTCCGGGCGTGCACGTGCTGTCAGCCACCGGCGCTGCCGCGCCGGCCGGCGCGGCGCAATTTTCTCGCCGGCGGTCTCGCTGCGCTCGGCCTCGGCGCGTCAGGTGCCCTGACCAAGCCGGTGCGCGCGCAAACGACGGCGGCGCCCGCGGCGCGGATCGACGTCCATCATCATTACGTCCCGAAGGTCCATGCCGACGCGCTGGCGAAGCACGGCGGCCGGCCGCCGGAGTGGTCGGTGCAGGCCTCGCTCGACGACATGGCCAAAGCCGGCGTCACCAAGTCCGTGCTGTCGCTCGTGCCACCGGGCGTCTGGTTGGGCGATGTCGCGGCCGACCGCGCGCTGGCGCGCGCCTGCAACGAGGCCGGCGCGCAGCTGCGCAACGACAATCCCGGCCGCTTCGGCCTGTTCGCCGCCATCCCACTGCCCGACGCCGACGGCAGCCTGCGCGAGATCGAGTATGCGCTCGACGTGCTCAAGGCCGACGGCATCGGCCTCTACACCAGCTACGGCGAGAAATATCTCGGCGACGCCGCGTTCGTTCCGGTGTTCGAAGAATTGAGCCGCCGCCGCGCCGTGGTCTACACCCACCCGCTCAATCCGGCCTGCTGCACGCATTTGGCGGACGGCATGCGCCCGAGCTCGATCGAGTTTGCCACCGACACCACCCGCACCATCGCCAGCCTGATCTTCGGCAAGGCCGGCACCACGTTCCGCTGCCCGAACGTGCGGTTCATCTGGTCGCATAGCGGCGGCACCCTGCCATTCCTGATCGGCCGCTTTGCCCAGGAGCAGAAGGAGAGAAAGGACCCCCGCATGCCCGACGGTGTCGAGCCGGTGGTGCGCAAGTACTTCTACGAGATCGCCCAAGGCCACGAGCCGGGCCAGTTCGCGGCTCTGCTCAAGCTCATCCCGGTGTCACAGATGCTGTTCGGCTCGGATTTTCCATACCGCGAGGCGAGCGCGGCCGCGCAGGGGCTCGCCGCTTGGGAATTCAGCCCTGCTGAGCGCGCCTCGATCGACCACGAAACGGCGCTGCGGTTGCTGCCGCGTCTCGCCGGGTGAGTGGCTCAGGATCCCGCGCGCGACGCCAAGTTCACATTTTGGCCACCGCCTGCTGTATCATGGTGCTTCGGTCATTTCGGCTGGTCATGGCCAAGCGCGGCTCCGCGGCCGTTCGGCGGGCGGAGGAGAGGGAAGGGAGACCCGATATGAAGCGATACTTGGGTGCGGGAGTTTTGGGGGCAAGCCTGTTGGCGCTCACGGCGCTGGCGCCGCAGCCCGCGGCGGCGCAGGACCCGATGGCTCCGGTCGGCGGCGCCATCGTCGGCGGCACGCTCGGCGCGATCGTTGGCGGCGCACTGGGTGGTGGTCGCGGCGCTGCCGCCGGTGCCATCCTGGGCGGCACAACGGGCGCCGTCATTGCCGCGGAGGCACAACCGCGGCCGCACGGCTATTACTGGTATCGCGGCGGCTGCTATTACCGTTATCCGAACGGCGCGTGGTCGCAGCCGCTCGATCCGGGCTATTGCGGCTACTGAGCGATTCGCGCCGCGTTCGGCTGACACCAGCGCGTTAGCTGTTGATGGCGACGGCCGGCGGAATCATGGACTCCGCCGGCTTTTTCACGCGGGTGCGGAAGAAGCCGAGCACGCGCCGCGCGGTATCGGGCTGCAGCCGGTCGAAGCTCGCCAGCGCCCGGTCGAGGTCGCTCGCCGACATGCCGCGGTCGGCGGCGCGCAGCAGCAGAAGCGCCTTGGTCGTGGTCGACGAGAGGTCCGCGACCTTGGCGAGGATCAGCACGATCTCGGCGCCCGGATCGAGCAAGGCCCGCTCGACGACGTCGATCGGCGTCTCGCATAACAGCGACAGCGCGATGGCGGTTTGTTCGAATTTGCGGTCGCGGGCGTATTGATAGATTTCCGCCTCGCCGATGCGGCGGATGCGGTTCTGCCGCTCCACGTCGCCCTGCGCGATGGCAAAATCGGGCGAAGCATTGCGGACGTCGCTGCGGATGCCGCCGGTCACTTCGGCGACGATTCCCTCGATCGCGGCGGCGGCTTGCGGATTTTCCGCCGCCAGCCGCGCCCGCACCGCGTTGGAGGCCTTTTCCAGCAGCATCAGAAAATGCGGCCGCGGAATGTCGTTGCGGCGGCCCACTTCGGTGGCCAGCGCGTCGTCGCCGGTCGAGCGCTTGACCAGCATGCGGAAGCCGGCGTCGGAAAACCGGGCGCCGGCGTTTTTCACCATCGAGTGCACCACGTCGCGGTCGCCACGCTCGACCAGCACGTCGGTCACTGCTTCGCTCAACGATTTGCGCTGGGCGATCGCCGCCAGATGCTGCTGGCTCTTGCTCGCGGCATTGGCCACGAGCTCGCGCTCGCCGAGCCGCTCGGATTGGCTGAGCATCGGGTGCGCCACCTCGATGTCGTCATCGAAGGCCAGCATCCAGACGATCTTGGTCGGCGCGTTGGCGATCGGCGCCAGCCGGTGCGACAGCCGGGCGCGCGCCTTGGCCTCGATGGTGTTGACGAGCCGCACCATGACGTCGTCGAATACGCCGATCTGCGTCTCGGAAAAGCGCGGCGCACCGCCGACAAAAAGGTCGGTGATGCGCGTGAGCATTTCGATGCGGCGCGTATTGCTGCCGGAGGCGAGCGCGGCCTCGAGGTCGTCGAGCAGGGGCAGGGTACGCATCGCAGTCCGGACGCCGCACGCCATTGAACTTGCAATGACAATGCCGCCGGAACGGTGAACAAACCCTTGCCCGGCGGGTTTTGGCGCACTCCCGAATTGCTAACGAAGTGTGACCGCGGCGTGGGGTCAACGCCGGCTGAAAGCGCCCATGCGGGCGTAGACTTCGGCGGGCACGCCGTAGTGGCGCAGCACCGGCCGCGGATCGCGCAGCCCGCAGGCTTCGCGCTGGACCATGAAGCACCACAGCGCGTCGCTCGCGTCCTGCACCAGGCGGGCGCGGGTGGCATCGCGTTCGCTCTGGCGATTGTCATAATCGGCCAACGCGGCGAGCGCCGCTTCCAAGGCCCGTCCGACGCGGCCGAGCGCGCTGGCCTGCTCTCGGGCGATCTCATAGTCGAGCGCCACGGGCGGCGCGGTGCGCGCATGCGCTCCGGGCGGCCGAAGCGTCATGGCGCGCGCTCCCAAGTGACCAGCGTGATGCCGGCCGCCGCATCGAGATCGCGGCGTGGGCCGGGCTTGAGCCCATGCCGCGCCAAAAGATCTTCGGGCGTCAGATTCGGGCCGACCCCCGCAAAAACCGGCCGGCCGCCTGGAATTTTGGCGTGCGCGGCGCGGGTCAGATGAAACGCGTCGTAGACCGGGAGAAACATGCTGAACACTTCGGTGCCGCCGATCGGCGCAATGGCGCCATCGGATGCGCCGAGTTCGGCGATCGCCTGCTCGATCGTGGCGCCGGCCGGATTCCATAACAGCGAATTGGGATGCGCCGGGTCCGGCGCAATGGCGGCGACCCGACGCGTCACGATAAGGCGCTTGCGCCGCGCCGCGCGCGGGCCGCCTTCATGCGAATGGCGGCCATGAACGACCACAGCTGCGCGGTCGAGCCCGTCCTGAAAATGCTTCTGATCGGCATCGTTGCGAATCGATGCCGGCATGGCGCCGCTGGCATCGGCGATCATGCCGTCGCTCGACACGATGACATAGCCTTCGACGCGGCGCGTTCCGATCATGGCGCGACGATAGCGGGGCAGGACGGCGAAGTCATTTGCGCAAGTCCGCCCGCCGCCGTAATGTGCGCCGCGCCCGACGGAGCCCAGCCATGCCCGAGCAGGCCAGTCTCATCATGCTGCAATTCCTCGTCTGGGTGGCGGACCGGCCGCGCACTTACCCGGAAACCATGGACGCCTGGCGCAGCACCTGCCCGCACCTGTCGGTGTGGGAGGACGCCATCATCGGCGGCCTGGTGCGGCTCGACAACGGCAACGGCCGCGCCGTCGTGCTCACCGCGGCGGGCCGTCAAGTGTTGCGCAACGGCGCTGCGGCACCGGTCGCTTGAGCTGCTAGGCGCCCAGCTCGCGGCCGATCGCATTGATCACCCGGGCATCCATCGGCTCGACGGCGGACGCGAACACCGCCGCGATGTGGCCGTCGCGGCCGACCAGATATTTGTGGAAATTCCACTTCGGCGTGTCGCGCGGCCGTTCGCCGGCGGCCCATTTGTAGAACGGATGCGCGTTCGGGCCGACCACGTCGGCCTTGGCGGTCAGCGGGAAGGTGACGCCGTATTCCTTGTTGGCGGTTTCGGAAATCTCGTCGGCGCCGCCGGGCTCCTGGCCGCCGAAATCGTTCGACGGCACGCCGACGAGCAACAGGCCGTGCGCATGGTAGCGCGTGTAGAGCTGCTCGAGCCCGCTATATTGCGGCGTGTAACCGCACTGCGAGGCGGTGTTGACGACCATGATCGGCTTGCCGGCATAATCCGATAGCCTGATCGAGTCGCCCTTAAGCCCGGCGAACGAGAAGGCATAGGCGGTGACCGGACTCATGGCGGAACCTTTCATGGACAGCGTTTGCGCCATCGTGGGCGACGCGAGCCCGGCGAGCAGCAGGCTCAGAATGTTTCTGCGGTCGGCGATCATGGCGAACCTCCGAGCCGGCAGTGTAGCGCATTTGTCGAGTAAAATGTCGCAACTGTTGATGCGGGCTCCGCGCGCGGAGACGTCGCCATGAACGGAGCTGTCGATCCGCAGACCAAGGCGCTGGAATTCGTCAGCCAGGCCAGCACGTTTATGCTGATCGCCACCATGGCGCTGCTGGCCTGGGTCGCCTCCGGGGTGGAGTTCTCCAGTGACGCGCTGCGCTTCGGCGCGATGGGGTGCCTGACGCTTTCGGTCGTATTCGGTGTCGGCACCTTGACCCTCATTCCGCTCATCCAGGAAGCGCGCCGGCCAGGCCAGTCGAATTTCGACGTGGTAGCCTCGTTCGCCTTGTTCGGCCGGCGCAGTGCGCGATTGAGAACGACGATGCTGCCGCAATATGCGCTGCTGCTCGCGGGCATCATTGTCTACGTCGCCGGCATGATCCAATGAGCCGCGAAGCGCATTGCGCCGCCGCAAGTTACGTCAGCGGCTTGCCGGGCTGCGGCGGCACGTCGAAGACGTTGAGCACGTAGCCGATCATGCCGTAGAGGCCGGCGCAGGTCACCGCTTCGATGACGCCGTCTGTGCCGAACGCCGCCTTGGCGCGTTCGAACGTTTCGGCGCTCACGGTCTTTTTGGCGAGCAGCTCGGTGACGAAGTCGTAGATCAGCGCCTCGTCGTCGCGCTTGAAATCCGGCCGCTTGCGGGCGCGGATGGCGTCGATCACGTCCTGAGTGAGCCCGAATTCGAGCGCATGCGGCTCGTGCACCGACCAGGCGTACTGGGCGGTGGCGTCGCGCACCACCAACAGAATGATCAACTCCAAAAGCCGCCGGCCGAGTTTTGGCGTGCCGCGATAATAATTGACCAACCGGTCGGCCGGCTCCGCGATGTCCGGCGCGTGAATGAGGACCGCGAACGGCCCGGTCAACGTCTTGCGCGGGCGGGCGCGCAGAAAATCGTCGTGCAGCTGTTGCTGCCGTGGGCTCAAATCCTCTCGCTTAAGCTCGGCAATGCGCGCCATCTGTTTTCTCTCTCTTTCTCAGTGTCAGCGTAAATCCGCGGAGCCGTCGCCCCGCACCGCGGCCAGATAGCGCGCGACCGAGCGTTTGACCACCTCCTTGCCGCCATGCGCAATGGTGCGGTCGAACCAGGCGCCGTGGATCACGTCGTAGGCATACGGCTCCAAAATCGCGCCGATGCGCTCGACCGCCGGCGCCGACAGCGGGATCATGTTCGGATAGCTGCGCATGAAGGTGACGAACTTGCGGTCGGGAATGACCTGCACGATGTCGCCCGAGAGCAGCGAGCCGCGGCCGCCGCCGCCTTGCGCCCAATGCAGCACGGTGCCGCCGGCGAAATGGCCGCCGCAGCGGATCAGCGTCACGCCGCGCATGAGCGTGAGCGTGTCGCCGTCCCAGAATTTGATCGCCGGGTCGGGCCGCATCACCCATTGCCGGTCGGCGGCGTGCAGATGGATCGGCGCGTCGAAGGCATGCGCCCATTCGACCATCGAGGAGTAATAATGCGGATGCGAAATGGCGATGCCGACGAGCCCGCCCAGCCCTTTGACGATGGCGACGGTCGCCTCGTCAAGGAGGGAGATGCAGTCCCACAGCACGTTGCCCTCGTCGGTACGCAGCAGCAGCGCGCGCTGAGCGATGGCGAAATTCGGCACCGTGCCGATGCCGATCAGGTTCGGCTCGTGCTGGCGGAAGCTGTTGGCGTAGCGGCGCGCCAACGCGTCATGGGTGGTCCAGGCCTGGCCGGACGGCGGCACGAACTGCCGCGGCTCGTCGCAGATTGGGCAGCGCGGCGGCTCCTTGTCGGAGGGCGCAAACTGCGTGCCGCAAGTGACGCAGATGAAAGCCGGCATGGCGGGGTGTCTCCGAAATCAGATTGGTTGCCGTGTTCCCCTGGCGTGCAAGACTTGTATATACTCGTTGCCGACGGGAAAGATCTCCGTGTTACCGCCTCGGACAAGGCGCTACGAAACGCAAGGGAGCACGACATGCAGCAAAGCAACCTTGGATGGACGTGCCTGTTGGCTTCGGCCGCTGCGCTTGCATTGACGGCGCTGCTGACCGTCACTGCGCGTGCGGACGATATCGTGACGGAATGGGCGAAGGTCAACGCGCCGCCGGCACCGGAGCTCAAACCGGTCACGGTCGATCCGAAAACGACCGCGCTGCTGATGCTCGACTTTTTGCAACCCAACTGCGGAAGTGCCCACCGTTGTCCGGCCACGCTTCCGATCGTCAAGAAACTGCTCGATGAGGCGCGCGCCAAGAACATGCTGGTGGTTTATACCGCTTTTGGCAAGTTTTCGATAAAGGACGTTCTTCCCCAAGTGGCGCCCAAGGGCGACGAACCGTTCGTCGTCTCTTTTCTCGATAAGTACCTCGGCACCGACCTGGACAAAATCCTCAAAGATGCCGGCATCAAAACAGTCATCACGGTCGGTAGCGCGGCGAACGGGGCGGTTCTCGGCACCGCCAGCGCGTCGGCCCAACGCGGCTTCAATGTGATCATTCCGGTCGACGGCATATCCTCCGACGATCTGTACGCCGAGCAATCGGCAGCGTGGACTCTGGTGCACGCTCCCGTCATCAACATGAAGGATACCCTCACGCGGATCGACATGATCAAATTCTGACCGGCTGCGCTTTTGTTTCCTTGGGATGCGCCATGGTGGTCCTTCCTGCATTTTTCGCGTCGAACACCTCAGCACCTCAGGGTGAGGGAAGAGGGTAAAGCTTCATCGTTCTCGCGGCGCGTTTTTTGCGCCCGAGTCTTGGCAAGCCACTGCACGAAAGCGTTTGCCTCCAAAAAAATAAGGGGAGGCGGAGCGCCGAACGGCGCAAACGGTAGTATCCGCACCG
>Ga0070734_10000396_pt1 | contig 97128 bp, 86 predicted proteins | sample Coa_R1_8_FD_66444 | JGI IMG/M metagenome (GOLD analysis project Ga0070734, IMG submission 66444) | Surface soil microbial communities from Centralia Pennsylvania, which are recovering from an underground coalmine fire - Coalmine... | ecosystem: Environmental > Terrestrial > Soil > Unclassified ...
GTCATCGTGCACGGGCTCGACGACGAGCAGCGCAAGCGCGCCTACGACTGCGACGTCACCTACGGCACCAACAACGAGCTCGGCTTCGATTATCTGCGCGACAACATGAAGTACCGGCTCGAGGACATGGTTCAGCGCGGCCACATCTACGCGATCGTGGACGAGGTCGACTCGATCCTGATCGACGAGGCGCGGACGCCGCTGATCATTTCTGGTCCGCTCGATGACCGCTCCGACTTCTACAACACGATCGACACGTTCATCCTCAAGCTCGACAAGGCCGACTATGAGATGGACGAGAAGCAGCGGACCGTCAATCTCACGGAAGTCGGCATGGAGAAGATGGAGCGGATGCTCCAGGAAGCAGGCCTCCTCAAATCGGACTCGCTCTATGACGTGGAGAACGTTTCCGTCGTTCACCACGTCAATCAGGCGCTGCGCGCCCATAAGCTGTTCCAGCGCGACAAGGACTACATCGTGCGTAATGGCGAGGTCGTCATCATCGACGAGTTCACCGGTCGCATGATGCCGGGACGGCGCTACTCCGAAGGTCTTCACCAGGCGCTCGAGGCGAAGGAACACCAGGTCGTCCAGCCCGAAAATCAGACACTCGCTTCGATCACGTTCCAGAACTATTTCCGCATGTACGAGAAGCTTGCCGGCATGACCGGCACGGCGCTGACGGAGGCCGACGAGTTTCTTGATATCTACAATCTCGAAGTGCTGGATATCCCGACCAACATGCCGCTCATCCGCCTGGACGATGATGACGAGGTGTATCGCACTGCAGCGGAGAAATATCGCGCGATCATTTCATTGATCGAGGATTGCAAGGCGCGCGGCCAGCCGGTCCTGGTTGGCACCACATCGATCGAGAAATCCGAACAGCTCGCCGAGATGCTGCGCAAGCAGGGCTGGGAGCAGCATGACTTTACCGATCCCAACGCATTCTCGGCCCTCTATTCGGGCGATGAGGGTGCGTCGAAGGCGAAGGTGTTCGCAATTCTGAACGCACGTTACCACGAGCAGGAAGCCTACATCGTGGCGCAAGCGGGCGTGCCGGGCGCTATCACGATTGCAACCAACATGGCGGGACGCGGCACCGATATCCAGCTCGGCGGCAATGCCGACATGCGCATCCGCCAGGAACTCAACGAGGTCACTGACGAGGCGGAGCGCGCGCGGCGCATCGCGGCGATCCGCGACCAGGTGGCGCGGCTCAAAGAAAAGGCGCTTGCGGCCGGTGGCCTCTATGTGCTCGGCACCGAGCGCCATGAGTCGCGTCGCATCGACAATCAGCTGCGCGGCCGCTCCGGCCGCCAGGGCGATCCCGGCCACTCCAAGTTTTTCCTGTCGCTGCAGGACGACCTGATGCGCATCTTCGGGTCCGACAAGCTCGACGGCATGCTCCAGAAGCTCGGCCTGCAGGAGAACGAGGCGATCGTTCATCCCTGGATCAACAAGGCGCTGGAGAAGGCCCAGCAGAAGGTCGAGGCACGCAACTTCGACATTCGCAAGAACGTGCTCAAGTTCGACAACGTAATGAACGACCAGCGCAAGGTCATCTTCGACCAGCGCATTGAGCTGATGAAGGACGAGAACGTCGCCGAGACCGTTGCCGACATGCGCAAGGAGGTGGTGGACACGCTGGTTGCGAAATTCGTGCCCGAGAACGCCTATCCGGAGCAATGGGACACCAAAGGCCTCAAGGAAGAGCTCAATCGCGTCTTCGGACTTGACCTCCCGGTTGACGAATGGGCCAAGGAGGAAGGCATCGCGGACGAGGAACTGATCGCTCGCGTGGAGCGGCGCGCCGACGAGCACATGGCCGCCAAGGTGGCGCAGTGGGGACCCGACGTGATGCGCTACGTCGAGAAATCGATCCTGCTGCAATCGCTCGATCACCTGTGGCGAGAGCATCTGCTGATGCTTGAACATTTGCGCCAGGTCATCGGCCTGCGCGGCTTCGGGCAGCGCGATCCGTTGAACGAGTACAAGTCGGAAGCCTTCCAGCTGTTCGAGTCGTTGCTTGCGCACCTGCGCGAGGCCGTCACGGCGCAGCTCATGCGGGTCGAGATCATGCAGGCGCCGGCGCCAGAGCCGCCGCAGAACCTTCCGTTCATGGAGGCCCACCACCTCAATCCGGCGACCGGCGAGGATGAGCTGGCGATGTCGGATGCGGTCGCAACGCTGGCCCGCAACGCCGGGGCCGCCGTGAGTTCCGCCCCCGGCCGGGACCCCAAGGACCCGACCACCTGGGGCAAGGTCGGACGCAACGAAGTCTGCCCCTGCGGCTCAGGAAAGAAGTTCAAGCACTGCCACGGCCGGTTTGCGTGAGTGCATAATGGCCGTTGACCGCCGCTTGGGGGCGACTCGTGGTCGCCCGCTGCGGCGCGTGCCCTGGCGCCATCCGGCGGTCTAAGATCGTCTGCCGACAAGCGGGCGACCACAAGGGCCGCGCCTACAGGCCCGGATCTAACGGATTGCGCTCCAACGCCCTTCGAAGCTGCCCGCTGGAATCACCGGACTGGCGCCGGCCATCACGTCAGGCGCAGACGTCGGGGGGGCGACCGCAGGCGCAGACTGGGGCGATTTCGCTTGCGCAAACGCCGCCTGAGAATGTGCTTGGGGCGGCACCGGGACTGGAACCTCGGCGGTTTCGGTCTGCGGCTTGGGCTTGCTGGGAGGCACTGCGACAGCGGCAGGCTTCGCCGGCGCGGCCGCAACCTGCGTTGGAGCGGATTTGGGTTTCGCGGTGGTCGGTGCTGCCGCCGTTGTCGCGGGAGCAGCGGGTTCGCCGCCGAACCCAAACCACTTGCCAATCGTTCGCAGGGTCGAAGTTGATTCGGCCGGCTGCGCCGTGCGGCTCGATGGAGGTGCGCTGGCCGCCACGTTCATTTCGGGCTCGGGGGCGCGCGGTGGATTGACGTTGGGCGGCAGTGGGCCGGAGGGCGCTTTCACGTCCCGGTTTCCGCTCTGGAAATCGATAATCGACTTTGACTGCAGCTTGGCGAGGAACAGCGGATGCATTCCGCCGTCAGTTCCCGTCTTGACCGCAACGGTCGCAACGCCGCGGTTGGTGTATTCCGTGAAGGCGCGTTCGTCGCTCGCCTGCTTTGCTTTCACGGCCGTCGCAATGGCTTCCGGAACCTCGTAGGCCGGGCATTTCTCGCGCGGATGGAAGGTGAGTGGCGTCGACGCATTAGCCGGAGCGCGAGCGTCGAAAACATAGCGCTTCTCGCATACGTCGACGTGCGGCTCGGCCCTGGTCACCTCGAAATGATCGTTGCCTTCCTTGATCATCCGCCAGAACGCCATGTGCGGGCTGTTGCGGTGCCTCGCCATATTGAGCGGCGTCATCCGGAACGGATAAGCCTGCACCTGGAAAGACTTTTGTCCACCGAGGAAAGAGTCGCGGCCGAGCGCGTAGATTTCCTGGATCTGCTCATCGGTCATGGCGTAGCAGCCGGCCGAGGAACAATCGCCGTGCACCATCAGGAACGCGCCGGTGCGGTCATTCGCCTTGTCATAGGCGTTGGGGAAGCCAAGATTGAAGGCCAGGTAGTAGTTGGAATTGGGATTCATCTGGCCCGGGGTGATCGTGTAGAAGCCCTCAGGAGCTTGGCGGTCGCCTTCCTTAATCTTGGGGCCGAGTTCGCCAGACCAGCGGCAGATCGGGTAAGTCTTTAGCAGCGCAAATTTGCCTTCCGCGTCCTGCTTCCAGACCTCCAGTTCCGCTTCCTCCTTGAAGATGCGAACCAGGATCGGCGACTCCCGCGGCATGTTCCGCTTGTCGATCTCAGCCGCCAACGCGGCCGGCAGCGGCTTCAAGGCGCGCGCACCAGCCTGCGTCACGTCGTCAGTTTCACAGCCACCAAGTGCCGCCGCTAACGCCAGCGCAACAAATGCTGTCGATAGCCGGGCAAGTTTATGGAAGCGTTGCAACGCGCCAATCCCCGATACTTACCGGACGAATGCCGGTCCCAGCCCAGATCCGAAAGCCGCTTAGTCCCCAACCACGATTTGAGAAACCTACCCCCAAGATGTGGTCTAAGCAAGGCCGCTACGCTTGCCGAGCAGCGCATCAGAATATGTTTAATGAACTGTGAATCCACACAATCAGGGCCTTCGCGTGGCATCTCGGTTGCAAAGCGCGCAAAAAGCAATCCTGAGTGTCGCCTACCGCCTTTACTGGGGGCGCCCAATCGCCAGGAATTTTTCCTTGCGGTGCGCGCGAATCGCATCCCGATCCATGTGGGCGAGCGATTGGAAGGCTGCCGCCACGGCGTCGCCCACAGCCCGCACGGCTGCTTTGGGATCACGATGAGCGCCGCCTTTGGGCTCGCGGACAATGTCATCGATCACCGCCAGACGCATCAGATCGTCCGCTGTGATTTTCATGTTTGTGGCGGCCTCCTGGGCTTTTGCGGTGTCGCGCCAAAGAATCGAAGCGGCCCCTTCCGGGGAGATCACGCTATAGACCGCATGCTCCAGCATCAGGACGCGATTCGCGGCGGCGATCGCAATGGCTCCGCCGGAGCCGCCCTCGCCGAGAATCACCGCCACGTTTGGCACCCCCAACGCAAGGCAGGCCTCCGTCGAGCGCGCTATAGCTTCGGCCTGACCGCGCTCCTCCGCCTCAATGCCCGGATAGGCACCAGCTGTATCGACCAGCGCCAGGATCGGAATGTCGAAGCGATCGGCCATCTCCATCAGCCGGACGGCCTTGCGATAGCCTTCCGGGCGCGCCATCCCGAAATTGTGCTTGATGCGGTCTTCCGTGGTCGAACCCTTTTCATGACCGATCACGCAGATGCTTTCGCCCTTGAAGCGTCCGAAGCCGCCCACGATCGCATTATCCTCGCCGAACTTACGGTCGCCGGCCAAAGGCGCGAAATCCGTGATCAGCGCAGCCACGTAGTCGAGGCAATGAGGCCGCTGCGGATGGCGTGCCACCTGCGTTTTCTGCCACGGCGTCAAGGCGGCATAAAGCTCATCGAGCGCAGCGGTTGCCTTGGCTTCGAGCCGTGTGATTTCCTCTCCGATCGCCAGCGCGTTGCCGGTTTCCTGGAGCGCGCGCAACTCTTCGACCTTGGCCTCTAGTTCGGCGACCGGTTTTTCGAAATCGAGGTAGCTGCGCATCATTTCTCACCGAGCGGATGGAGGTCGCGAACCAGGCTCTTCAGCCGTTCGTCAAGCACATGCGTATAAATCTGCGTGGTCGAAATATCTGCATGACCCAGGAGGGTCTGCACAACCCGCAGGTCGGCGCCGTTGTGCAACAAGTGGCTTGCGAACGCGTGGCGCAGCACATGGGGGCTCACGCGTTCGGGGCGCAGGCCCGCTGCGACCGCAAGTTCCTTCAACTCGCGCGCCGCATGCTGCCGCGTCAAATGACCATCCTCACCAAACGACGCAAACAGCCATTTCGATTGGGCCCCCTGGTTGCCGTCTTGGCTCCATTGGCTGAGCGCCGCCCGGTACGCGCGCATAGCGGATTTTGCAGCCTCGTTCAGCGGTACCAGTCGTTCCTTGCTGCCCTTTCCGCGCACGATCAGCATGTGGTCATCGCGCCGTGCCGCTGATGCCGGCAACGCGATCAGTTCGGAAATACGCAGACCCGTGGCATAAAGCAGTTCCAGAAGGCACATCAGCCGGAGCGCACGCAATCGTGCCACGCCCGGCGTCTTTCGCGCGTCGACCGCGTGGCGCGCCGCCGCGATCAACCGGTCGACCTCTGAGACCGACAGCACCTTCGGCAGTGGTCGTCCGTGCTTCGGTCCTTCGATGATGGCGGCCGGGTCGTCCTTGCGGTGTCCTTCCGCACACAGAAAGCGGTAGAGCTGGCGGATTGCCGATAGCCGCCGCGCCACCGAGGATGGCGCGAAGCCGCGATCGGTGAGCGCCGACAGATACGCTCTCAGATCCGCCGTGGTGGCGGTTGAAACAGTGCGATTGCGGGTCGCCAGATAGCCGGTCAGATCGTCGAGATCGCGCGAATAAGCTTCAAGTGTATTGGCGGCGCCGCCGCGCTCGGCCGCCACCATGTCGAGGAACAGCGACGTCAATCGCCGTTCCGGAGCTTTGAGCGGTTCCATCCGGTCAGTGCTGCTGCTTGACGAAGCGGTCCGGCGGCACAGTAACCACCATTTCGCGCGGCCGCGGATCGACCATCGTGGCAAGCGCGAACATCGCCGCATATCCAAGCCCGGCTATCACCCCAATGACCGCCAGCAACCTGATCAAGCTCGGCATGGCTGCATACCCGTGCGACTCGCTCGGCGCGCCTTCCTTCGGGTGAGTACGATCATTTTAGCCCTGCGATGGCAAGAGCAAAATTGGAGCGTGTTCCGATACGAACGAAACACCTTTTACCATTAAAGACCCGTCCATAATCGTCGTCGCGTCATGCCCCGCCAAAAAGGGTGTGAAGAAATCAACGACCTTCCTGAGGAGCGGCCGAAGGCCGCGTCTCGGAGGATGGCCGCGAGTTCGACGGTGCCTGTGGCCATCCTTCGAGACGGCGCTTCGCGCCTCCTCCGGATGAGGGCAGAGATTATTTCACACGCTCGAAAGCGGGGCATCCAGTATCGATTGGCGATCAGATGGTTAGTGGATTGCGTGCTTTCGGGGGCGATGACAGGCAAGTGATGCAATTATTTGCGCCTACGGGGCTGGCAGCGGCAACTTGACCAGGAAGCAACTGCGGGCATCGGGTCGCGCGGTCGCGATCGCGTCGCCACCATGCAGCCGGGCGATCTGACGCACCAATGCAAGGCCAAGGCCGGCACCCTTGCGGTCGCCGCGGAGCCGGTGAAACGGGAGGAACACTTGTTCCCGCTCCGATGGCGGAATGCCCTCGCCGGCATCGATGACGGACAACGATGCCTGCGCACCGTAACGGCGCAGTTCGACCCGGATCGGAGGCCTGCCATGGCGCTGGGCATTATCAAGGAGGTTTCGCACCATGCGGCGCAACAAGCGTGCATCGCCGCGAAGTACGACGAGTTCTCCATCGAGGGCACAGCCGTCGTAACGGGCGCATTCCTCGGCCGCCAGGGCGAGGAAGTCCACATCTTCCGCAGCGGGCGGCGCGGCTGCGACGTCCAGCCGGCTAGCGAGCAGAATCTCCTCAATCAGATCGTCGAGCTCCGCAATATCGCGGGCAAGATCGGCCCTGATCTTGGCATCGGGTTTCGCGGCAAACAGCTCGATGCCGAGCCTTATGCGCGACAGCGGCGTGCGCAATTCATGGGACGCATTGGCGAGAAGCAGCCGGTGGGCGCCGACCAGTTCCTCGATGCGGGCCGCGGCACGATTAAAGCTTGCGGCGAGCTGGGCGACCTCGTCACGTCCTTCGACCGCAACCCGGGTTGCGAGGTTTCCGGCTCCGAGCGTCTCGACGCCCGTCTGCAGCCGCTCGATGCGCCGTGTCAGCCCGCGCACCACCGGATAGGCGAATATCGCAATCGCAATCGCCATCGCCGCGAGAAAGAAAATCAGGCCGAGAAGCGGACCGCCCGGTCGCAGCTGCGTGCGCACCACGAGCCAGCGCCCATCCGGCAATCGAAAGGTCCATGCCGGGCCGCCCCGGCCGGACAACCAGCTGCCGCTTTCGCCGGCGGCGGTCGGCTGCGGCAGCGGCCTGCCCGCTGACGCGACCCGGACGCGGTTTCGGTCGAACAGCGCGATATCGATGCGCAACCGCTGGCCGAGCCGCTCGACCCCCCGCTGCTGCGACTGCTGTGGTGCGTCCGGAGGCGGCAGAGCCGCCATTGCGAGTTCGCCGGCCAGTTCGAGAACCTCGCCGTGGGGAAGGTTTGCTTGGCCGACGCGCCAGGAAAGCCCGCTGATCACCACTACCGCCAGAAGGCTCGCCAGGAAAACCAGGTAGATTTTTTGATAGAGGCGTCGCATCGCCTATTCTTGCGATTTGGCGAATACGTAGCCGGCGCCCCTTACGGTGATGACGCGACGCGGATTCTTCGGATCGTCCTCGATTGCGGCGCGGATACGCGAGATATGGACATCGATCGACCGATCGAAGGCTTCAAAGCGTTCATTCTTGACGAGGTCCATGAGGGCCTCGCGTGACATCACGCGTCCCGCATGCTGGGCTAGACTGAGCATCAGCGCGAACTGGTAGCTCGTCAAAGTGCGGGGTTTGCCGCCGAGCCGCACCTCGCGGCTTCCAACGTCGATTTCAAGCCGCCCAAACCGCAGCACCTCAGGTTTATCATTGTCCCTTGCCCGTCGCAGAATGGAGCGCAATCGTGCCAGCAGCTCGCGCGGCTCGAACGGCTTGGCCAAATAGTCGTCGGCGCCTATCTCCAAGCCGATGATGCGGTCCATGGCGTCGCCGCGTGCCGTCAGCATGAGAATTCGCGCTTGGCGATCGGCGCGGATTTGACGGCAAACCTCAAGCCCGTCCATATCCGGCAGCATCAGGTCAAGAATGATGGCGTCGAAGCTCTCCCGACGATAGAGCGAGATGCCGTCACCGCCGCTGTGGGCGGCGGTGACGGAGAATCCGAACTGGCCGAGATAGCTCTTGACCATCCCGGCGAGGCGCTTGTCGTCTTCGATGAGCAGGATGCGATCGGTCACGGCTGCATTTCTAGCGTGGGCCTCTGCATCTGTCTTGCGCGGTCCCGTTGATTTTCATTCAGGGTCCTTGCCGGGGGTGACCCGACAATCCTTCTTCATGCGAAGAAGATGGGCCCGCGGGTCAAGCCCGCGGGTGAGCGTAAAGGGCGGGCGGATTCACTTAGTTGTGCCAAGGCCCGCCGCCCCACGGGCCACGACCCCAGCCACCAAAGCCGCGGCGCGGCGGCAACATGCCATTGATCTTGCGCCGCTGCTCTGGCGTGAGCACTTCTGCTGCGTCTGCCACAGCTTGAACGAGCCGTTTGCTCGCGGCATCGTGGACCGCGATCTGGTCGGCACGCAGCTTTTCGATCGCAGTGCGGTCGATTGTCTGCTGGGTCAAGAGCTCCCGCGCGATAGCGCGCGCTGCCAGTACTTTTTCGCGCACCGGGAGCAAGTCCTTCACGGCGCTGCGGACGATCGTGCGAAGCTTGTCCTGCTGCTCAGCCGTTGCGTCAATCTCGATTGCGAGATGGCGAATCATGCGGTCGGCGTGAGCTTCGACGATCGTCTCGAGCGCGCCGTTGAAGAGGTCGTTTTGCCAGTCAGTCGCGAAACCAAAGCCCGGGCCGAATCTGCCCTCGAAGGGCGCCGCAGCTGCCGCCATGCCGGGCACGTTCGCGAGGATACGGTGCCCCAGGCCCTCGCCCAGCGGCGTGTCGACGAATGCCCCGACCACGGCTGCACCTGCGATAAGAGCCGCCGCAGCCACCACATAGGCTGGTTTGTGCCGCGTCGGCCCACCTTGGTGCGCGGACGCCGGCATTTCGGGGATCGGATCAGGGTTGCTCATGTGGCTCTCTCCTTCCTCGTCTGTCGCCCGTGACAGGAACATGGAGGAGCCGAATTTCCGCGGTTTGTACGCCGGGTAAAGTTTTGTAAAGACGCACGGGCTTCCCAGTGAGGTCGCCGTGACGGTCATTGCAACGGTTAACAAAGGGCATTTTCCTGGCGCGATATTGCTCCGTTCGGACGATTGTGGGAGGTTGCGCGCGATTTCGGGATAGTTTGATGAACGACGCCGGCATACCGCACCACTTGGTCCCTGCACCGCACGACGCCGCGGTGGTGGCGGCGCTCGGTCGGCGTTCCATCGTGCTGGTCGGTATGATGGGGGCGGGTAAATCTTCGATCGGTCGCCGGCTTGCCGCACGGCTCGGTATTCCCTTCGCGGATGCGGATGCCGAGATCGAGGAGGCCGCCGGCATGTGCATCGCGGATATCTTCGAGGCCCACGGCGAGCCTTCATTCCGCTCCGGTGAGGCGCGCGTCATTGCCCGATTGCTTGAGCACGGCCCCCAGGTATTGGCGACAGGCGGGGGCGCCTTCATCACCCCTCAGACCCGGGCCAATATTAATGCGAAGGGCATTTCCGTGTGGCTGAAGGCCGAAATTGATGTTCTATCGCGGCGCGTGCGGCGCCGCAGCGACCGCCCTTTGCTCAAGACCACCGACCCGACCGCGACACTGGCCAATCTTCTCGCCGCACGCAGTCCGATCTATGGCGAGGCCGATCTGGTCGTGATGTCACGCGATGTTGCCCACGAGGTCATTGTTGAGGAGATCGTGACAGCGTTATGCGGCAAGCTCGGCGTTGCCGAGGCCGGCTGCCGAAAGGATCAGCCGTGACATTGCCGCTGCGGCCGGGCGAGCCGACGACGGTCAATGTTGCGCTCGGCGAGCGCAGTTATGACATCGTGATCGGGCGCAACCAGATTGCAACCCTCGGGATCCGCGCAGCGGCCCTCAAACCGGCGGCGAAAGCCACTGTCGTAGCAGACGATAACGTCGCGCGTCTCCATCTCGAAGCCGCTAGCGCGGCGCTCGCAGCCGGCGGGTTGGCGACGAGCCATGTCGTTGTCGAAGCCGGAGAAGGCACCAAGAGCTTTGCGGGTTTCGAAGCTGTCTGCGAAGCCCTGATCGCCGCGAGACTGGAACGCGGCGACCTCGTGGTGGCGCTGGGCGGCGGTGTGGTCGGAGATCTCGCAGGCTTCGCGGCAGCGGTGGTGCGCCGCGGGCTCGACTATATCCAGGTGCCGACGACGCTGTTGGCGCAGGTAGACTCCTCGGTCGGCGGCAAGACGGCGATCAATTCAAAGCAAGGCAAAAACCTGGTCGGGGCATTTCATCAGCCGATCCTGGTGGTGGCCGACACGGCCCTCCTCGACACCTTGCCGCCGCGTCAGTTTCGCGCCGGCTATGCGGAAATCGCCAAATACGGACTCCTTGGCGATGCCGGATTCTTCCGCTGGCTCGAGAACAACGTGAAGGAGGTGTTCGCCGGCGGCTCAGCGCGCGAGCACGCGATCGCCACCAGCTGCCGCATGAAGGCCGCGATCGTCAGCCGGGACGAGCGCGAGAGCGGCGACCGCGCGCTCCTCAATCTCGGCCATACCTTCGGGCACGCGTTGGAGGCTGCGGCGGGATATTCCGACCGGCTCCTTCATGGCGAAGCGGTCGCGCTCGGGATGATCCTCGCGGCGGAGTTCTCCGTCCGGCTCGGCGTCCTGGCGCCGGAGCATGCTGCGCGCATCGCCCGCCATCTTACGGCCGCCGGCCTTCCGGTCAGGCTTGCAGATATCGCGGGGAGCCTGCCGGATGCGGATCGACTGATGGAACTGATGGCGCAGGACAAGAAGGTGAAGCGTGGAAAGCTCACCCTCATCCTACTACGCGACATCGGGGCTGCCTATATTTCGTCCGATATCGATCCGGCGCGGCTGCGCGCCTTCCTCGTGGAGCAACTTGACGAACAATGATGCTTTCGGACTGGCTGATCGTTCTGGCGGTCCTGTTCTTCCTGTTCTTGGCGTTTTTCTTCTCCGGAAGCGAAACCGCCATGACGGCATCTTCGCGCGGCACCATGTTGCGGCTCGCCAAGGACGGCAACCGGGATGCCACCGTCATCATGCGGCTCTTAGGCGACAAGCCGCGGCTGATCGGCGCACTGCTGATCGGCAACAACGTGGCGACGATCATGTCCTCGGCGCTCGCCACGGCTCTGCTGCACGACTGGTTCGGCGACATCGGCGTGCTTTATGCGAGCATCGCCATCACGGTGCTGGTGATCCTGTTCTGCGAGATGCTGCCCAAGACCGCCGCCATCAACACGCCCGACCGCTTCGCCATGGCGGTCGCGCGTCCGCTGGACCGCGTGATTCGCATTCTTGGGCCGGTGCTCGATGCGGCGAATTGGCTTGTCAAATGGATGCTGGTCATCGTCGGCATTGCGCCGGGCGCCGGTGAGCCGCTGCTGCCGGGCCATGAGCGCCTCCGCGGAGCGGTCGATCTGCTGCACCAGGAGGGCAGCTTCGAGAAACAGGACCGCGACATGCTGGGCGGCCTTCTGGATCTCCGCGATTTGACGGTCGCGGACGTGATGATCCACCGCACCGAGGTGATCACCGCCGACGTCGGCGAGCCGCCCGAAAAGGTGGTCGAGGCTATTTTGAAGGAGCCGGTGACGCGCGTTCCCTTGTGGCGGGGCACGCCCGAAAACATCGTCGGCATCCTGCACGTGAAGGACCTTTTGCGGGGCATCCAGGAGGCGGGCGGTGACCCCAAGAAGATCGACGTGATGGTGCTCGCCCGTCCGCCCTGGTTCGTCCCGGAAACCCGGCCGCTCAGTGAGCAGCTCAAGGCGTTTCGCCGGCGCCGCACCCCGCTCGCCATCGTGGTCGACGAATATGGAGAGTTCATGGGGATCGTCACCCTGGAGGACATTCTCGAGGAGATCGTCGGCGATATCACTGACGAGCACGATGTGGAGGTGCCCGGCGTGCGACCGCAGCCGGACGGGGCCGTCAACGTGGACGGTGCGGTACCGATCCGCGACCTCAACCGCGCCATGGATTGGAACCTGCCGGATGCCGAGGCCACAACGATCGCCGGCCTCGTCATTCACGAGGCGCGCTCAATCCCGGAGCCCGGCCAGAGCTTCACGTTCCACGGCTTTCGCTTCGAGGTGCTGCGCCGGAACCGCAATCGCCTGGAGGCCCTGCGGATAACGCCGGTGGCGCAGAAGGTAGCGGCGAAGGCGTAGCGTCAGGCCGCAGCGGAGAGCCGCAGCCCGCGGGCCTACAGGCCACAGCCAACACTGGTCGGCGATGGCCCGGTCGCGTGGGTCCAATCTCCCTGAACACACGCGCTCTTGAAGATCAGCACGGCCTAACCGATTGCAAGCGGGAGGCCGGCAGCAAAGAAAACCCCGCGAACGGCGAGCCGAACGCGGGGTGTGGACCACAAGCCTTGCCCGTGGTCAACGTGCTATGGCCATCGGCGCGGCCGATCAGGCGGCGCGCAGATCCTCTGCCGAGGATTTCCCGGTCTTGCGATTGGATACAACCTCAAAGGAGACTTTTTGTCCCTCGTTGAGGTTATGCATTCCGGCGCGTTCGACCGCGGAGATGTGCACAAAGACATCCTTGCTGCCGTCGTCCGGTTGGATGAAGCCGAAGCCTTTTTGGCTGTTGAACCACTTTACGGTACCTTGCGTCATGTGACCCTTCTTTAAGGTGCGTGTGCGGGTGGGCTGGCGCAGTCGCGCAGCCCGGCTGTGTTCGAGATTTGCAGGAAGGTAGTCAGTCCGACGCGTGGTGCGCGACGAGGCCAAGTCGTCCGGCCGAAACTCGATTGACCCTAAATAGAGCATATGGGCGCGTTCCACAAGGGCCGCAGACCAGAATGCGAAAAAGCTGGCTATTTGGGTCCGCAACCCCCATCTTGATGTAACCATCGGTATCGACTTGGCCCTCCGGTGGCTGAGAGACTGGTTGTGCTCCCGCCCTATCTCGGGAGATCGCCGTGGCTCAGACCTGCCCCCTCGACGTTGCCCCTGTGATCGCCCGACGCTGGGATCACCATCTACGTCTTGGCGCAACTCGTCCGCCCCAGAATGACGATCAGGTCGGCGACCGAGTTTGCCCGGTCACGGCTGGGTAACCGCCTGCACGCGCTCGCTTAAGCGCGAGCAATTCACGTGAACCCGATCCGCGATGTGCCGGCGGACATCGCTACAGTCGTTGACGGCATGCTGCCTTCGGATCCAACGGGGAGTAAAGCATTTGCAGGTTCTCGTTCGCGATAACAATGTCGACCAAGCTCTTCGGGTCTTAAAGAGGAAGATGCAGCGGGAAGGTGTATTCAGGGAAATGAAGCGGCGGCGTTTCTATGAGAAGCCATCGGATCGGGCTACGCGCGAGAAGGCTGAATCGGCGCGCCGCAGACGGAAGCTTGCTCGCAAGCAGGCGATCCGAGATGGGTTGATCGCCTCGCCACCGAAAAAACGAATGGGAAGCAGCAATCGCTTGGCCGCACCCTCGGCTGTACCATCCTTCCACGCCGGCGGAACACAATGAGGTGACAGATGCGTTTCTATATCTTCAGATCAGACGCGAAGCGTGGGCTTCGGGCATTTGCCGGCGATATCGCGGGCAGCAAGCTGCCGGGTCAATTTGGTCCGTGGCGGGCGGTCGGCGTGGTCGGTCCTGATACGGCCCCTCCCCACAATCTTTCCAGAGATGAGATTGAACGAGCAATCGGCGACTGCGGATTTCAGCTCTGGCGGGTGAAGCCGAAGGCAACAGCAGCCCGGTCCGATTACGAAACGCCGCAATGAGTGCATCGTAACAGGGCGTTCGTCTCGATGGAATCCTGCGGCTCGGAGCGAAGGTCTCTACTTCGGCCGCTGCACTGCGCGTTCAAGCGCCATGCGAATAAATCGCTGATAAGGGATGCCTGCATCGCGCGCTCGGCGGCGCACCGCTTCCAAAAGCTGCTCCGGCAAGCGGAGATTTACCGACTTATCTTTGCGCTTCATCTCAAATCGCACGAAGTGACCGCCGGAAAGGTCGTATTCCGTGAGATCCGCGTTGGCGACAAAGTCCTCAGCTTCCTTGTCGGTCTTGAATGTCGGGATAGCTTTTTTCATAGCTCATATCGTCCCCCACGATGGATCATTCCACTGTGATCTTCGCCGCGGCGGTCTCGACCTGGCCGTTGTCGTCGGTCCAGCGAAATTCCAGCGTGCCGCTCTCCGTCGCCACAGTGAAGAACGTGATGAACGGGTTCGCGGCGATCGCCTGATGCAGGTCGGCGCGGAAAATCTCGGTGCCATTGTAGGTACAGACGAACAGGTTGATGATGTCGCGCGGGATCGGGAGGCCGCTTTCGTTGCGCCGGTAACCGGTTTCCATCACATGCGAGATCAGCGTCTTGATCTCGATCACCTGGCCGCGCTTGGCTTTGGGCGGAACGTTGATGAGGGTGCGGGCCATGTTCAGTTGTACTCCAGGCAGGCCGCGATGGTGACGATCACCTCGACGGTGTCGGACCACAGCGAGCCGTCGCTCAACTCGGCGATCGCCAAGACATTCTGCGAATCCGCAAGGCGGATGCGGGTCGAGAACGCCGCCTTGCCGGCGCGCGGGCCGAGATGCACCGAAATGATGTTTGGCTGAGGGTTCTTCTCGTTGAAGACGTGGATCGCCTTGACGTGGTCCTTCTCGGTCATCGGACTGTCCACCGAAACCGACATTGCGATGGTGTTGCCGTTTTCGACGAGCGGCGGGATGTCGAGAGTGACCTTGCCCTTGCGCACCGGCGACTCACCGATCACCTGGTGAATTGCGGCCTTCATCGTCTCGGGCGTCGCTTCGGCCCGTCGAACCAGGAGCGTGGGGGACGCTGTTGCGCCTGCAAGTCCGACCAGCACGGTGCGCCGCGTGACGGCTGATGAGCTTTCGTCGGTCATCGAGTCCTCTTCAGTCGCGCAAGGTCTTCAAGAACGCCACCACGTCCTCGATCTGCTCCGCGGTGAGCACGGTCTTGCCGCGAAATGCCGGCGCCACGCTCGTTAGTCCGTCCAGGCGGTAATAGGCCGGCATGATGGTGCCGGGGTTAAATATACGTGGGTCGACGATCCGTAACCTCAACTGTCCTTCGCTGTTACGTGATCCAACGCCTTTGAGATCAGGCCCAATGGTGCCTTGGAATTTCTCCTCCGGCAACGGGGCCGAATGGCATAGCAGGCACAACCCGGTTTGCCGGCTCGCCACAATAGCCTTGCCGCGCACCGGGTCACCCGGAGCGCCGGTCAACGATGCCGGGATGGCATCGCCCACAATTACGTAGGGGCGAAGTGCCGCATCCGCACGAGCCACAACGCTTCCGCCGGCCAATGCTGCCGCGGTCATCACAGTTGCAGCTGCTGCTCGGATACGACCGGCGAGGGCCCCCTCCGCAACCCTCTTCTGCAAGCGGAGGGGGAAGCAACCGCTGCCCCTACCCGAAGATCTCGGACGTGATGGTGTTGAACCAAGCATTGGCAAACTTCGCTTCCTGGCTTCGGAACGCGCGTGGCGCATCCACCGGGCTGATGCCGCCGGCGCCTTCTACCTCCAGCCATTGGCCGTTCACCGGCTGATAGACGCCCGCGATCGAAAAGCCGTAGTCCGGCGCTGCGAGGCTGTAGCAAGTGTTGACGAATTTCGGCGCCGCTGGAGCGTCGCCTCGAAGCAACCTGACCACCACTGCGGCGCAAATCTTGGCGGCGGCATTGGCCGAGAAGGCCGATTTTGGCACGGCGCCGGCAATTGCCGCGTCGCCAAGAACGTGAATGCCAGGCACGAGGCGCGATTCGAAAGTAACCGGATCGACCGGGCACCAGCCGGTGCGATCGGCAACGCCGGCCAGCTCCGCGGCGTGGCCCGCCTTTTGCGGCGGGATGATGTTTGCGACCGCGGCCTTGTAGGTATCAAAATCCGACGACACCGTCATGGCTGCGGTATCAACCCCGGTGGGGTTTCCCCCCGAGGATACCGGCACCCATTCGAGATTGGGGTAGAGCTCCTGCCATGCGTTCTCGAACAAGCGCTGCATCGAGAACGTGTCCTTGGCGTCGAGCACCACGAGCTTGGAACGCGGCTTCCGCGTCTTCAGGTAGTGCGCGATCAGGCTCGCCCGCTCGTAGGATGCCGGCGGACAGCGATAAGGCAACGCCGGCAGCGCCATCACCACCGTGCCGCCATCCTCCATGGCTTCGAGCTGGCGCCGCAACAGCAGCGTCTGGTCGCCGGCCTTCCAGGCGTGGGGCATACGTTCCGCTGCAGCCTCGTCGTAGCCGGGCAGTGCGTCGAAGCGAAGGTCGGAGCCGGGGGCGAGCACCAGCCGCTCGTAGGCCAGTTTGGTGCCGTCGCCGAGGGTCACGCCGCGCGCCTGGCCGTCGACCGCGGTCGCGGCCTGATGCACCACCGCAACGCCTTCGGCCGCGATGCGATCATAGCCGAACAGCTGGGCGCGCATGTCGCGCAGCCCGACGATCACTTCGTTGGTGAAGGGGCATGCTGCAAAAATCGGGTTCGGCTCGACCAGGGTGACGTCGAGCCGCGGATCACCGCGTTTCAGAAAGCGTGCGGCTGTAGCGCCCGCGAACCCGCCGCCAACCACAACGATCCGCGGCTGCGCTCCCTGGGCGAGCAGCGGGCGGGGGAAGACGGATGCGCTCGCGGTTGCGGCGGCAGTCGCGACGAATTGACGGCGGGTGGAGCGCAATCCGATCATGACGGCATCACCGCTGCGTCGCGAACCAAGCCGCGATCGCCTTGATCTCATCGTCCGAAAAGCCCTTCGCGATGCGGTCCATCACGGTCGCGGGGCGTTGCCCGCCGCGAAAAGCCTGCATGGCCGAGACCAGGGCGCTCGCATCCTGTCCGGCAAGCCGCGGCACCGACGTGTCAACGTTCACGCTTGCGGCGTGGCATCCGGTGCACGACGCGGCGCCCGGAGGGGCTTCCTCGGCGGCCACGGCTTGTATCACGCCGGCGCAAGCCATCACGGCGGTCACCAAAGCGTGACGCGCTTTCATTGTCCGCACTTCCGGAGACGGCGTTGCACGCGGCGTTCGGACGTGGGGGCGGCGGCTCGTGCAGCCGCCGCCCCCGTATGCTTAGACAAGGGTCAAGCCGTGGTTCTTCAACGGGAAGCTGCGATAGCGCTTGCCGGTCGCGGCCGTGATGGCATTGAGCACTGCAGGAGCCGCCACGCAGATCGTCGGCTCGCCGACGCCGCCCCATACGCCGCTGTAGGACGGCATGACGATCGATTCCACCTTCGGCATCTGACTGATGCGCATCATGTCGTAGGTGTCGAAGTTGGTCTGCTCGATGGCGCCATCCTTGACGGTGCACTCGCCGAAGAACAACGCCGTCAGGCCGTACACAAATGAGCCCGCAATCTGCCGGTCGATCTGCGCCGGATTGACGGCGTAGCCGGGATCGGTCGCGCCGACGATGCGGTGCACTTTCACCTTGTTGCCGTCGACCGATACCTCCGCGCAGGCCGCCACATAGCTGCCGAACGCCATGTGCTGGGCAAGGCCGCGATACACACCGGGCGCAGCCGGCTTGCCCCAGCCCGCCTTCTCGGCGACCGCGTTAAGCACCGCAAGGTGCTTGGGGTTGTTCGCCATCAGCTTGCGGCGGAACTCCAGCGGATCGACTCCCGCCTCCTTGGCGAGTTCGTCCATGAAGCTCTCGATGTAGATGGCGTTATGGTTGATGTTCACGCCCCGCCAGAAGCCCGGCGGCACATGCGGATTGCGCATGGCGTGATCGACGAGGATGTTCGGGATGCCGTCGTAGCCGAACGCCGCCTCGGCACCGCCCTTGTAGAAGCCCGCGAACGTCGCCGGGTCCATGCCGTTCTGCATGCGTCCGGGCATGACGGTGGCGAGAATCGACTGGCCCGAAATGCGGATGTGCAGGGCCGTCAGGTTCTTCTTGTCGTCAAACCCGGCCGTCATCTTGCACTGCGTGATCGGATGATACCAGCCGTGCGTCATGTCCTCTTCGCGCGACCAGATCAGCTTCACCGGCGTTCCCGGCATTTCCTTCGCGATAGCGACCGCCTGGCGGACATAATCCACCGAGGTCGACCGGCGACCGAAACCACCGCCCAGGAAGGTCTTATAGAACTCGCACTTGGCAACCGGCAGACCGGCCGCTTCGGAGGTCGCGGCCAGCCCCTGCTCGCCGTCCTGCACCGAGGCCCACACCTCGCATTTGTCGGGTGTGTAGAGCGCAGTGGCGTTCTGTGGCTCCATGGTGACGTGGTGCTGGTATGGATAGCTGTAAACCGCCTCCACCTTCTTGGCGGCGCCGGCGAGCGCGGCTTTGATGTCGCCGCCCTGGTTGCCGATGATGGCCTGCTCGGCATCGAGCCCGGCCTTAAGGAATTCCGCGATCGAGGCGCTGGACACCTTGTCGTTTGGAGTGGACTCCCATTGCACCGGGAGCGCCTCCAGCGCCGTCTTGGCATTCCACCAGGTGTCGGCGATCACCGCGACGGCATTGTCATCGACTTTCACGACCTTCTTGACGCCCCGCATCGACGCGACCTTGGAGGCGTCGAAGCTCTTGAGGTTGGCGCCGAACACCGGTGCTGCCTTGATGGCGGCGCTGAGCATGCCGGGCAGCTTGACGTCGATGCCGTAGATGGTCTTGCCCTGCACCTTGTCGACGGTGTCGAGGCGCTTGACACCCTTGCCGATGACCTTCCAGTCCTTCGGGTCCTTGAGCTTGATCTCGGTCGGCGGTTCGATCTTGGAGGCGGCTTGCGCCACCTTGCCGAACGTCGTCTTGCGGCCGGAGGACTTGTGCGTAATGACTCCGTTCTCCGCGGTGCATTCGGCGACAGGCACCTTCCATTCGTTAGCGGCGGCCTGGATCAGCATCATGCGGGCTGCTGCGCCGCCTTTGCGGACAACCTCCTGGGAGGCGCGGATGCCGCGGCTGCCGGCCGTGAAGAAATCGGCCCAAACGCGCTTGCGGGCGACGTTCTGGCCTGCGGTCGGGAATTCATATTTGACCTTCGACCATTCGCATTCGAGCTCTTCGGCAACCATCTGGCACAAGCCCGTGAGCGTGCCCTGGCCCATCTCGGAACGTGCTACGCGGATCGTGACGGTCTCGTCCGGATGTATCACCACCCAGGCATTGACCTCGGGCCCGGCTGCCTGTGCCTCAGCCTCGCCGGAGAACGGAATGTGGAATCCGAGCGAAAGCCCCGCGGCCGTCGATCCGACCAGGAAGGTGCGGCGGTCGAGTTTTGGCATGTAGTTCATCGTTGCCTCCCTCAGGCGTTCGCGGCTTCGTGGATCGCCGCGCGCACCTGCTGGTAGGTGCCGCAACGGCAGATATTGGTGATGGCCGCATCTATGTCGGCGTCAGTCGGCTTCGGCTTTTCCTTGAGAAGCGCCGCCACGGCCATGATCATTCCGCTCTGACAGTAGCCGCATTGCGGCACGTCGTTGTTGATCCACGCTTGCTGGACCTTCGTGAGATTGCCGTTGTTGGCGAGTCCCTCGATGGTGACGATCTGCTTGCCCTCGGCGGCACTTGCCGGGAACGAGCACGACCGCGTCGCCACCCCATCGATATGCACCGTGCAGGCGCCGCACTGCGCGATGCCGCAGCCGTATTTGGTGCCGGTCAGGCCGATGTTCTCACGGATCGCCCACAGTAGTGGCGTGTCGGGTCCGACATCCACGTCATAGGTCTTTCCATTCACATTTAGTCGCGCCATAGGCTGCTCTCCTTATGCGAGGTGCGAAAATGTTTTCGCGTCCGAAATCGCGTCCCGGGAGAGGCGCCCCTCCGGGCCGCGAATTGGCCGGCACCATAGCGGGTTTTGAACGACTCCAAAATGACCTCGCGAATCAGTCCGCTGGGGCATCGTTCACAGTCGCGTGACTCGCCTTATGTCGGATTAGCGGGCGGTCACGCCGAACACGTCAGCGGCAAGCTGCGGATAGACCTCGGCCAATTGTGGCGCCACTGTGTGGCGCAGCAATCGCAGCGTATCTTTGGTCGGAGCGGGGGTGACCGGGACCATTTCTGGGCAATCGTATCTGAACCCCGTGTTCGCGGCGATCTCCGAAACGCTGTGATTCGGATGGACGCTCTCGAGCCGAAATCGCCGCCGTTCGCGATCAAAGCTGAAGAGACAACGATTGGTCACCAGTGCGATCGGTCCGCCGGTGCGGTAGACGTTGGGCTCGTTCCCGCCCGGCGCGCTGACGAAAGAGACGCGCTCCACCAGCGTGCGCCGCGAATGCTCGGTGCGGAACAGCACCACTTTGGGCACGACGTAATAAAGATGCGCTGATCCGAACGCGCCCGGGAAGCGGACGCTTGGCTTTTCGTAGTCGCCCATGCTCACGAGGTTGATATTACCGACGCCGTCGATCTCGCCGCCGGACAAAAAGAACACGTCAATGCGACCTTGACCGGCACAGTCGAAGAGCTCGCGTCCGCCATCGGTGAAGAAGTTGTGCTTGCGACTTTGCAGCAGCGACACGTAAGGCAGGCCGCCGCCGCGCTCGCGCGCCAGCAGCGCCGCCATGGCCGGGATCGGCGAGGCGTTACCGACCGCGATGTGGCGCACGTGACCGATTACGCGTGTGATCACGTCGGCAAGGAGTTCCTCCTCGCGGATCTGAGCGTCGGCGAGCTTCGTGACTGGCGATTCCATGCGCTTTTGCTGCTTCCGGCAAGCGGCGGCGTCCATCTTCACTGCATGACTCCGAAGCAGTGATGACACAACGCGGCGTCTCGACTTTATAGCCGAATAGGCAGCTCCTGAGACCGGGCCTTTGGTCTACAAAATGCAGACGGCTCCAGTACCGTGCATTCCGATAGCCTGAGCGGCGCCACGGCTCAGATCGAGGCTGACGCCGGACACGAAAGGACCGCGGTCATTGACGATCACGGTGACGGATTTTCCGGTTCTCGGGTTGGTCACCGTAAGTTGCGTGCCGAACGGCAGCGTGCGGTGAGCGGCGGTCATGCCATTCGGATCGAACGGCTGGCCACTAGCAGTGCGGTGGCCTTGCCAATAATAAGCCGAGATGATTCGCCGGCCGGCATCACAGCCGGTACCGGCGCCCGTTGATTTCGCTGGCGAGCTTTGAATCTCGGAGCCAGTGATAGGCTCCAACGGTTTCGTCGCTGCCGAGGCCCTTAAGGGGGAGGAGCGATGAGGCTCCGGCTTTGTGGCCGGCGTGAATACGGAGAGCACCCGTTTCCAGAACGGAACCTCTGGTGATTTCGGCGACGCGAAGGCAAGCCCCGGAAGTTGCACGGCCAACAAGCCGAGGATGACAAGCCATCTCCCCATGATTTATCCACCCCTCCGCGCCGGTTTGTGGCACACACCCGATCCGGGACCACAATAGCGGCGGATTTGCGGACCGGACAATGTCGATGATCCGACTCAGATCGTCGCAATGATCGGTAGGAGGCAGGCACGTCGCCTGTGAATAATCAGAGGTTAAAGAAAGTATGACCATCCGCCTGCATCGGGGCGACCTGCCCGACCTTTCCCGCTACGGCCACTCCGCCGCAGTCGATACCGAAACGATGGGGCTCGACCACCTCCGCGACCGTCTCTGCGTGGTCCAGCTCTCACCGGGCGACGGCACAGCCGACGTCGTCCAAATCCCGCGCGGGAGCCCCCCGGGGGCCAATTTGCGGATCTTGTTGTTGAACCCTAACGTGCTGAAAATATTCCATTTTGCGAGGTTCGACCTGGGCGCTTTGCATCACAGCTTCGGGGTCATGCCGACTCCGGTCTATTGCACCAAGATTGCGTCGCGGCTGGTGCGCACCTACACCGACAAGCATGGGCTCAAGGATCTGATTCGCGATCTGCTCGGCATTGAGGTTTCCAAGCAACAGCAGTTGACCGACTGGGGCGCTGAAAGCCTCACGGAGGCGCAGATCGCCTATGCGGCTTCCGACGTCCTCCACCTGCATGCCCTGAAGGATAAGCTTGATGCACTCCTGGTGCGGGAGGGCCGGGAGGAACTCGCGGCGGCATGTTTTCGGTTCCTGCCAGACCGGGTCCGCCTCGATCTCGCGGGATGGGCGACCGAGGACATATTCTCCCACAGCTGAGTTGGCCGTGCGCCAGCCATATTCGGGCGCCAAGATCCGGTTTGCGGTCGGGATCGGCTGCCGGCACGAGCCAGCGGGGCGATACACCTTGGACAAGCCGGCGGCGTGAGTTCTCCTTTGGCGTTTGGATCCGGTAACGTGCTATGATTATAAACTGTGAGTCTTTACGTTCCGCGGGGGTAAGCGTCTGAACTACACTCCGATCATTCCGGCATCAACCTCGCGTTCGCCGCGTCAGGTCGGGCGGAGAGATGGTGACCGCGTGTTCCGCGCCGCCGCGCGGCACAGTCGTTTTGTCCGTTTCCTGCGCGTGTCCATTCCGGCCGGCATCGTGGCGATCGCGGCCATCATCATTGTGGCGACATTCTTCAACCCATTTCGCCTGATCGCAGCTTTCCCGATCGATCCTGGCAAGATTTCGCTGTCCGGCACTAAGATCGTCATGGAATTGCCGCGGCTTAATGGATTCACCAGCGACTCGCGACCCTATGAACTTACAGCGCGCGCGGCTGCCCAGGATATCACCAAGCCGGAAGTTCTGGAGCTGAAGGACATCAGCGCCGTCGTCGAGCTGAAGGATGGACAACGCGTAACGATCAAGTCCAATAGCGGCATCTACAACACCAAGGGCGAACTGTTGAAGCTGACCGACCACATCACCCTGAATTCGACATCCGGCTATGAGGGACGTCTGTCGGAGGCGACCGTTAATGTCGCGAGCGGCAACGTTGTGTCCGAAAGCCCGGTGGAGATGAAGCTTCCCAACGGCTTGTTGAACGCCAACAAGCTGGAAGTGATAGAGAATGGGGCGTTGATCGTCTTTGGAGGCGGTGTCGAGATGACGCTTGAACCGGATGAGGTGCGTGCCCGCGATTCTACGCCTTCCGGTGCTGCCGGTCCGGCGCCGGTCCGGCGGGACCCCTTGGTGCCGTGATGGCTGTGTTCGTGCCGGGTAGGCGAACAATGCTCGCGGTGGCGGCTGCCGCGGTGGTGGGCATTGCCTTGGGACATGCGCAACAGCCAAGCGGTCCGCCCAACGCGCTGCAAGGATTCTCGCAAAACCGCGACAAGCCGATCAAGATCAACTCCGCCACGCTCGAGGTGCGCGATAAGGACAAGATGGCAACCTTCTCCGGCGACGTGCATCTGGTGCAGGGCGATACGACTCTGCGCAGCGAGAAGCTTGTCGTCTTCTATGAAGATGATGCCGGCCCGAAGCCCGCCGCAGCGCCGGCGGGCGCGCAGGCCAAGCCTGCCCAAAGCCAGCAAATCAAGCGGGTTGAGGCGAAGGGCAAGGTAATCGTCGTGCAAAAGGACCAGACCGCTACTGGAGAGAGCGGCATCTTCGACATGCGGGCCAACACCGTCACCCTGGTGGGAAATGTCGTCATTTCGCAGGGACAGAATGTCGTGAAAGGCGACACCTTGACGGTGGACATGACGACCGGCGTTTCCCGAATTATGTGCGGTAAAGCGCAGGAGAAATGCCGCGTGCAGGGCTTGTTTCAGCCCGGCTCCATGAAGCAGGAAACGCGAGGTCAAGAGACCGCGCCCCCGTCGGCGCGCGAAGCGCCGCGCTCACGCTCTGCCCAACCATCGGGGCTCTATTGACATGCCTCGCATGGGTACGGTTGAAAGCCGCAGATAGAGGGGTTATCACCCTCAAGGAAATCCCGGCACCGCTGTCATCGAGGCGCTTGTGGTCGATCTGTTCGGTCTCGTCAAACGCCTCGATGTGCGGCGGTCAAAATTGGCTACGCGACCCTCACCCTACCCTCTGCCGCAAGCGGGAGAGGGTAGGGTGAGGGCGCCCCGAGCCGACCCAAGGGTTGCCCAGCCGAGAGCCTCATCGGGTCAACCCAGACGCGCACCCGGCGGCGATTATCGCCAGCAGCCGCGCCACTATCTCGCGGTCCACGGTGTCGAGAAGAATTACTCGGGACGCAGGGTCGTACGCGGGGTCAGCCTTTATGTTCGCCGCGGCGAGGCGGTCGGCTTGCTCGGCCCGAACGGGGCCGGCAAGACCACCGTGTTTTACATGATCACCGGACTCATAAAGGCTGATCGGGGCCGCATTCATCTGGACGGCTACGACGTTACGGCGCTGCCCATGTATCAGCGGGCGCGCCTCGGTATCGGTTACCTTCCTCAGGAAGCCTCCATTTTCCGCGGCCTGAATGTGGAGGAGAATATCCGCGCAGTGCTGGAGATGATTGAGCCCAACAAGCACCGGCGCGAAGCCGAGCTTGATGGCCTGCTGGAGGAATTCAACATTGCCCGCCTGCGCAAAACGCCGACAATTGCGCTGTCGGGCGGCGAGCGCAGGCGCGTCGAAATCGCTCGCGCACTGGCGACGCGGCCGAACTACATGCTGCTCGACGAGCCGTTCGCCGGCATTGACCCGATTGCGGTCGGAGACATACAGGCGCTGGTCCGGCATCTCACACAGCGCGGTATCGGCGTGCTGATCACCGATCACAATGTGCGAGAGACGCTCGGTCTCACCGACCGCGCCTACATCATCTATTCGGGCGAGGTCCTGATGGAGGGGGACCCCGAGGACATCGTCAACAATCCGGACGTCCGTCGCCTTTACCTGGGCGAGGAGTTCCGCATGTAGTCATGCAACATCTCCTTAAGTGCTAGGCGATAGTCGGGTATACAAAGGCCGGAAATCCCGATAAGCAAGAACCGGACCAATTCGACGTATCGTCTATGGCACTCATCCAAAAACTTCTGATGCGCCAGACCCAGGCGCTGGTGATGACGCCGCAGCTGATGCAGGCCATCAAGCTGTTGCAGTTGTCGCATCTCGATCTTGCGGCCTATGTGGATGGGGAGGTGGAGCGCAATCCGCTGCTGGAACGGCAGGCCGATGACGATTCGGTTCGCAACGATGGCGATGCCGCCGTCGAGGCACCTCCTGCCGCGGCCGAAGAGCTTGCCGGCCCGGATTGGATGGATGACCGGTTGGAGAGCCGCCAGTCGATCGAGGCGCGACTCGATACGGACCTCAACAACGTTTTTCCCGATGACGGCGCTGCGGAACCCGCGCGAACAACAGAATCTCAGCCTGGCGCCTACTCGGAATGGGCGGCAGCCGGCACGGGCAGCCACAGCGAGGGCGAATATAATTTGGAAGCGTTTGTGACCGCGGAGCCGACGCTCGCCGCACACTTGGCTGAGCAGGTCTCGACGGCCTTCGCGGATCCGATGGAGCGCATGATCGCGCGCTACCTTGTCGATCTCGTGGATGATGCCGGCTATCTATCGGGCGACTTGGCCGAGGCCGGCGATAAGCTTGGCGCTTCGCCGGCGCAGATCGAAGCGGTGCTGGCGAGGCTGCAGACCTTCGATCCAGCGGGCGTTTGTGCCCGCAACCTCACCGAATGTCTGGCGATCCAATTGCGCGAGTTAGATCGTCTCGACCCCGCCATGGCGGCGCTGCTTGACCATCTCGAACTTGTTGCCAAACGCGATTATTCGGCTTTGCGGAAGATCTGCGACGTCGACGAGGAAGACCTTACGGATATGATCGCCGAGATCAAACGCCTTAATCCGAAGCCGGGGCTCGCCTTCAGCTCCGTGGTGGTTCAGCCGATCGTGCCCGATGTCTTCGTACGGCAAGGCTCTGATGGCAGTTGGCTGGTCGAGCTCAACCACGACACTTTGCCGCGCGTGCTGGTCAATCAAACCTACTACGCGAAGGTGTCAAGGACTGCCAGAACGGACACCGAGAAGTCGTATCTGGCCGAGAGCCTGCAGACGGCGACATGGCTCGTGCGCGCGCTTGATCAACGCGCCAAGACAATCCTCAAGGTTGCCAGCGAGATTGTGCGCCAGCAGGATGCGTTTTTCACGCATGGTGTCCAGTATCTGCGGCCGCTCAACCTCAAGACCGTGGCGGACGCAATCCAGATGCACGAGTCGACGGTGTCGCGGGTCACAGCCAATAAATATATTGCGACCGCGCGGGGCACTTTCGAGATGAAATTCTTTTTCACCTCCGCGATCGCGTCGGTCAACGGCGGCGAAGCCCATTCCGCGGAGGCCGTGCGGCACAGAATCCGGCAGCTGATCGATGCGGAATCCGCACACGATATTATGTCCGACGATGCGATTGTGGAGCAGCTGCGCAGTGCCGGGATCGACATTGCGCGCCGGACCGTCGCGAAATATCGTGAAGCAATGCGAATTCCCTCCTCAGTGCAGCGCCGCCGCGACAAGCAGGCCGCCGCAAGAGCGCTCCCCGATTAGCTCTCGTTGGCCTGGTCGATCCGGCGTAGATTGTCCCGATCCCGCCGGAATGACCGGTCCCCCACGCCTTGAGGGGTTCGAGGACCTCGGCCCCGCGCACTTCACCTACCGGGATGCGATCCGGCCGCAGCCGCAGCGACGAGCGCACGAGGTCGGACAGCGACGCGACGCCGTCCTTGGTGCGCAGCGCCACGAGGTTCGGCGCGTTGCATTGGAGTTCGCGGGTGTCCTCGATCAGAACGACGCGGTCGGCCGTCCACGCCACCTCGGCGAGCAGCGCGTTGACAAGTGTCGTCTTCCCGGTCGAGGTGCCGCCGGCCACCAGGACGTTGCGGCGCTGGGAGACCACGTCACAGAGGAGTTTGGCCTGCTCCGCCGTCATGATGCCGGCGCGGGCGTAGTCTCCGAGGGTGAAGATGGCGACCGCCGGCTTGCGGATCGCAAAGGGCGCAGCGACGATCGGCGGGATCAGACCCTCGAACCGCTCTCCAGTCCCCGGCAGCTCGGCCGAAATCCGTGGCGACCCGGGATGCACCTCGGCGCCGACATGGTGGGCGACGAGACGCACGATGCGCTCGCCGTCCTCCGCCGACAGCTGTTTCCCGGTATCAGCAAGGCCATCGGCCAGGCGGTCGATCCACAGGCGGCCGTCCGGGTTGAGCATGACCTCGACGATAGCCGGGTCTTCCAGCCAAGCCGTGATCGCCAGTCCCATCGCGGTGCGCAGCATGCGCACGCCGCGCGAAACCACTTCCGATTTGAGAGAGACGGTGCCCAAGAGCGCCCCCGGTGCTCGTGACCGCCCAAAGACGCAGGATCGGGCCGGCGCAACAACAAGAATCGAGCGTAGGGCTGCGGCGCGGAATCACAGGCAAAAGGCGGGAATGCTCGCCGAGGCTCCAATCGGGTTGCGGCATGGCCGCGCGCCGGCCCCATCAATCGCCATGTGTGGAGAAATCCCGCCAGTCTCAACCGATAGTGCAGGCATGGTCTGTCACGAGCCAACTCACTTGCGCGGCAGGTCGTCTGCAGCTGGGGCGCAGTCATTCGAGCGCTTTGGGCAACGGCGATGATTGAACGACAAATTGTCGGTTCGTAGCGTTGGACCATTCGCCAAAGCGTCGGTATTGAACGTTTCCCCAAACGCTTCAGTGCACGAGGCACGGCAACCGATGCTTCTTCTCGACCATGCGCACGTCATAGACGTGCCGGCATATTTGGGCCGCCGTGAGTACCGGTGGTGGCCCTCTTCGCGTTCCGATCATCGACAGCTCCATGAGCATCGCGTCATGTCAGAGGATTTAACGCTTTTCAGGCGGGCCGTCCTCACGTCCGTGTGCCTCTAACCGCTCCAGTATCTCAGGCAATTGCTCCCGCAGGTTCTCCTCTGGGATGTCAGGGAACATGCTTTTCAACTGTTCCAGCACCGACGCCAACAACTTTTGATCGTGGCGCTGCTTCCGTAATGGCTTTTCCGATATGGGTTTTCGCTGGGAGAGAACTCGATCGATTTGCTTCCGGCTCAGCTTGCCGTACCGGGGAAGTGTCTCGGGGCGACTCAGTTCCAGGAGTTGGTAGAAGTAGCTCATCCGCCGGGAGGACTCAGAAAACGCATTCTCATAGATATCTGCCAATTCCAAGATCCATCGCTCTTCGGCGAGATCTTTCGGCGGCCCACTCTTTTGGATCTGGGCTGCCAGGTCGCCGGTTGCTTTGCCCACGATGAGCAGTGATCCCATCAATGATTCCAATTTGATTGGATCAACAAGAGTCGAGAGGTCGTCATGGCTGAGGAGATCAAGTTCAGCCATTTCCTCCATCACTGTTTGGATTGACTTCGAAATCTTCTCCAATCCGTTCCGACGTGCGGCGTAGTTCTTCCATTTGATTCGATTGTCTTTTGCGGCGTAGCGATCATAGCGTGCTCCGGCCCTGAGCAAGGCATCGGCGAGATAATCTACCTGCTTTGTTTGGTCCGCAGGGAGCTTTTCGGCCAAAAACTCACGAACAGCCTCACGGCGGTCCGTGGTTCGGCCATGTCCTGACGATCCTCGCTTTTGGGAGGGAGACGTACGCGACCGATCCATACGAAATGAGGCTCATTTTTGGGACAAATATATATTAACCATGTGATTTCACACGTAAATTGTCAAGACAAATCGCATAGGGGGAGGGAGTTGCGCGCCTTTTTTTGTAAGGCCTCTTTTTCCATATTCGCACCAGTGGATGCCGGCGCCGCAGCGCGCCACAGGCCGCCACCGCGGGCAACCTCCCGCGCTACTGTTTGACATTGTGAACGCGGTTGCATGAGCGGCAATCGCCTTTCGTCCCTACCGGTCAATCGCGGCCGGTAGAGCAAGAGAGGCTATCATGCTCAACAATTGCAAAGACCATGAACAGCCGTTGGATACGTTCTGCGCTTTCGCGACGCCCCTCGATGCCGGGGGACTGGATTTGCACGCCAGCCCAGCCCCATACAATATGATTGAGATGCAGTTGTCAGCGCACGCAAAACGGCAGGCCCAGCGACGCGGCATCACACGCAGTACGCTCGACCTGATCCTCAGGCACGGCGATCGATCGTGCAAATTGTCCAGCAATGCGCGTGCTCGCTGGGTATCGCGAAGGGCGCGTGATCGACTGATTCGGGCAGGAGTGCCGTCCCGCGAAGTTGATCGCACTCGGAGTGTCAGGCTCATCGTTGCGTTGGACAATAACGTGGTGATGACCGTGGAGCACATGCTTAGGCGGCGCGCCTGGGCATAACACCCTCCTACATAACTTTCGATGGCTCGGTTTAGCCCGACGCGACTGCGGTAGCCAAAACCGGCGATAGGGGGCCCTGGCGTGCTTCTTCGGAGGACAGTGCGCCGCCTCTGCTGGACCTTACAGCCGCCGTTGCGTTGGGCACTACTTCAGGGAAGAGACGCGCGTGACGAATTACAACCGAACTTGCCGCTGGTGTTGTCGATGGATCAACCTGCGGCGCATGCCAGACGGTCAATGGGTATCCTTCGAGGGCGACAGTCCCCACAAGTGCAAAAAGCCCGTTGTGGAGAAGCTGACTCCGCGACCGACAAGCAGGCGCGGCCATCGATTCGGCGATACAACACCGGGCCGACACGCGGACCGCAGCGGATCGACATCGGATTAGCCCCCGGCCCGGCGACGAATGAGCTTGCGCTCTTCGTCAGCCGGGCGCACACCCCGGAGACTACGCCACTTTCATTTTCCACCAACGCGCTGCGGCACCATCCCTGCCCTATGGCCGAGAGAGACCATGGACAACGAACAGAAGAAGATCGTCAGCCTGGTCGAGAGAAGAGAGCAGATCGCCCACGCCAGGAACTGGGAGGCTGTCACGGAGCGTGAGATTCGTCTGGAATTAATACGAGACCTTGCTGATGGCGACCTGGAAACATTTTTGGACGGCTTTGTATATTCAGCACGGAGTACCTGCAACTACATCGAATGGGAAAAGAAGACGGCAAGTTCCTCCTCAATGGCGATGTCGAAGCTCGATGGCATGAATTCCATTAAGTAGCGATTGACTGTACCGTGAGTACAGCGACCTACCGTTTCCTGAATTCAAGGAAGAGGAAGAGTGATGCCCCACCTGCTGATTGGGAGTCAGCCCCATTGTTCCCGGCACCAGCTGAACTTGTCAACGTAGAGACCAAGTGGATTTTTGGTGATCAAGGCGGGCGTATTCGGGGAGTGGAGTGCGATCGAGATCGCCGCCATGAAGCGTTCGGATGTTTCCGGCAGGACGTTTCCGAAGGAACGCGTGGATTACACACACGGTGCGGGGGTTATCGCGCTCGGATCAGCCGGAGTAGAAAAAGCGCCGCCACCACCGGTCTTCCCGACTGCGCAGAGCCGTCACCGCTACGTCATCCCACGCGACCAAGTCCGCGTTGCTTCGGCATCAAGCGGTCTCAGCTTCCAAAGATGGGCTCGATGCCGAGGTCGCGTGCCAACTCGTCCAGATTGTTTTGCAGGGTCGGCGGTATCGGCACGCCATGGAGGAGACGTTCCTTCCGCCGGGTGTGGCTTTGTTCGCCCGGCAGCCAAACGCGCTCGACGCCGGGCAGGCGCCGAGACTCCCGGATCATGCGCACGGCCGCATCGACGTTCCGTTTGAATACGTCGACCGGACAGAATGCATCCACCTTCACGGCGAGGATCGATTGGCCCGTATTCGTGGCCGCGTCCGGATGCTTGAGGAAGTCCACGATATCACGACCGAACGCCGCCTGATTGAGGGTGCCGGCGAGGAGCCCGATGATCAATGAAAGCGCATAGCCCTTGTAATCGCCGATCGGCAGCAGGAATCCTTCGCCGGCACGCTTGGCGTCGGTGAGCGGATTGCCGGCGCGATCGATCATCCAGCCAACCGGCATCGGTTCGCCTTGTGCCGCCTTCAGCCGCACCTTGCCGAATGCCGCGACCGTGGGTGCCATGTCCATCACAACGGCAGGCTCCTGGTCGGCCGGGATCGCCACCGCGATCGGATTGGTGCCAAGGAGGGCTTCGGCGCTTCCGGTCGGCGGCAGGTGATTGTTGCTGCCGACCGCGAAATAGAGCCCGATCATGTCATGGGCGAGCGGCATCATCGCGTAGAGGGCTGCCGGCCCCGCGTGATTGCTCATGCGCGCTCCGGCCCAACCGATGCCCGTCTCTTGCGCCTTTCTGATCGCGACCTGCGCGGCAAAGCGCATGACCAGGTGCCCCATGGCATTGTCACCATCCACAAGAGCGGTCGAAGCCTGCTCGTTTAGGATTCGAATATCCGGCCGGACATTGATGCCGCCGGCCCGGATGCGACGCATATAAAGCGGCAGGCGAAACACCCCGTGGGTATCGGTGCCGCGCAAGTCTGCCTCCGCGATGAGGTCGGCGAGAATGCCTGCATCGCTTGCCGGCAGGCCGGCTTTCTCGAAGGCCTGCGAGATGAAAGTACGCAGACGGTCGGCCGACACGCGCGGCAGGGAATTGGGATTGTCCATGCGGGAGCTCATGTCCGAAGAGGCAGGCTACGATCGCATCAGGCTACGTCGATTCCGTCAACCCGTAGACAATCCTGCTAAGATCAGGGAATGTCGTAAGTCCGCCTGTCGCGGGGCTAAGAAGCACGATCTGGAGTTTATCGAATGCCGTTTCCGCGGGCCTCGAAGGCCCTTTCGCGTTTCACAGTATTGGATCTGACACGGGTTCGCTCGGGTCCCACCTGCGTTCGTCAACTCGCCGATTGGGGCGCCAACGTCATCAAGATCGAGACCCCGGCCCATCTGGAAGGCGGCGAGCCGCTGGGGGGACCCCGTGACGGCCCCGATTTCATGAACTTGCACCGCAACAAACGCAGCATGACGCTCAACCTCAAGTCGGCGGAAGGCGTCGCGGTGTTCAAGAAGATGGTCAAAAAGGCCGACGTGGTGGTGGAAAATTTCCGGCCCGACGTAAAGAGCCGCCTCGGCATCGACTACAAGGCGCTGCGCAAGGTCAATCCGCGCCTCATTTACGCGAGCATTTCGGGGTTCGGCCAGGACGGCCCCTATGCGGAGCGCCCGGGGTTCGACCAGATCGCCCAGGGCATGGGCGGCCTGATGTCAATCACCGGGGAGCCCGGGCAGGGACCGGTGCGGGTCGGCATACCGATCGCCGACCTCTCGGCCGGGCTCTTCTGCGCCATGGGCATTCTCATCGCGTTGCTGGAGCGCGAGAAGTCCCGCAAAGGCCAGCAGGTCGAAACCTCCTTGCTACAGGCGCAGATTTTCATGCTCGATTTCCAGGCCGCGCGCTGGCTCGTGAAGGGTGAGGTCGCGAAGCAGGCCGGCAACAATCACCCGACCAGCATTCCAACCGGCGTCTTCAAGACCTCCGATGGCCACATCAACATCGCCACGGCAGGCCAGAAGATCTGGGAGCGCTTTTGCCACGCGCTCGAAGCACCGGAACTCATTGCCAGGCCCGAATACGCGACCGGGGCAAACCGATCGAAAAATCGCGACGTTCTTAATGCGGAGATCAACCAACTGACGGCGAAGCGGACCAGCGCCGAGTGGGTCGAGCGCTTCAACAAAGCGGGCGTGCCGAGTGGCCCGATCTATTCGATCGATCAGATGTTTGCGGATCCGCAGGTCGAGCATGTCGAAATGGCGCAGCAGGTCAAGACCAAGGACAAGACGGCTTTGACCTTGGTGGGCCAGCCGGTCTCGTTGTCGCGCACGCCAAGCAAGTTGGTGGCGCCTCCGCCGGCCCTGGGCCAGCACACCGATGCGGTGCTCAAGGAGTTCGGTTTCAGCGCCAAACAAATCTCGGCGCTGCGACAGGCCAACGCCATTTGAGACGAACCCGAGATTCGAGGACGACCCGATGAACACAATGGTCCAGACCGACAAGATGCTGTCCCGCAAGGAAGGGCATGTCGGATACGTGATCTTCAACAATCCGGAACGCCGCAATGCCGTGTCGCTGGAAATGTGGGAGGCGACTGCGCGCATTCTCGACGACTTTCGCGGCGACAACGACATTCGCGTCGTGGTGCTGACCGGCGCTGGCGACAAGGCGTTCGTGTCGGGCGCCGATATTTCGAAATTCGAGAACGAGCGCGCCAATGAGGAGGCGGTCGCGCGCTACAATCAGACGGTCGAACGCGCCAACGCGGCGATCTACGACTATCCAAAGCCAACGATCGCGATGATCCGCGGCTATTGCATCGGTGGTGGCGTCGGACTCGCCCTGTGTTGCGATCTGCGCATTTGTTCGGATGATTCGCGTTTCGCGGTGCCGGCCGCCAGGCTTGGCCTGGGCTACGCGTATCATGGGCTAAAAAAGCTTGTCGACGTGGTAGGCATCTCCTTCGCCAAGGAGATCTTCTACACGGCGCGTCAGTTCGATGCCGAGGAGGCGCGCACTATGGGACTCGTCAACCGCGTCGTGAAGGCCGCCGAACTCGACGCCTATGTCAAAAAATACGCCGAAACGATCGGCGAGAATGCCCCGATGACGATTGCGACAACCAAGTTCATCATCGGCGAGGTCGTCAAGGACGAGTCGAAACGCGACCTCGCCAAATGCGCCGCCATGGTCAAGCAGTGCTTCGAGAGCAGCGACTATACGGAAGGTCGTCGCGCCTTCATGGAAAAGCGCAAACCCGTGTTCACCGGGAGGTGAATGTTTCCGTCCGGCTTCCAGGAGACGCCGGGATCCCTCCCGCGCTTGCGGGGAAGGTCAGGGAGGGGCCCTTGCAGCGAGTCCAGGCCGTGGAATTTGCGCCCTCCCCGCCTCCACCGCACGCGGGGGAGGGTGCCTTAAGGAGACTGTGCGTGGCGTCGGTCGAGCTGCGGAATTTGACCAAGCGATACGACAAGTCGGCAGCCGTAGATGGCGTATCGCTGCGCATCGAGCACGGGTTGCTGGTGTGCCTGCTCGGACCATCCGGTTGCGGCAAGACCACGACATTGCGCCTGATCGCCGGTTTCGTTGAACCGACGGCGGGAGAAATCGTGGTGGGCGATCGCGTAGTGTCGTCGCCCCGGCGTACACTGCCGCCTGAAGCGCGCAACATGTCGATGATCTTTCAGAGCTACGCGCTGTGGCCGCATATGACGGTCGCCGACAATGTGGCCTATGGGCTCACCTTGCGTAAGCTGCCGCGCGGGGAGATCGCTAAGAAGGTTTCAGCAATTCTTGCAACCGCTAAGCTCACCGACCTGTCGGCGCGCTATCCGGGCGAACTGTCGGGTGGCCAGCAGCAGCGCGTTGCGCTGGCGCGTGCGCTCATCGTCGACCCCGAAACGCTGCTGCTCGATGAACCGCTATCCAATCTCGACGCCAATCTTCGCGAGGAAATGCGCTACGAGGTACGCCGGCTGCATGACGAATATCGCTACACCACCGTATATGTGACCCATGACCAATCCGAGGCCATGACGACCGCCGATCTCATTGCCGTCATGAATGCCGGCAAGATCGAGCAGTTCGGCCCGCCCGAGGACATCTATGCGCGGCCGCGCTCCGAGTTCGTCGCCCGCTTCATTGGCTCAAGCAATATCCTGAAGGGCAAAGCGCTCGACACCGATCACATCGTGGTTGCCGGCGTTCCGGTCTTGTGTGCTGGCCCTGGACTCGCGGCCGGCCGAAACGCCTCTATCTCGATTCGTCAGCATGAAATCCGGATCGATCAGACGGAGCCGGGCGGCGAGCGGCATAATGTCCTTCCGGCGGTCGTAGCCCGCAACGTATTTCTCGGTCACAGTCGCGATTATATGGTCGAGATCGGCGACGGCACCCAACTTCGGGTGGTGACGCCGCCGGAGCAAAACATCGTGCAGGGAAGCCGGGTGTGGCTGAGGCTACCGGCAGAGCGATGCCGGGTCCTTGAATCCTAGAAAGAAGCAGCGCCGCAACGCTGTACGTTACCAGGGAGAGAATCGCGATGCCAGGCCGAAACATCTCAAGGCGCACGCTTCTCAAGGCTTCGGGGGCTGCCGCAGTCAGCGCGTTCGCGTCGCCGATCCGAGCCGCAGCACCGGAGCCTACCGCGGTTACGCCGGCCTTGATCGCAGCCGCCCGGAAAGAAGGCAAGGTCGTATACTACACCCCGATCGACCTGCCGGTCGCTGAGCTGATCGCAAAAGCATTCGAGGCGAAGTATCCGGGCATTGCGGTGCGGGTCGAACGTACCGGCGCGGAGAGAGTTTTCCAGCGGATCGGCCAGGAATATGCGAGCCACATCCACGCCGTGGATGTGGTCACCTCATCGGACGCGGCGCATTTCATTGTATGGAAGCGCGACGGCCTGTTGGAGCCCTTCGTGCCGGAAGACGTGGCCCGACATTACGTGGCCGAATACAAAGACCCGGACGGGATGTTCGCGGCATTTCGCGCCAGCCTTAGCGTGATCGGCTACAACACGCGGCTCGTCAAAGCGGAGGATGCGCCAAAAAGCTTCGCGGATCTGCTCGATCCGAAATGGACCGGAAAGATCGTCAAGGGCCATCCGGCCTACAGCGGCACCATCATGACCGCGACCTATGAGATTGCCCGCGACATCGGCTGGGACTATTTCGAAAAGCTTGCCAAGCAGCGGATCATGCAGGTGCAGTCCGCCGCCGATCCGCCAAAGAAACTTGGCCTGGGCGAACGCGCCGTGATGGCGGATGGCAACGAATACGTTCTCTTCCAGGTCAAGGAATCCGGCGGCCCGGTCGAGGCCGTCTATCCGACCGAAGGGACCCCTTTCATTGTCTCGCCGAACGGCCTGTTCAAAGCAGCGCCCAATCCCAACGCGGCACGGCTGTTCCAGTGCTTCTGCTTTAGCCCCGAATGCCAGGAGCTCGTGGTCAATAGGGGCGCCATGCGCTCGCTTCATGCGCAGATCAAGGACAAACCCGGCCGTCGGCCGCTTGGCGAGATCAAGCTGATGAAGGAAGACGCCGCCGCAGTGGAGAGACTCAGCGAAGAGATCAAGGCGCGCTACACCAAAATCTTCCGGGTTTGATCTTGACCGTCGCGGTTCGCGCATCACCGGAACGCTCGCTCTTCCGATTCGATTTATCGGCGCCGATCCTGCTCGGCTTTTCGGCGGCACTGTGCATGCTCACCTTGCTGCCGCTGTCGTGGCTCACCTACTACGGCTTCCACGATCGCGCGGGCGGCCTCACGATCGCGAATTTCATCCAGCTCGTCACCGATCCGACCTTCCTTGATCCGCTGCTCACGACGCTCATTCTGGCCACGAGCTCGGCGGTTACCTGCTGCGCGGTGGCGGCCCCGATGGGATGGCTAGTGGCGCGTACCGATATGCCGTTGCGTCGCACGGTGCGGGCGCTGGTGATGGCATCGTTCGTCACCCCGCCATTTCTCGGCGCCATCGCATGGGAATTGCTGGCCGCACCGAACAGCGGGCTTCTCAACAAGCTCTTTCGCACTGCCGCCGGTGCCGAACCGGATGAGTATCTGTTCAACATCTATACGCTGCCGGGCCTGATCTTCGTCATCTCGTGCTACACGTTTCCTTACGTCTTCGTACTCGTCGCCAATGCGCTCGACCGCATTCCGGGCGAGCTTGAGGACGCATCCTCGATTCTCGGCAGCAGCGCCTGGACCACAGCACGCCGGGTCACGGTTCCGCTCGCCCTGCCGGCCGTGCTGGCGGGTGCACTGGTGGCATTTCTCCAGGCGATGACGCTGTTCGGCTCGCCCGCGATCCTGGCGCTGCCGGCCGGCTTTCACACGATGACGACCAAGATATGGAGCTTGTTCCAATACCCGCCCAAGCTGGAACTTGCGGCCGCCGCGTCCCTGCCTTTGCTCGTGCTGACCGTGGCGCTGCTGCGCGCCGAAGCCGTTATGCTGGGCCGCCGGAGCTACACTGTGGTGGGCGGCCGCCAAGGCGAACCGCGACGCGTCCGGCTCGGCCGGTGGAAATGGGCCGCTCTGGGACTCGCGTTCGTGGTTCTGCTCAATCCGGTGTTTCTGCCCTACGGGGCGCTCCTCAACGCGGCGTTCTCGCGGGTGCCGTCGGAGTTTGTCTCCTTCGACAACCTGACCCTCCACAACATCGAGTTCGTATTTTTTGAACTTTCATCAACCGGGCTCGCAATCCGCAACACGCTAATCCTCTGCACCAGCGCCGCCACCATCGGCACCGTCATGGCGGTGGTGGTCGCCTACATGACCTCCCGCAGGGTCGTCGCGTGGCACCGGGCTTTGGCCTTCCTCGCCACGGCGCCGGTCGCCGTGCCCGGCATCGTGCTCGGGGTCGGGCTTTTCCTCACCTATACGCGGCCGCCGTTCGTGCTGTATGGCACGTTGTGGATCCTGCTCATCGCCTTCGTCACCATCGCGCTGCCTGCGGCCTACCAGCAACTGCAATCCGCATTCCGGGCCGTCAACCCGGATCTTGAAGAGGCGAGCCGTATCCTTGGCGCCACGCGCCTCGGTACGCTCGGCCGCATCACGGCGCCGCTGTTGCGCACCAGCGTGATCGCGACGTGGTGCTTCATCTTCATCGGCGTCATCCGCGAGCTGTCGGCCGCCGTCATGCTGTTCACGTCCGACACCAAGGTAATCTCGGTCCTTATCTTCGATCTCAACGAGAGCGGCGACCTCGGCGCCATCGCGGTGCTCGGCATCATCATGCTGGTGTTCACGTTCGCGGTGGTCGCCCTCATCAATCGCATTCCGGGTTTCGGCGGCGTGCGCCTGCGAAACACTTGAAACGGCGAAGAGCATGAACGAGCCCCTTCCTTCCGGAGCCATCGCAGAGCGCCTTGCCGAACGCGTTGTCGCCGTCGAGCCGGCCCGGCTTCCCGCTGCGATGCGGGCAAAGTGCGAAGATCTTGTGGTCGACGTGGTGGGGCTCTGTCTCACGGCCCGCCGGCTGGACTACGTGGAAAGCGTGCTCGCGGCTTGCGACGACGACGGCCCCTGCACGGCGATTGGCCATGCCCGGACGGTGAGCGCTGCTGGCGCCGCGCTGGTCAACGGCACGGCTGCCCACGGAGAGGACTTCGACGACACGTTCGAGGGCGGCCCCGTGCATGCCGGCGCCGTCATCGTGCCGGCGGTGCTGGCTGCCTGCGAGCGTCACCGTCCGGACGGAACGGCAGCGCTGACCGGCATCGCGGTCGGCGTCGAGATCATGTGCCGGCTCGGACTGGTGACGCCAAAGCTCGTGCACAAGGCGGGCTTCCATCCTACCGCCGTGTTCGGTGCAATGGCGGCCGCCGCCGGCGTTGCGGCTGCGCTTGGCCTCGACCGTCGCGGCGTGGTCGATGCGCTCGGCATCGCCGGTAGTATGGCGTCCGGCATCATCGAGTACCTGGCCGAGGGTGCATGGACCAAGCGCATGCATGCCGGCTGGGCGGCTCAATCCGGGCTGCGTGCCGCCCTCATGGCCAAGCACGGCTTTGTCGGCCCGCGCACCGTATTCGAAGGCACGCACGGCCTTTTTCACGGCTTCGCCCATACCACCAAGGGCAACTACGACGCACTCGTCGGCGGCTTCGGCGAGCAATGGGTCGCCGAGACCCTTGCCTTCAAGCCGTACCCGTGCGGGACCATGACGCATCCCTACATCGACTGCGCCCGCCGGCTTGCGGCCCGCGGCATCGATGCCGAGGCCATCAGGGAACTGGTTTGCGAAGTGGCGGAGGGAACGGTGCATCGCCTGTGGGAGCCGCTCGCCGACAAGCAGCGCCCTTCCAACGGCTATGGTGGAAAGTTTTCGACGCCCTATTGCATCGCGGTCGGATTCGTGCGGGGCAACGTGGGGCTTGGCGATTTCACCGATGCGTCAGTGAAGGACCCGGCGGTGCTGGCGGTCGCCACCAAGGTCCGTTATGTCATCGATCCGGATAATCCTTATCCGAACAACTTTACCGGCCATATCCGTGCCGTCATGCGAGACGGAAGTGTCGTCGAGGAGCGCCAGCCCCATATGCGCGGCGGCGCCCATGAGCCGCTGACGCGCCGGGACATTGAAGACAAATTCGCGCTGAACGCCCGCCACGGCGGCTGGCCGGAAGCGCGCATTGCGTCGGCGCTTGCCTGCGTGAGGGGGCTTTTTGACGGGCCGCTCGACTTGAACGCGTTGCGCGGATGAGGACGCGATGTGCGGGGCAAATCATGGCCGCACCGCGGGCGACTCCATCAGCATGCCGCTGGCGCGCCGCATGAGGAAAAGCTCGAGATTTACATATTCGGGTGCGCCGTATTCGGGGACTTCCGCGCGCATGCCGGAGATGCAGTTGCGCAGCCGTCGCTGCAGGGAGCCGAGGTTTTGCCATTCAAGCCGGTAGAGGGGATAGCCGGTCGGATGGCCTTGCGGCACGATGTTGCCGGCGAGCCGCTTGCCCCAGTTGTCGTCGTGGCAGAGAGCGCACGAGAGGTTGAGCTGTCCCTGGCGCCGGTTGAAAAAATCTCTGCCCGCGGCGACAAAGGGCGTGAGGCGTTCATCGTCCGGTGGGGCGATCGGCTGCCCCCGCGATTGGCGCGCCACATAGGCCGAGAGGGCCAGCAGCTCATCACTTTCGTAGCGGAGCGCCGGCGCCCCCTGGTGTTCCGTGCGCTCGAGATTGATGCGTTCCTCAAGATCGACCGGCTTGCCGCTGCGAGCCGCGAATGCCGGATAGCGTGCGGCTACGCCTCTCATGCTCGATGTCGCGTCGCCATGACAGTCCGCACAGGAGCGGTTTGCAGTTCCGACTTTGCGATTCCAAAGCGCCTCGCCATCGAGCACCGCCAACATGCCCGGGTTGGCGGTGTCGTCGTCCTGCATGGCCCTGCTCTCGCGACTCATGTCGGCGTAACCGGAATGGCGGTCACCGGGCGCAATTTGGCCGGCGAAAGAGGGCAACAGCGCCAGCATGAAGAGGAGTGCGGCGCAAACGATGCCGGGACCCGACATTATCCCTCGCGCGGTCTTTGAATGAGGGCTACTCAAGACGACAAGAATATGTTTCGAAATCCGGAATGCAACGCAAGTTTCAGGGCGAATAGCGAGAGCATTCTTTCGTGACCCACCGCATCCTCATCGCCGGCGGCGGTATTGGCGGCATGGCGGCAGCCCTCGCCCTGCTCAATCGTGGCCACGAGGTCGATGTTTACGAACAGGCTTCGGAACTCAAGGAATTCGGCGCCGGCATCCAGATCAGCCCGAACGGCACCCGTGCCCTCCACGCGCTCGGCGTGCTTGAGGTATTGCGACAGCTGTCGTGCGACACCGAAGGCAAGGAAGTCCGCCTGTGGAACACCGGCCGGACCTGGAAATTGTTCGATCTCGGCACTGAGGCGATTGAGCGCTACGGATTTCCCTACGTAACGGTGTTCCGCCCCGACCTCCTGCAGGTGCTGGTCGACGCGGTGCGCGCAAAGAAGCCCGATGGGATCCATCTCGGCCGACGCGTTGTTGGCATGAAGCAGGGCGGCGGCCGGGTGATGCTGCGGTTCGAGGATGGCGAGACAGCAACGGGTGATGCGTTGATTGGGGCCGACGGGGTACATTCGGTGATTCGTCGGGAGCTGTTCGGCGGCCACAGTCCGCGATTTCTCGGCATGATTGCCTGGCGCGGCGTGATCCCGATGGAGCGGGTGCCACCGCATATCAGCCGCAACAAGGCGACGAACTGGATCGGCGTCGGCGGCCACGTCGTGCACTATCCGCTGCGCGCCGGCAGGCTGATGAATTTCGTCGGCATTCAGGAACGCGCCGACTGGCGGGTCGAGTCTTGGACCACGCAGGGCACCGCGCAGGAATGCGCCAATGATCATGCGGGATGGCACGAGGATGTGCAGGCATTGATTGCGGCGTCTCCGAGCCTGTTCAAGTGGGCTTTGATGGGACGCGACCCGCTCCCGCAATGGACGATCGGCAACGTGACATTGCTGGGCGACGCCTGCCACCCGACGCTGCCTATGCTGGCCCAGGGCGCCGTCATGGCGATCGAAGACGCCGTAATTCTCGGCCGCTGCTTCGATAAATACCGCGACGTCGCCACGGCTCTGGCGCGCTACCAGGACGCCCGCATCGCCGTCACGACCCGCAAAGTTGCGGGAGCAAACGACAACGCCAAGCGCTTCCACAATCCTGCTCTTGGCACCGAGGAGGGCGCCACCGCCTATGTGGATCGTGAGTGGAGTCGCGACGCGATCATCGGTCGCTACGAGTGGGTTTTTACCTATAATGTCGATACGGCCGAGGTATGAGCGCGGTGGGGATCAGGGATCAAAGGCTGGTATCAAGGAAGATTTTGGAGGGGCCGCGTGCTAACTACTGATGCCTGACACCCGTCACGGGTACGATGACAGATCTCGTTGACACTGTTTTGCGACTTGGCGCAGCCACATTGATAGGCGCCGCCATCGGTCTCAATCGCGATCTCCGCGGCAAGCCGATCGGTGTTCGTACGCTCGGACTGGTCGGCCTTGCCAGCGCCGTCGCGACGCTCGCGGTCGTGTCCGAAGACGGCGACCCATCCAACACCATCACGGCAGCGAGCCGCGTCATTCAAGGCGTGCTGACCGGAATCGGCTTTCTCGGCGCCGGCGTAATCGTGCGCCGCAACATAGGCAATAAAGTCCACGGGTTGACCAGCGCGGCCAGTGCCTGGGCCACCGCGTGCTTCGGGCTGGTCTGCGGGCTTGGGGCATGGCCGATCGTCGCGACCGCTGTTGTGTTGGCGTTCGTGGTGCTGGTGTTAGGCGGACCGTTCGAGCGCATGTTCCGTCATCTGTTCCACCAGACCGACACACATGCGGGAAACGAGGAGGAGCCTGGCCCTTCGCCTGACTGACCGGTGCTGTGCCGCCACAGAGCGTGCTTGAAACGATTGCCCGCACCTGCTCTCATTCACTGCAGATGGCCATCGCTGCAGAAAGGACTATTGAGAATGCCGTCCGTGAGCGATTGGAAGATCCCACCGAACGAGCAGCCGCGGCCTACGGACTATGCCTTTGACCTTGAAGCCGCAATGAACGCCGTGGTGGGGTTGCGCGCGACGATTCCCGAGGATGCCTTTACGGCCCCGATGCTCGGCACCGAACGCGCCGGAAACGGCGTTATGATCCGGGATAGCGGGCTCGTGCTCACGATCGGATACCTCATCACGGAAGCGGAGACGATTTGGCTCAGTCCGAACGCGGGCCCGCCCGTAGAGGGACATGCTCTCGCGTATGACCAGGAGACCGGTTTTGGTCTGGTGCAGGCGCTGGCGCGGCTTGATGTGCCGACATTGCCAATCGGCAGCTCGGCGCGAGCGATGATCGGCGATCGTGTGGTCGTGGCCGGGGCTGGTGGGCGTCAGCGATCTGTCGCGGCCCGCATCATCGCCAAACAAGAATTTGCGGGCTACTGGGAGTACGTGCTGGACGAAGCGATCTTTACGTCGCCGGCCCACCCAAATTGGGGCGGCACCGCGATGATCGGAGCGTCCGGCGAACTGCTCGGTATCGGCTCGCTTAAGCTTGAGCAGGGTCGAGAGAGTGCACTCGACCAGCGACGCGACACGATCTCGGGCCATCTCAACATGGTCGTGCCGATCGATCTCTTGAAGCCGATCCTCGACGATTTGTTGCGCCATGGCCGCCCGAATCGGCCGCCCCGTCCTTGGCTCGGATTCTATGCGGCCGAGATCGAGGACCGGATCGTGGTGATCGGGCTTGCAGATCGCGGCCCCGCACAACGCGGCGGACTGCGCAGCGGTGACGTGGTGCTGGCGATTGGAGACGAGGAGATCACGAACCTCGCCGGGATGTTCCGGCGCATCTGGTCGCTCGGCCACGCCGGAGCCGAAATTCCCATTCGGGTCAACCGCGACGGCCGAACAATCGAGCAGAGGATCACCTCCGCGGATCGCAGCAGATTCTTCAAGGCGCCCCGGCTACACTGAAGGGGATCACTCCGGATGCAGCGTTTTCACACAGCCAGGGTCATTTCCCGCAGTGTCTGCGATATCGGAGCGTGGCCGCTCTTCATCCGACTCTCGAAGAGTCTTGCGCTCGCCGGGCGAGCCTCCGGGCGGAAATAACGCGTCTGCCGCGTCTGACGGCGATTGTGCCGCGATCAGCCGCTATATCCTTACAATAATACCTCTTTCGACGGGTCATGAGGTCGCCGCCAGGCGTGTTGTGGAAACGAACTCGTTCATGAAATCATGATGAAATCAAATGCGTCACGCGGAGCCGGGGCCTGTGGGCGGCAGCCGCCGGGCCGCCGGTTCATTTTCAGCGGAGCATTTGGTCAAAACGAACTAGTTCATGAAAATATAGTAAAATCAAAGGCTCAGCCCTGGGCCCGTAAGAGGAGGCAAACGCGTGGCCGACCTCCCGGCCGTGACTGGACCACGCCGGAGGCACCTTGTGGTAAGGCACCCTCTTGTGAGCATGCCCACCCATCCGCACGATTGGAAGGCGCTCTAACCGCGTGCCTGTACGGCATTGCCGACCAGCGTCTTGCCAAGCGACCAGATCGCGCCCGGAACGCGATGCGTTGCGGCGATGACGTCATCGAAGGCGTGCTCGATCAGGTCGCAGTCCTCATCCGTAATGATGAGAGGCGGCAGCAGCTTTACGGTGTGGCTCGCGTGCCCGGCGACCTGGGTCAGCACCTTGTGGTCCTTGAACAACGGGATGGTGACGAGCTGGCAGAACAGCCCCTTGTTCGCGGTTTCCAGGAGATTCCAGCTTGCCTTGAGCTTCAATGAGGTCGGCGGTCCGAACTCGATGCCGATCATCAGGCCTTTGCCCCGCACCTCGCGCACGAATTCGTAGCGTTCGAACAGGCGCCGGAAAGTAAGCCGCAGCCGCTCCCCGATTCGGTCGGCGCGACCGATAAGACGCTCGTGCTTCATCACCTCGAGTGTCGTGATGCCCGCAGCCATGGCGAGATCGTTTTTCGCGTAGGTCGATCCGTGCACGACGGCGCGATCAATGCGATCAAAGACCTTCTCATAGATGCGTTTGCGCGTCAGTAACGCGCTCACCGGCACGTGGCCGCCCGACAATGCCTTGGCGAGCAGCACCATGTCGGGCTCGACGCCCCAGTGCTCGACTGCAAGGAACCGCCCGGTGCGGCCGAGCCCGGTCTGAATCTCGTCGGCGACGAACAAGGTGCCATGGCGGCGGCACAGCGCCGCCGCCTCACGCAGATAGTCGTCGGCCGGAATGTTGACGCCTTTGCCCTGGATCGGCTCAACGATGAAGGCTGCGATGTCGCGGGATGCGAGCGCGCGCTCCAGTGCAGCGAGATCATTGAACGGGACGACGCGGCAATGCGGCAGCAGCGGCTCGAAGCCGCCGCGGAAGATCGCATCGCCATTGAGCGACAGCGAGCCGTTGGTCAAGCCGTGAAATGCATGCTCGCAATAGACGATGCCGGGACGACCGGTTGCGCAGCGCGCGAACTTGATTGCGGCCTCGGTTGCCTCGGTGCCGGAATTGGCGAAAAACACCTTGTCGAGATACGGCACGTATTCGAGCAGCCGCTTGGCCAGCACGCCGGCGAGCGGCGAAACGTCGAATTGAACCAGGTTGGGTAGATCCGCGTCGAGCACACCTTTCAGAGCTTCGCGCAGCGCCGGGTGATTACGCCCGATTGCGAACACGCCGTATCCGCTCAAGAGGTCGAGATACTTGTTTCCCTCGCGGTCGAATAGATATTGTCCGGCGCCGCGGCAGAACCCAACATCGTATCCGATCGTGCGCAGGACCCGCACCATCTGCTCGTTGAGATGGCGCGCATGCATCTCATATCGATCGGCTTCGTTGTCCGCATAGAGCTGCGCGACATTCAGGTTCACAGGCGGGCCGTCGCACGCGTAGATCAGTTTAGGCCGACTACTCAACAGAATCCCTCCCCTCGGTCATTCGGCTGTCGCCGAAATACCGCCCGAAACGCTTGGCAAGACAGCAGTTCGCTGTAAGTTACGCAAGTAGAGCTCACCAGGAGACATCATGCGCTCGTTTCCAGCGGTCTGCGCTGCGACATTTTTGCTTACAACTTATGCAATGTCCGCCGAAGTCCGGCCAACGGGCGAATGGCGCACTGCTAACGGAGTCGCCAATGTTCGAATCGATGATTGCGGCGACGGCGTCCTGTGGGGCGTCATCTCGTGGGAGAAGGATCCGGGCGGCGTGGATTCGTATAATCCCGACCCGGCCGAACGCAACCGCCCCACTCTCGGACTCCACATTCTTTTGGCCATGAAGCCGACCAAGTCCGGGCTTTGGCAGGGCGAGGTCTACAACCCGGAGAATGGTAAGACATACGACTCGCGAATCAGCCTGACCTCGCCCGATGTCTTGAGAATCGAAGGCTGCGTGCTCGGTTTTCTGTGCGGCGGCGAGAACTGGACGCGGATCAAGGCGACCGAAACCAATCCTCCGCAGCAGCGAGCACTGGCACCGCAGCGCCCGGGCCGGCCGAATCAGGCCCCTGCGTCGACTCTCTCCGCTTGCTCAGGCGTCGCGGATGGTGCGGGGCCGGCCCATAAGGGCGGGCTGAAATAGCACCGCGGCCGCGAGCGTGCAGCAAAGCGACAGGGCGAGCAGCTTGCCCATGCTCGACGTGCCGGGATGGCTTGAAAGCCACAGGCTACCGAACGCGGTTGCGGTGGTGGCTGCGCTGAAGATAACCGCGCGCGTCAGACTCGATTGGAGGAGCTTGGTGCGGCCGGCGCGCCAAGACAGGATGTAATAAATCTTGAACGCGACGCCGACGCCGAGCAGGAGCGGCAGCGCGATAATATTCGCGAAGTTGAGCGGCAGCCCCAACAGGACGCACGCTTCGAGCGTCACCACGCCTGCCAACATCAGCGGCACGAGCGTGAGCAGCACGTCGCCGAACCGACGCAGCGCAAGCCACAGAAGAATCGTGATGGATCCTAGCGCCCAGGCCCCTGCTTCGATGAAAGCGCGCACGATGGTATCGCCCGACTCAAGAATCGAAATCGGGCCGCCAATCGCGTTCGGTTCAACAGCGAGGACCGCCCTGGCGAATGCGCGGATGTTCTCGTTGTCGTCAGGGTCGCCCTTCGGCGTGGCCTCGACCCGAATGTTGCCGTCCTTGCCGCGCCATTCGTGAACGATTTCGGTCGGAAGGTTGTCGACGGATATCTGCTTGGCCTGAATGAGATTACGGATTTCGTCGATATCGTTCTTAAGCGGCATAACGAATGCAGCCTCAGCGCGTTTGCGCATGTCCTGATCCGCTTCGGCGAGCTTCGACAGCGCCGCGGCGAGCCGTAGTGATGCGTCCGCGCCCGGTCCCGCCTGTTCGGCCGCGGCCTTGGTGAGGCCGTCAATTCCCCGCTTGAGCGCTTCTACGTTGTCGGCATCGGTCGGCGTCGGTCGCGGCGGCGCTCGCAGCACCGGATTGAGAGCGGCGGCGGCCTGCGCAATCATGACCAGCTTCTCGGTTTGATCGGTGGGAATGAAATCCGCAACCGTAGTGACGCGGTCTACCTCCGGCAGGGCTTTGAGCCGTCGCGCTGCTTCCTCTGCCGCAGCGATTGAAGGCAGCAGCACATTGACGGAATGGGCTCCGACTCCTCGGTCTCGCCGCAGATCCAGATAGGTTGCGATCGATTCGACCTTCGGGCTCCGCAGATTCATGGGATTGAAATCGAACCGGAGGTGAAAGAGCAGCGGTAAGCCCGCAATCGCAAGCCCAAGCGTTGCGATGATGATGGGAACGCGATGCTTTTCAAGAAAGTCGTCGACCGGAGCCAGCCAGCTAAATCCGAGCGCTTCGGGCTCGCCGGCCGGATGAAACACATAGAGCAGTGCCGGTAGTACCGTGATGCTGGTCAAGTAGGCGATGATCATTCCGGCTCCGGCGATCTCGCCGAGTTCCGAGATGCCCCGATAGGCCGTCGGGAGAAATGACAGGAATCCGGCCGCAACGGCCGCCGCCGCCAACGTCAGCGGAATGCCGGCACGTGCGCCCGCGTGCATGAGTGCCTTTCGCAGGTTCGGCATTTTGAACCGTTCCTGGCGGTAGCGAACGCTGAACTGAATGCCGAAGTCGACTCCAAGGCCGACAAACAGCACCGCGAAGGCAATCGAAATGAGGTTGAGCGCGCCAACCAACATCAACCCGACCATCGCGGTTATCGACAAGCCGATGAATAGCGCGACCGCTACGGCAAGAATGATCCGAAACGAGCGCAGCGCCAGCCACAGAATGAGCAGCACCAGCGCGAGCGTGACGGCACCGTTGATGAAGGCGCCATCCTTGATGGTGGCGAATTCCTCGTTTGCGATTGGCACTGGTCCCGTCAACCGGACACGCGCCTGAAAGCGCGTCGCGAGATCAAGGCTTGAGGCGGCGGCACGGATCGCATCAGTTGCCTCCTTTCCGGGCTCCAAGGCGGTGAAATCAAGCTTCGGCTTGACATCGATGACGCGACGCAGATCGCTCGGCGTCGAGGGGGCGCCATTCATCAGCTCGTGCCAGGAGAAAGCTGCTGGAAGGCCAGCCAATACGCGCTCGAGCGCCGCTGCTGCCGCGGCGAACGGCCGCGTCACATCGTCGAGTGTCAGCTCATGCTCGCGGACGCCGGCCAGGACCAACGCGATCATCTGGTTCAGACCGCGCAAGCTCGGATCCACCACCGGAACGCGTATCAAAGGAGCCGCCGCGGCAAGTTGCCTCGTAATCCCCTCAACTTCTTCTTTCGATCGGAAGAGCAGCCCGTTTTGCGCAAAAAACGGAGTGCCGCCCGGTTGTGTTACGGACGGAAACAATATTTTATTTTCGGACAACTTATCAGCCAAAGCGGAGCGTGCCAGCGCCGCCAGCTCGGGGGTGGGTGCATCGACAACAACAAGTATATTGTCATAGCGGCCAGGAATAGATTTCTCAAAATTAAGTTCACGCTTGCGCCACGGAAGATCCTCCGAGATCAACGCGTTGACGTCGGTGTTGATAGCGAAGTGTCTCGCAGCGTAGTAGGCCGAAGTGGCGGCAATGAGTACTGATACGGCAATCGTCGCGTAAGCATACTTCGTGCAAAAGTTAATAATCCCTACGATGGCTGTCTTCACCATGCTGTCTGATTTCCCGATTTGCTGCAGCCACAATCGATCGCTGGCCCGATCGAACTCTGTTCGGTGCCGGCGTTGGCAACATTCCCCCAGCGAAACCGTTACATAACGACAAAGGACAAGATGCTAGACTATATTGTGACGCATCTCCTGAGACCAGCGTGCTTCGATCTGATCTCGCAGGGATCAGCGAAACCCGATAGGGCCCCAACGCATCGCTTCTCTGCAATTGGCGCCTAAGTTGGCCCCAGTTTGGCCACGATGGCGAATGCGAGGTATATGGACTCGAATTGGCGGTGCACCCAGGACTGGAATTCGTGCTAGGAACATCGGCGGGCTAAGGGGTTTATCCGATCAAGCTGCGTGGCCGGCATTGCGCCGGCTGCACCGAAATCATTGCCGGCGTCCCCGGTCGGTGAGGTAGTGCTTTTTTCAATAGAAAGAGCCAAGAATGAAAATACCGTTCTTCAAAGAGATGAAGATTGGAGCTTACGTGCTCAAGCAGAAAATGCTTGGCCGCAAGCGCTACCCGCTGGTGCTAATGCTGGAACCGCTGTTCCGGTGCAATCTTGCCTGCGCAGGTTGTGGCAAAATCGACTACCCCGAACCGATCCTCAATCGGCGACTCTCGGTCGACGAATGCCTCGCTGCAGTAGACGAATGTGGCGCCCCGATGGTGGCGCTCCCTGGCGGCGAACCCCTCATCCATAAGGACATCGGTGCAATCGTCAAAGGGATCGTGGCGCGCAAGAAGTTCGTGTCGCTGTGCACCAACGCCCTGCTCCTGGAGAAGAAGCTCGATCAGTTCGAGCCGTCACCTTACCTGTTCTTCTCTGTGCATCTCGATGGACTCAGAGAGCACCACGACAAGTCGGTCTCCCAGAAGGGAGTATTCGATCGCGCGGTATCAGCGATCAAAGCCGCCAAGGCACGGGGCTTCGCGGTCAACGTGAACGCCACCATATTTGACGGGCATTCGGCGGAGGATATCGCGGCCTTCCTGGATTTCGTCAAAACCCTGGGTGTCGGTGTTTCGATATCGCCCGGCTACGCGTATGAGCGGGCACCCGACCAGGAGCACTTCCTAACGCGACGCAAGACCAAGGAACTGTTCCGCCGCGTGTTCGCTCTCGGCCGCGGAAAAGGCTGGAATATGATGCACTCTGGTCTGTTCCTCGATTTTCTCGCCGGCAACCAGGTCTATCATTGCTCGCCGTGGGGGATGCCGACGCGGAACATTTTCGGTTGGCAGAAGCCCTGCTACCTGCTTGGCGAAGGTTACGCCAACTCGTTCGCCGAATTAATGGAAACGACGGACTGGGACGCCTACGGCACGGGCCGGTATGAAAAATGCGCAAACTGCATGGCCCATTGCGGTTACGAGCCGACCGCTGCGGACGCTACCATCGCACAGCCGCTCAAGGCGCTGCGGGTAGCGCTCTTCGGCGTGCGGACGAAAGGACCGATGGCGCCGGAAATATCGCTCGCGCGACAACGCCCGGCGCAATACGTGTTTTCACGCCACGTCCAGAAGATGCTCGCGCAAATCGGGGAGCCCAAGGTTCGGGCCAAAGAAGCGGCGACTCGGAATTAGTGCCTGTCGCGCCGCCCAGCTGTCGAGGGCGAGACGGAATAAGGTCGGCACCTGCTTCGGATGCCGGAGCAGCGATCGCATGATTGCCTGGAAGGCGACCGAGCCATCCACGTTCGTCGCCACCATCGCGGCCGGCGGCAGGGCCCGATGCGAAGGATCGGTGACGACCCGAAATGCCGCGAACGGGACACGATGCTCCATTGCGATTCGCGCCGCGACATGGGATTCCATGTCGACCGCAACCGCGCCAGTTTTCTCGTGGAGCTTCCGCTTTGCGTACGTCGACGCCAGCGGGACATCGGACCCCGCGATATCGCCGAACGACACGTCTCGCACGGCAGCGGGCAGCGGCGACGTGCCTTTAACCATGCTCATCAGCGATTGCGCCCACGCGCTGTCGCTCGTATAGCGGCCGTTCTCAGCGATAATAGTGCGCCCGATCACGCATGATCCGGGCCTGAGGTGCGGCGCCAGTCCCCCGGCGATGCCAAAGCTCAAAATACCGTGGCAACCCTTCCGAATTGCAGCCTCAAGCGAGCGCCTCAATTGTATCTGCCCGCCGCCGCAAACTACGGTCACTCCGGGACCTGCCACGATGCGCGCTTCAAAAGCGAGACCTGTTACAGCCACAAAGCGCCGCCCATTCACACCACCCAATGAAGCCCCCTGCGGTGCTAGGCCACCGAACTAAAAATTCCCCCTTCGGAAACGAAAGTCGGTAAGCCCACGACCCAATGGTCGCGCGGCGCAGAATAAGCATGCGGGTCGCGAGTATTCAAGGTGAGTTATCAATTAGTTAACAAGCGTGTCTTTTGCGTCACATGCCGAATGCGACCGCTCGGCTGTTGCCGGACTTCAGAGCCCGATAGCGGGCCAGCGCCCACAACGGAAAGTACTTTCTGTAGCCGTGATAGCGTAGATAGAACACGCGCGGGAATCCCGTTGCCGTGAAGCGGGGCTCGGTCCAGAAGCCATCGTGGCCTTGGGTCTTGGCCAGGTACGCGATACCGCGCGCGACCGCCTGGTGGTCGGTGCGGCCTGCGGCCATGAGGCCAAGCAGCGCCCATGCGGTCTGGGAGGCCGTACTGGGCGCACGTTCATAGCCGCGATGTTCGAGCTTGTAGCTGGTTCCGTCTTCGCCCCATCCGCCATCCGGATTCTGGATCATCAGCAGCCAGTCTGCGGCGTGACGGACGAGGTCGGACTCTGGATCGAAGCCGACGGCATTGAGCGCGCACAGCACCGACCACGTGCCGTAAATGTAGTTCATGCCCCACCGCCCATACCAGCTGCCATCCTGAAGCTGGGTGTCGCGCAGATAGTCGATCGCGGCGCGCAACATGGGGTTAGTGTCGGGCCGCTCGCCCAACTGAGCCAACATCGAAATGCAGCGCGCCGTGACATCTTCGGTCGGCGGATCCAGCAGCGCGCCGTGATCTGCAAACGGAATATTGTTGAGGTAGTAATGCGTATTGTCTGCGTCGAACGCCGCCCAGCCGCCATTGCGACTTAACAAGCCTTCGATCCACTCGCGCGCACGCGCGATTGCGGTCTCGTATTCCCGGGTCGGCTGCCGCTTGCGCATGCGGTCCAATGCCATCGCGACCATGGCGGTGTCGTCGAGGTCCGGGTAGTGCGGGTTCGCGTATTGAAAAGCCCAGCCGCCGGGCCGAACGTTGGGACGCTTCGCGGCCCAATCACCCTTCACGTCGAGAACCTGTCTGGGCAGCAGCCACTGCAGGCCCCGGCGAACACTCGCGGCTGCACCGTCGTCGTCGGCTTCGAGCAGGGCGTGGCACGCGAGCCCAGTATCCCACACCGGTGAGACGCAGGGTTGGCAATAGGCTTCGCTGTCATTGACGACGACGAGCTTGTCGACGGCGGCGCGCGCCAGAACGGCGTGCGGATGGTCCTTCGGATATCCCAGAACTTCGAACATCATCACGCTGTTGGCCATGGCCGGATAGATGGCGCCCAGGCCATCCTCTCCGTTAAGCCGCTCGGTGACGAAATCGACCGCACGGGCGATTGCGCGCTCTCGCAGCGATGCCGGGAACCACGGCTCGGCGGCGCGCAGGATCACGTCGATGATGCGGAAGAAAGCAAACCAGGCCGCGTTCTGGTGAGGAGCCTTTTCGGGGGGCCCAATTTCACGGGGATTTTCCAGGAATAATTCATCGATCGTCACCCCGCGGCGATTCTTGGCGAGCGGCTTGAGCGCCCGCAAGACAAGGAGTGGCGCAATGACGGTGCGTCCCCAATAGGAAATCTTGTCCAGATGAAATGGAAACCAGCGCGGCAGCAGCATGATCTCGACCGGCATCACCGGCACGCTACGCCATGTCGTCACGCCATAAAGCGACAGCAGAATGCGGGTGAACACGTTTGAATGTTTGGCCCCGCCGCGTGCGAGAATGGCCTCGCGCGCCCGCACCATGTGCGGGGCGTCGGGAGAGTCTCCGATCATCTTCAGCGCGAAATACGCCTTTACGCTCGCACTCATGTCGAAGTCACCGTCATGAAACAGCGGCCAGCCGCCGTGAGCGCCCTGTTGCCGGCGCAGATAGACGGCGAATTTCTGCTCCAGCACGGGGTCGAGCGGCTCGTCGAGATAATGCTTGAGCAGCACATATTCGGCCGGAATCGTCGAATCGGCTTCCAATTCGAACACCCAATGACCGTCTTTGTGCTGACACTTGAGCAAGGCCTGCGTTGCTGCCGCAATGGCGCCGTCAAGCGTCGGCCGGTCGATGGCGGATGCCGAAGATGTGGGACGCAATTCTTGCTGCATGTCTGGACCTGGACCTTTCACGACTGCATGACGAAGTCGGCCGCTCGGGCTCCGGAGCGCACCGCGCTCTCGATCGTGGCCGGCAGACCAGTGGCGGTCCAATCGCCGGCGAGCGCCAGATTGCGCCACGCCGTCTTGACGCCGGGACGCTTGGCATTCTGCGACGGCGTCGCCGCAAAGGTCGCGCGGCGCTCGCGCACGATCTGCCAAGGCGGCATCTCGGCCGGAACGTTCGCGACTCTTCGCACGTCCTGCCAGATCGTCCTGGCAAGCTCGTCTTTCGTCTGCTGCATAAACCGATCAGCCCCGCTGATGGTCGCCGATATACGATCCTCCAGAGAAAAAATCCATTCCGCCGTGCCGTTCAGGATGCCGAGCATGGGTTCAAGGCCGGGCGGCGGCACGATGCGAAAGTGGGCGTTGACGATGGCGCGAAACTCATCTGGCGTCCGCAGCTCGGGGATGATCGAACGGGCCGCGTAAGGCGGTACCGCGAGCACCACGGCATCACTCGCCCCGACCGCGACAACCTCGTCGCCAAAATCGAGTGCCGTAACGGCCTCTGCCTCAACGACACATCGGCGCAGCTGGTTGGCGAAACGGATAATTCCACCACGGCTTTTCAGGTAGGCGATCGCAGGTTCGACGAAGGCCGCGCTCAGTCCGCGCGGCGCCAGATAGGGCCGGCAAGCCGAGCCGCCCCGCGCGATCGACTCCCCGATCACGGCGCGTGCGAGTTCCGACGACGCCGTGCTGGGTTCGGTGTTGAGGGCCGCGAGCAACAGCGGCCGCATTACCTGCTCGTAGGCCGGCCCGCTGCAGGAGATGGCGCTGCCAAGCGGCCGGTCCGACGTCGGCCACATCAGGCGCGCCAGGGCGAGATAGTCATGCGCGCGTGTGTCCGGCGCCCGACGGCGACGGTCGAACACCCACAATGGCAGTCGCCCAGTCCCGAGATCGAGAGTCCAGCGTCGTTTGGTGGCAAGATCGACGAACGGAAAACGCGCCTTCGGCGCCCCAGTGACGAACGCTGTGGCGCCGATGCGTTCGAGAAAGCCGAGTGCCGCAGTATTGGCGGACAGCAGAATATGGGTGCCGTTGTCAATGCGCATCCCGCTCGCCGCGTCATCATAGGAGCGGCAGCGGCCGCCGGCTTGGTCGGTCGCTTCATGCACGACGGTCGCAATGCCACGCGCCACCAAACTGACTGCGGCAGCCAACCCGGCAAGGCCGGCGCCGATGATGTGAACGGTTCGCGGCATCAGATCAACGCGTATCGTATGATGATCCATAGGAGGCGCGGCCGACCGATTCGAATCGGATGACGGGGCGGAGCAAATCCGCGCCGTGCCATGTGCTCGAGAATAAGCCGGTAGACCTCGCCCATGATGCGCGGCGCCCGCGCGGCTCGCCGTGGCGCGGCGGACATGATCTCGTTGGCCTTGTCGAAGTGGCCGCGCGCCGCCTCGATGACCTTGGCACAGGCGCGATCGAGCGACGGGCTTGCCAGAACGGTGGAAGGATCAACCGCATCGATGCCGGCCTCGGCCAAAGCCTCTTGCGGGAGATACAGACGTCCGGCCGCCGCATCCTCGTCGAGGTCGCGCAGGATGTTGGTGAGCTGCAGCGCGCGCCCCAAATGATAGGCCAGTTCCCGCCCGGGCTTGCCTCCAAGACCAAAAATCTTCACCGAAAGTCGGCCCACCGCGCTTGCCACCCGATCGCAATAGAGGTCGAGCTTGGACCAGGTCGGCGCCCGGATGTTGTTAACCACGTCCATTTCCATGCCGTCGATGACGGCGAGGAAGTCCGCTTGATCGAGGCCATAATTGCGCACCGGTTCCGCGAGGTCGCGGGTACGTCCTGTCGGTGCTCCGCCATAAAGTGCCTTGATATCGGTCCGCCACGCTGCGAGTTCGGCAAGCCGTTGATCTCGAGGTCCCGCAGAATCCGCGACGTCGTCAACCTGACGGCAGAAAGCGTAAATCGCAAACATCGCCTGGCGCTGCGCGCTCGGCAAAATTCGCATCGCCATGTAAAACGAGCTACCGGATGCACGATCGGCATTGCGGGTGGCGTCAGGCTGTGTCACGCGGGCGCTCATGCATCCTGTGATCTGTGCGGGGCAGATCGGCCCCGAGCGAGACGGGCGAGCGATCCCGCCGCTACACCCGTAAAGGCGCATCCCATAGCGCCGATCTTGGTTAAATGCACGTTTTCACTCAGCGGATCCCGGGCCTTAATCAGTCCTAATATTCGCCAGGCCATGGCCGTGATTACGGCGACTTCGAGTGAGAGCCGGAAATCCGCAATCATCGCTGCAAAACCGCGGCTCTGCTGCAACAACGCCTCATTTCGATGCGCAAGGGCCGCGAGACAACGCAACAGCGCCGGCGACGATCGCGGTGCTCCCAGCTCCTCGACCGTTGCACCCGCCTCCGTCAAAGCATCGAGCGGCACATAGACGCGATCGAGCGCAGTATAGTCGTTATGACAATCCTGGATGTGATTGTTGATCTGCAGCGCTGCACATAGCGCGTCATTCGCGGGCCATGTCGAATCGGGCTCGCCATGAACGTCGAGGACAAAACGCCCGACCGGCATTGCCGAATATCTGCAGTATTCAATCAGTTCATCCCAACTGTGGTAGCGCAGCTTAGTGACGTCCATGCGGAAGGCCGTGAGCAGATCCTGCGCATGCCGAGTCGACAACTGCCGCTCTTTCAGGGACGCTCGCAACCGCTGCGCGACAGCTTCGCCCTCAACACGGCCGAGAAGCCCGGCCTCAAGCGCATCGAGGTAAGCGAGTTTCCGCTCGGGATCGAGAGTTGGATTATCGGCAATGTCGTCGGCCGTGCGGACGAAGTCGTAGAAGGCAAGAATCGGGGCGCGGTGCTTTGCTTTGATTAATATCGACGCGACCGGAAAATTCTCGTCTCTGTGACCTTTACCGGAGCGCAACTCTGCCGCGGCAGTCATTTCACCCTCGCCGCCTGGAATCGGCCTTTCCAAAAACCACCCCTGCCGCGTATCGATTGAAGGGCGGAATTAACGGTGAAAGTCAGATACGCAGACGCAATCGCCGGCAACGCGACGCCGCATAGCGGCGAGATTCCGTACATGCGCAGCGTCGGCACGAACAGGAGCGCCATGATGGCCCACGCAGCGAGCCCGAACAACGGCGCATACCCGAATCCGGCGAGCGCTGCGACCGGGGGGACGACAAAAGTGAGCACCAGGGCCAACACGGTGCCAGCCAATCGTATGGGCGAATATCCGAGCTGCGCATAGGCCGAGCGCGAGACCATCTGAGCCATGTCGGACCAGGTCGGATAGCTGCGGATGCTGGTGACGCGATCGGTCAAGCCCAGCCAGATCGGTCCCTTCGCTTTGAACTTCCGCGCCAGCGCGCAATCGTCGATCAGCGCATCACGTATTGCCTCGATACCGCCGATTTGCCGCAACGGATCGGCCCCCACCAGCATGCACCCGCCGGCACCTGCCGCGGTGGGGTTATCGGCGCGATTCACCCAGGAAAACGGATACAGCATCTGGAAGAAGAAAACGAATGCCGGAACGAGGAAGCGTTCTGCGCTGCTGTCGCAGCGCAGCTTGACCATGAGGGATGAAAGCAACGCGCCGCGGGAGAGGGTATGCGCAACGAGCCAACTCAACATCTCCGGCGCATACACAATATCGGCATCAGACAAAAGGAAATATTCGACCGGATGATCAAGGGACCGGGCGGCCGAAAGGCCTTGGCTCACCGCCCACAGCTTGCCGGTCCAGCCGCTAGGCAGCGCAGCCCCGCGCACGATCGTCAACCGGTTCCGCTCGCCAGCCTCGGAGACTGCGCGCCGGGCAATATCTGCCGTGCCGTCGCCGCTGTTGTCATCGACCACGATAATGGAAAACGGCCCGGGGTAGTCTTGGTTGAGCAGCGAACCAAGGCACCGTCCTATCACATTGGCCTCGTCGCGTGCCGGAATGATGACCGCAACATGCGGCCAGCGGGCCGGTGCGGGCGGCTCCCCGTCGTCGCGCTCGGTGCAGCGCCAGAATCGCCCCCTTCCGATCGCCAGATAGGACCATATCGCCAACGCAAGAAATGCCGTGATTTCAAAGACCATTATTCGTCGACTGCCTACTCGTCCGGCGTGCCGGCCGGCGCTGTTGTATCCTGAAACGGATACGCAATATAACGCGGCGGTGAGATCGAAGTTGCGGTTTCCACTTTTCTACACACCGAATCATCCAACCGAAGCCCTACAACGTGGGATTTACCATGGTGGCAAACGGCGGCAGTGCGCAATTCGAGGCGAGGCTCAGCGAGATTGCCGCGTCAACCGAGGCTCTTCTCGATCGCCTTCTTGGCGACGACCTGATCGCAGGCGAGCGCGCTCGCCCGGCACGTCTGCTGGGAGCCATGCGCTATGCGAGCCTCGGTGGCGGTAAGCGCTTCCGTCCGTTTCTGGTCGTCGAAAGCGCGGCGCTGTTCGCAGTGCCGCAGGAACTCAGCCTGATGGCGGCGGCGGCACTTGAATGCGTGCATTGCTATTCGCTCGTACACGATGATCTGCCGGCGATGGATAATGACGACCTGCGCCGCGGCCGGCCGACCCTGCACAAAGCGTTCGACGAGGCCACTGCCATTCTGGTCGGCGACAGCCTCCTGACATTTGCATTCGATATTCTGGCGCGGCCCGAAACCCATCCGGATCCTGCAGTCCGTATCGCGCTGGTGCTCGAGCTTGCGCGCGCAGCAGGCCTCGGCGGCATGGCGGGAGGCCAGATGCTCGACCTCGCGGCCGAAGGCCGATTTGCTGCGGCGCCGCCACAACTCGACCTGCCGGATGTCGAACAACTGCAGGCTATGAAGACCGGCGCGCTGTTGCGCTACGGCTGCGTTGCCGGCGCCATCCTCGGCAGTGCAAATGAGCGCCAGCGCATGGCACTCGACCGGTTCGGCGCCATTGTTGGAGAAGCATTCCAGATCGCCGACGACATTCTAGATGTCGAAGGCGATGCCGCGACGGTCGGCAAGGCTACGGGCAAGGACGCCGGCGCCCGCAAAGCCACCGCGGTCGGAATTCTCGGTATCGCCAAGGCAAAGAAAAAGCTATTTGGATTGATCGATGAGGCGGAAGCCGCGCTTGCGCCATTTGGCGCCAACGCCGCATTGCTCAAGGCCGCAGCCCGGTTTGTCGCAGAGCGGCGGGCTTGAGGGACTCGCCGGGCGGAGTTGATGCGGTTTTCTCGATGGACGTGTCTACTGGCTTCATAGTGTCATTGGCCGGTCAAGACGGGCAATGACACTCGTGGGTGGTCAAATAGCGGCGAGGAGTGCACAAGTCTTGATTATCGATACCCATGCCCATTTCGTTCCCCCCGCCTTGCTGGATGACATCAAAAAGCAGCGACGGCTGTTTCCCTCACTCAAGACCAAGGAGGAGAAAGGACAGCTGTGTTTTTCCTTTGCGGGGGCCGAGATGACACGGCCCGCGATGGCGCTGCTCAGCGATGTCGAGCAACGCAGCGCCTGGATGGCCGAACAGTTCATCGACCGGCAGGTGGTGGGCGGCTGGCTCGACAGCTTCGGCTACGAGCTGCCGGCGGACGAGGGTGCCGATTGGAGCCGGTTCTATAACGAGCATCTCCTCAAGGGCGTTGCGGCGCTGCCATCGCTGGTCCCGCTCGCGACGGTGCCGATGCAGAGCGGCGAGCACGCCGCGAGGGTGCTCGAAGAGGCCCTGAATGCGGGTTTTCACGGGGCCATGATCGGCACTCAGCCGAACGGGCTGGGCGGCAATCTCGATGACCCTGAGCTCACCCCATTCTGGGAGGCGGCCGATGCCCACAAGACGACGCTTTTTGTCCATCCGATGTATGGCGTCGACGACGATCGCCTGCGCGCCTACGGGCTTATCAATGCTTTGGGGCGGATAACCGACACGTCGATCGCGGTGGCGCGGCTCATGTTTTCGGGTCACCTGCTGAAGTATTCCGGCGCCCGGCTGGTGCTCGCTCATGGCGGCGCTGCGCTGCCAATGGTGCTCGGGCGGCTTGCAAAGTCCTATGCGGCTCACCCGGCCGGGTCATGCGATCCGACCGAAAGCTTCAAGCAGCTCTATTTCGATACGGTCGTCTTCGACGTGAACGCGCTGCGGTTAGTGCTCGCCATGGCGTGTGTCGACAAGGTGATGCTCGGCACAGACTACCCCTTCCCGATCGGCGACTGGGAGCCGACCGCGATCATGGACGGGCTTTACATCACCGATGCCGAGCGCGAAGCCATTGCGGGCAAGACCGCTGCTACGCTTTTCAAGATCGAGGAAGCGGCTTAAGCACGCGGTGGACCCAATTCGAGCGAGCGGGAGCTCCATCTCCGAGGTGAATCCGTTGGTGTCGTCGCCCGCGAAAGCGGGCGATTCAGTAACGTAGAAGCACAGCCGAACCATCAGAATTCGTCAAACATCAGCATGGCCGATAAACCCACCAGCGCCCGCATCGGACAATCTGTTCGCCGCAAGGAAGATCTGCGCCTCATTACCGGAAGAGGCTGCTACACCGCTGACATCAGCCTGCCCGGACAGGCCTATGCCGTGATGGTACGTTCGCCCCATGCTCATGCGCGCATCCGCGCGATCGATGTCGCGCCCGCGATGGCGGCTCCCGGCGTGCTTGCGGTGCTGACCGGGCGTGACCTCGTGGCCGATGGACTCCAACCGATCCCCCACAAGGTATGGTCGCAACATCCGGCCGAACTGATGCTGCGGGAGCGCGATGGCTTCAAGACGTTCACGTCACCTCACTACCCGCTGCCCTCCGACAAGGTCCGCTTCGTGGGTGAAGCGGTTGCCATGGTGATCGCGACCACGGTTGCGGCCGCAAAGGACGGCGTCGAGCTTGTCGAAATCGATTACGAGGTGCTGCCCGCCGTCACGGACACGCGTGAAGCGGCACGGACGGATGCGCCGCGCCTGTTCGAAGAGGCCCAATCAAACATTGTCGTGGACGGCGAGTTGGGCGATCGCGCCGCGACCGAGGCGGCCTTCGCACGCGCCGCCCATGTGGTGAAGTTCGAGACCTGGGTACAGCGCGTCACCGGCGTACCGATGGAGCCGCGCGCGGCAGTATGCGAATTTAGTCCCGATACTGGGCGCTATACGCTTTACGCCGGCAATGGCGGTGCCTGGCGGCTCAAGGACGATCTCGCCACGATTCTGGGTGTACCGGCCGATCGCGTGCGTGTGATCATGCGCGACGTCGGCGGCAATTTCGGCACCCGCGGCATGATCTATGGGGAATTCGCGTTGGTGGCATGGGCGGCGCGGCGACTCGGGCGGCCAGTGAAATGGACGGCCGATCGGCACGAAGCATTTCTGTGCGACTATCAGGCCCGCGATCTTGCGGTGACGGCGGAACTCGCCCTCGATCGCGACGGCAATTTCTTAGGGCTCCGCGGCTCGAACATCAGCAACGCCGGTGCCCACACGACAAACTACTCGCCGCTGCAAAAGGGCGTCGAGATCATGACGACCGTGTACCGGATCCCGGCCGCGTATTTTCGGGCCCGCGCGGTCGTGAGCAACACTTCGCCGACCCGTCCGTACCGCAGCGCCGGCCGTCCGGAAGTTATGTACGTAATGGAGCGACTGATCGATCTCGCCTGCCAGGAGCACGGCTTCGATCGGGTCGAAATCCGGCGGCGCAATCTGGTCCAGGAAAATGAATTTCCCTACAGGAACGCGCTCGGCATGGTCTACGACAGCGGCGCGTACCACCACACGTTGGACTGGGCCCTCAAGATCGGCGATTGGGTCGGCTTCCCGGCGCGTCGGGCCGCCGCACGGGCGCGCGGAAAGCATCGCGGCATCGCGGTCGCCAACTATATCGACACTGCGACCGGCGTGGCGCGCGAACGAACCGAAATGACGGTCCATCCGGATGGCTGGATCGATGTCATTATTGGCATCACCTCGCAGGGACAGGGCCACGAGACAAGCTTCGCGCAACTCGTCAATGAATGGTACGGCGTACCGATCGAAAATGTGCGCATCATCGCCCACGACACCGATGTCGTGAAGTTCGGCGGCGGCACCCATTCAGGTCGCGGCATGCGACTCGCGAGCCTCATCATGTGGAAAGCGACGCAGCAGATCATCACGCGGGGCAAGCGCGTTGCCGCGCTGCTCCTGCAATCCAAACCCGAGGCGATCGATTTTATCGGCGGCCGTTTCGTGCGCCACGGCACCGACCAGGCGATCAGCCTGTTCGAAGTGTCCGCCGCCATGCTGCAGCGGGCCGATCTGCCGGAGGACTTGCGCGGACCGCTCGGTGCGACTTGCGACGAGGTCGTACCCGAGGCGAGCTTTCCGTTTGGCTCTCATGTCTGCGAGGTCGAGATCGACCCGGATCTCGGCACGGTGAAGATCATCAAATATTGCGCCGTGGATGACGTAGGTCGCGCCGTCAATCCGCTGATCATCGACGGTCAGACCCACGGCGGCATCGTGCAGGGCGTCGGGCAGGCACTTTTTGAGCAATGCTTCTATGATGCCCGAACCGGACAGCTTTTGTCGGGTTCATTCATGGACTACGCCATGCCGCGGGCGGATGTCTTCCCGTTCTTCGATACCGGCATCAGCGAAGTGCCGACGCCGACCCATCCGCTCGGAATTCGTCCGGCCGGCGAGGGCGGAACAACACCGGCGCTCGCCGTGACCATCAATGCGATCGTTGACGCGTTGCGCGATTTCGGCGTCCGCCACGTGGAAATGCCGGCCACGCCGGAGCGCATCTGGCGCGCCGTCCGCGGCCTGCCGTCCCGCCCGCACACACTCGAACTCAGTTGAGGATTTGCCATGCCTATGCTTCTGCGCGGTTCCCCGATGTCGCCATTCGCCCGCAAGGTGCGGATGGCGATCCAGCACCTCGGTCTGTCGGAGAAGATCGAGTTCGTGCGCGCCGATCCGATGAATCCGGACGATATTCTGCGCAAGGACAATCCGCTCGGTAAAATTCCGGTGCTGATCACGGCGGACGGCAAGGCGATCTACGACAGCCGCGTGATCTTGGAATTTCTCGATCACGAAGCCGGCGGCGGCATCATCATCCCGGACGGCTGGCCGGCGCGGCTTGACACCTTGACGATGCAGGCGATGTGCGACGGCATCATGGACGCTTGTATCCTGATCATTTACGAGGCGCGGCACCGGCCGCCGGCAATCCACCATCAACCTTGGCTCGACTATCAGCGCGGCAAGGCGGTGCGCGGCCTCATGGCGTTTGCCAAGGCGCCCCCCGATCCGGCGCACTTCAATGTCGGCACCATCGCGGCGGCCTGCATGCTCGGCTATCTCGACTTCCGTCGTCAGGTCGACTGGCGGCAGGAATTTTCACAATTGGTGCCATGGCTCGACGCGTTCCGCGCCAAGCATCCGGAATTTGAGGCAACCACACCGCCGGAGAGCCCTTAACGCGGTTGAGCGCAGCGAATGCAATGTGGAGGAGTACGCGCATGGCGGCGGTCGAAGAATTCCAGCCGGGCGGATATCGCTTCATTCCGGGCGGATTTCAGTTTTCAGGAGGTGTTGCGGCGAGCAGCGGATTCGAGATCAAACGCTATCGCTTCCGAACGCCAGTGCCACTGATGGAAGGCTTTGTCCGAATCGAAGCCATCATAAAGGCGGCTGGCCGGCCCCTTACCGCGTTCTGCGCCTGCGAGCTGCGCTCGCCCGGCCAGTTCACCGAGCAGGGGTTCCGCGAATTCAACCAATCCTACGTGGTCACGCTCGGTAAGTGGGGCGTGTACGACGGCAAAGTGAACCCGGTCGCACGCAGCAATGTCTGTCCGGAAATCGCTCCCCCGACCGAGCCCGCCTTTCATGCGTTCTCGTTCACGGTGCCGGCAGCGGCCGACACTGCGCCGAGCTTCGTGATTTCCGGGAGCGCGGAGGCGAGGGCGATCGAGGCGAGCTATCGGGAGCGCATCATCCGCTACGGCGAACACGGTCCCGAAGCCATGCGAGAAAAGGCGCGTTTCGTGCTGGAGGAGATCACCCGGCGTCTTAAGCTTTTCGGCGCCGGCTGGAGCGACACGACGGCGAGCCAAGTCTACACCATTCGCGACATCTATCCGTTTTTCGCCGATGAAATCGTTCATCGCGGCGCGGCTCATGCGGGAATCAACTGGCATTTCACCCGTCCACCGGTGCGGGATCTGGAATTCGAGGTGGATTGCCGGAGCGTGCGAGTCGAAGAGGTTTTATAGGGGCGCAGCTCACGCGATCTGTTCGGCCTCACGCAGACTCTCGATGAGCGAGGCCCGCAGCAGGAAAGCCCGCGCCCGCACCGGATCCTCAGCGGTGCGGCGCAGCTCTTCCTGATTGCGTTTGCGTGTTGCGGGGTCTTTCTCGGCAAGCAGGCGCTTGTTGCGGATGGTCTGGGCCTGGGTGTGCTGGATCGCCACGTGACGGCGCTGACGTTCGTAGCGGTCGAGAATGTCTTCGCCCTCTTCGCCGCGCAATATCCTGGTGAGCTTATCCGCAAGATTGAAAGCATCATGGACACCGCTGTTCATACCCATGGCGCCGATCGGGCTGTTCACATGGGCGGCGTCGCCCGCAAGGATTGCGCGGCCGATCCGAAACTTCTTCGCGACCCGCTGATGTACGGTGTAGAGGTTGCTCGCCACGATATCGAAGTCACGGCCGGTGGGCAGGAAACGCTGCAAGCGCGCCTGTAGCGCTTCGGGGCGGCTAACCGCGTCCTCATTTTCCGGCGGGTCTACCGGGAAATGCACCCGCCAGCGATCAGGTGGCCCCCTCCAGTGGAACAGGTTTGACCATTCGACCGGGTCGGAAATGTAGTTGCGCTCCGCATAGCCGTGGCGGCGGAAGTCGTAGGCGACCTCGATGTTAAGCGTGAGATCCGAGTAGGTGAAACCCTCGAACTCGATGTCGAGGTCCTTGCGAACGATGCTGCGCGCCCCCTCGGCGCTGACCAGGTAGGCGCCAGTGATGCTCTCGGCCTCGCCGGCCGGATTGACAACATGAGCCACGACGCCGGAGCCGTTCTGCTCGAAGCCCGTGAAGGTGGTGGACAGGCGTAAGTCGATGCCGGGATGCGCCTTTGCCATCGTGAGCGCTTCCTCGACGATCTTGATTCGTTCACACTGAAGCACGTACGGAAAGCGCGTGTCGTCCTTGAGATGGACGTGATCGAAGGCCGCGATCAGCGCATTGGCGGCGCGATCCCAATAGTGAAACACAGGCGCAATTATGCCGCGTGGTTCAAGCCTGCGGTACAACCCGATGCGGTCGTACATCTCCAAGGTCGCCGGATGATTGGTGCCGGCCCTGGGCACCTGCTCGAGGAAGTTATTTTCCCCGAGCGTCTCGACGACGGTGACCGGTACATCCTCCTGGGCGAGCGCCAGCGATAGGCAAAGGCCCACCGGGCCGGCGCCGATGACGATGATGCGTTGGCGCATTGGCGACTAGGATTTCACCACCACATCCTTCGCGGCGCCCGCCCAGCCGTTGTGGGTCAGATCGAACACGACGCCGTTGGGGTCTTGGTATTTCGCCTCATAAAACGAATTCGGTGAGGTGGGCCGACCCGCCAGATAGGTTCCGCCGGCCTCGACAACCTGTTTTTCGGACGCATCGAGATCGTCAACCCACACGCCGAAATGGTAGAGACCGAGCTTCTCGTTCTCGTGCTCCTTGGTGAGGAGCGCGATATTGATAACGCCATCGGACAGGTAGATGCCGCGACGCGCCTTGCCGGCGCGCTTCAATCCGAGCGCCTTCTCGTAGAATTTCGCGGCTTCCTCGGCGTCCGGAACAATGATCGCGATGTGACGAATTCTGGACATGACGGCACCCTTCCTTGCGCTGAAAGCCGATCGAGCGTGTGCCCGGAAAGAACATCAGCTTTCAGCTTCACTGCATTCCGTTCCCTGACGGCATTAGACGCGACTGGCCTCCGGAAGCAAGAGTTGGTGCCGGCGCGCGATCACATGCCCCCGCCCCGCCGCTTACTGGGAACGAGCGAGCATCATACCGGCGGTGCCGCCGGACGGAACGAGCCTTGCGCCATCGCCTGGGCGTAGAGTTGCATGTGATGGTACGCGAAAATGCCCCACTCGTCACCGGCCGGCGGCAGTGCCGAGACATCGATCAGCGGAGTCGGGTGAACATACTGCAGCAACCCGATGCGATAAGGCACGTCCGTCACAAAATCATGCTCGAAGGTGCCAAACTTGCCGTTCCGGTAGCTCCGGCTCTCCTTGATCCGGGCGAGAATGTCGGCGAGCTGCTGAAATCCCGGACGCGGCTCGCCGAACACCACGCGTCCAACCGGGACGATGCCAGCCACGATTGCAAGCCCGCAGAAGATCGCGGCGCGCCCGGCGCCCAGCGAATGGCCTGCGACCACCAGGTTGCTGTTCGCTCCATGCCGATACTCGTCAAGCACTTGGTTGAGCCCGAGTAGAAACCCGGGATGGACGGGGCCGATTTTGGAATGGCCGAACGGATTCGCCCACGCATCGAAATCGCGGCGCCAATCCTCGAATGTCGTTGAGCCACGGAACACCACAACGTCGCAACCGTCGACGACCTTGACGCCCCAACATATCTGATCGCTGTCCTCCCCGCTGTCAAAACGATCCCAGGTGACAGGGGGCGAGCCCGGATACGCGTAAATGCCGAGGCACAGGTCGGCAACGTCCTTATCGGTGATTGGCATAATTCCCTCCCCTCATGGCGTTAGATCAGGCGCCAGCCGTTTTGTCCTCATCTTTGCCGGCATTCTTAATTTGCTTGATGATATCGTCTAGCGTTTCCCGAACCGCTTGCATGCCGCTTGCAAGGTCGATAATCGATTTCGCTGACCTCAAATCACCATCCTTGCGCTCATTCGGGAGCGCAGTGCCGGCCGGAAGCGGGAGGAAATCGGCTCCAATTATGCAAGGGCGAATACGTACCAGCTGATCGACGCTGAGATAGACGGGATGTCCCTGCGGGTCAGTTACCTTGATCCACGACATCATGTCCTCCTGGGCTTTTATCCGTCCCGTCAAATCTATGCGGTCTCGACCGACCCCATTCCAAGGCAACGTTGTGAGCCGGTCCGAACCCTGAATTTACTTGGGTTCGTACCGAACAGGTGTGAGCGATCTCACATTTCTTTCTTAATCCAGGAGTCATCGTGCCCAGTCCTCCGCTGCCGTCAGACGTGTCGGTTGCTGGGCGGCCAAGCTTGCGCTACTTCGGCTTCCCGAGGGCCGATCTGCCTAACCCCAAGTGACTCCCCAAGTGACCGGGCTTGCGTCATACGTCGTTTTTTGCGCAAGTCGATTCGTTCGACCAACTGGTCCAGATGGAATCTCGATGACCGATCAACGCCTCACCCCCGTCATTCTGTCCGGGGGCGCCGGCACCCGGCTTTGGCCAGTGTCGCGCGAAAAGATGCCGAAGCATTTCGTGCCGCTGATCGGCAGCCTTACGACGTTCCAACAAGTGCTTGAGCGGGTCAGCCGCAATCCGCTGTTTGCGACCCCGATCATCGTCACCAACGCCGATTTCCGGTTCGTGGTGGCCGAACAGACGCGGGCACGCGGCGTCGCCGCCACGATCATCCTGGAGCCGCTGCGACGCGACTCCGCTGCCGCGATCGCGGCCGCATCCGAATTCGCCGTAAAGAACGATGCCAACGCGATCTTGCTGGTGGTGGCGGCGGACCACCTGATTCCGGATGCCGACGCCTTTGTAACGGCGTGCAGCGCCGCCTTACCGGCTGCCGCAAACGGCTCGATCGTGACCTTCGGGGTTGAGCCCACCTACCCGGCAACGAGCTACGGCTACATCAAGGCAACTCCCCCGGCCAATGGCATCGCGGTGCGCGGGGTTGCAGCCTTCGTGGAAAAGCCCAATGAGGCAACCGCGGCCGATTACGTCAAGCAAGGCTATCTGTGGAACAGCGGCAACTTCATGTTTCGCGCCGACGTCATGCTGCGCGAACTCACGCGCTTTGAACCGGAAATCGCTGCGGCCGCGCGGGGCGCCGTCAACAATCTGGTCTCCGATCTCGACTTCTATCGACTGGCCGAAGGCCCGTTCGGGCAAGCGCCTCGAAAATCGATCGACTATGCCGTTATGGAGCGAACCGAGCGCGCCGCGGTTCTGCCCGTTAGCTTCCGCTGGTCCGATATCGGCAATTGGAAAGCCGTGTGGGACGTGCAGGAGCACGATGCGGCCGGCAACGCGATCGAAGGCCCGGCCGAAGTCCTGAACACGAACAACAGCCTGATCCGGTCTGATGACACCGTTCTAACTGCGGTCGTGGGCCTGGACGACGTCATCGTCGTGGCGACCGCCGATGCGGTGCTGGTCGCGGCCAAACGCGAGGCCGAGCGGGTCAAGCAACTGGTCGATCAGCTGAAGGCGCGAAACCGTAACGAAGCGCTGGAGCACCGGCGCATTTACCGGCCGTGGGGCTTTTACCAGACGGCGGACCTCGGTCCGCGCTATCAGGTCAAGCGAATCTGCGTCAATCCGGGCGGGCGGCTCTCGCTACAGAAGCACTTCCATCGCTCGGAACACTGGGTGGTGGTACGCGGGGTCGCCGAGGTAACGATCGGCGATGAAGTGCGGCTTGTGCACGAAAATGAGTCGGTCTATGTGCCGATCGGCGCAGTCCATCGACTCGCCAACCCAGGAAAGATCGCGTTGGAGCTGATCGAAGTCCAGGTGGGCAGCTATCTGGGCGAGGACGACATCCTACGGCTCGATGACGTTTATCATCGCCATACCGGGGCGTGAGATTCGCCGAGAGAGGTGTCGCGATGACGGTGCAAGTCGCTCGCCATAAGGGTCGCACTGATGTTCTTCCTCACCGGCGCTAGCGAGGCGACAACGGTCAAGTCCTTAGTCGGCACGGAAGTGCCAACCAAGTCCTACTGTTAATTCTTCCCCACTGCAGCAATCACCGCATCGGCGGTCGCCACGCCACTGCGGTAAGCGCCGTGCGCCGTCGAAAAATCATTCGCCATGCACGCCTCGCCGGCAAAGAAAATCCGCCCATCGACGGGTGCGGCAAGCATGGTGCGCGCGTCCGCGTGGCCCGGCATGGCGTGCGAATAGGAACCGCGCGCGTAGGCATCGCGCGCCCAGGCGGTGGCGACGATGGGATGCAGACGTTTGCGGATGCCTTCGCCGAACAGCGAAGCGAGCTGGCCGATGGCAAAGTTTGCAAACGCAGCCTCGCCTTCGGCTTCGAGTTCATGGGCGAACCGGCCGCCAAAATAGACCTCGATCAGGGGGCGTCCGAATGGCCGCACGTGATAGCTGGCGGTACGTACGCTATCGAGCGCGCCGTAGAGGTGCGAATCCTTCGGAAACTCCTCGGCATCATCGAGCCCAAGATAGAGCTTGTCGGCAAGACCGAGAGGGAGCGCTCCGGCCGCTTCGATTTTGTCCGGCAGCTCAGGGCGGAATCGCGGCATACCGGCACTTAGCACGTTGGTCGGCACTGTCACGATTGCGACGCGCGCCCGCAAAGTCCCACGCTGCGTCTCTACGCGCAGGTGCGTGCCCGCGTGATTAATCGCGTTCACCGGACATTCCAACGTAACGTCGAGGTTTGCCGCCAGCGCCGTCATCAGCGCGCCATAGCCTTCCGCGATGCGCCAGTTCACGCCAGTATCGCGATAGCGCCAGAAGTCGTGGACCGAGACCTGGTCGAGTTCGACTCCATTCATGTAAGTGCTGGTCGCGTTCAGCAGCGGATTCCAGCGACTGCCCGGCTCAAGCAGGCGATCTGCGGATTGATCGGCTTCGGCCACGCCGGCCTCATCAAGCCGGGCAAAGAGGCGCGCGAGCGCGGCGCGAAAATCCACCTGATCCGCCACCGGGAAGCCGATGTCGCGCATCTGCGTGCGCCAGGGCGGGCTCGTCTTGTCAATGGTGAGGCCGAATTCGTGAGCCAAGGCGGCGAGTTCGTTCTCATCGGCCGAATGCAGCCAGGCGCAGCCGAGTTCGATCGGCAACCCTGAAGGACCGTGTACCGTCCAGGCGCGTCCGCCCACACGGTTGCGCGCCTCCAGCACACGCACCGCGATACCCGCAGCCGCAAGGCGCCGCGCAGCGCCCAAGCCGGCCGCGCCGGCTCCGATCACGATGACATCAGGATCCGTCACGGATACCAGGATCCATCAATTGATACAATGACGTCGAAAATAGCTCTCACTCGGAGTCCGGCTTCGGCCGGCCGGGTCCGGGCACGTCCTCAAATCCCTTCGCCTGCATGGCGAGGTGCACCTTGTTCTGGAAGCTGGAGTCCTGCCCCTTGACGATCATCGCCGCATTATCCGCGATGATGTCGCACAAGGCTTCGACCCAGGGTCGTTCCGCCACCGCGAAGTCGCCCAGGACGTAGGGATAAACCAGCTCCTTGACGCCCGGATGGCCCACGCCGATGCGGACCCGCCGGTAGTCGTTGCCCACATGGGACGAGATTGAGCGCAGGCCGTTGTGGCCTGCGACGCCCCCGCCCGTCTTCACCCTCACCTTGGCGGGCGGCAGGTCGATCTCGTCGTGAAAAACCACGATGTCACCGATATCGAGCTTGTAGAAATGCGCCGCCTCCGCGACCGCCCGTCCTGAGTCATTCATGTAGGTTCCAGGTTCGAGGAGAATGACGCGCTCGCCGTCGATCGGACCTTCCGCCGCGACCCCTTGAAAGCGCCGTCGCCACGGACCGATGCGGTGGCGACGGGCAATGGCTTCAACCGCCATGAAGCCGACATTGTGACGATTGCGAACAAAGCGTGGGCCCGGATTGCCGAGCCCAACCAGAAGCTGCATGGCGCAGGCTTACTTCTTGTCGCCTCCCGCTGCGGGCGCAGCCGGCGTGGCAGGGGCCGCGGCGCCTGGAGCAGCCGCGGGAGCTGCCGCGGCCGTGGCGGCGGCTGCCGCAGCTGCGGCAGCGGCTTCGGCGGCGGCCTTCATCTCTTCAGCGTAGCCGGACGGCGGCACGATCGTCACCAATGTGGCATCGACATGCATGAACGGACGCACATTCGCGGGCAGCGCGATGTCGCTGAGGTGCTTGGAATGATTGATCTCGAGCCCCGTCACGTCGACCTCGAAGGCCTCCGGAATGGCGTCGGCCGGACACCGCACATCGATGGTGTGAGTCACGATGTTGACCGTACCGCCGCGCTTGATGCCGGGCGATTGATCGGAATTGACGACGCGGATCGGAATGCGCACTCGGATGGTGGCGCCTTCGCCGAGTCGCATGAAGTCCACATGGATCGGCAAGTCACGGACCGGGTCGACCTGGAAATCGCGCGGGATCACCCGGTGCTTGGTGCCGTCCACTTCGACATCGTAGAGGCTCGTCAGAAACTTACCGGCATAGATTCGTTGACGCAGCTCCGCATGATCGAGCGAGATGTTGAGCGGCGGCTGATTGTCCCCATAGATCACGCCGGGCACGCGGCCCGCGCGGCGTACGGCCCGGGCGGCCCCCTTGCCGGCCCGCGGACGTACCGTCGCCTTGATTTCCTTGACGGTCGCCATTTTGGTATTCCTTGTTCTGCTTGAGGCAGCGAACGTCCGCGCCCGCGGCTCTCGTCGCCCTTCGCCTTAGACTGAGTTGGCTTTTAGTCTCCGCCTACCTCTTCGCAGGCTGCAAAGGGGTACGACCGGAGCGTGGCCCCGCGGCCGACCTCCAGGGGTGTGTTGGAGCCGCGGTTGCGGGGCTTATAGCCGTGTCATCGGAAAATGACAAGAAACCAAGCGCCTTTTGTCGTGAGGGCATGAGTTTCTGGCGCAGTGCGGGCCTTCTATGACTCGCCACTCCGCGACAACATGCGGGTTAACTTACCGGCCCGATGGTAGGTCTTATGGATTACGGGGCCGGCAGGCCGCCGTTCGCGGAAGCCCACACCGGCCGCAGACTAACGAGGGGATTGAGCCGACTTTGTGGTCGATATAGAGGGCGGGGCCGATTTAGAGGGCGCGGCTGCTGAAGGCATTGACTTCCGTCTGTTAGCCTCATGCCGGCCCACGTAGCATCCGGCCGCAGCACCCAATATGCCGTGATGAACCGCATAGTGCCCGGCTATTGCACCGACAATGGCTCCTTTGATGCATCCTTTGGCTTCGGCCGTGACCGGCGCCAACAACAAAGCTAAGCCAATCAGCGCGACCTTAAGGAACGTTCCCACATGACGCATGTAACGCCTCCGACCTATGTCGGACGGTAAACCTTCAGCCACCCACCTCTGTTCCAGGCGCTCCGAACGAAGCTAGGAGGCCGCGCCTCCAGCTGGCGGCGCCGTAATTCTCGCCTCAAGGGCAGCGACGCGCGCCTTAAGCGCCTCGTTTTCCTCCCGCGCCAGCCGTGCCATCTCCTTGACGGCCTCAAGCTCCTCGCGGTGGACCACGTCCAGATCGCGCAAGATGCGCTCTGCCTGCGTGCGCAGCACCGTATCGAATTCACGCCGCACTCCCTGGGCGAGTCCGGCTGCATCGTTCATCAGCCTGGCGAATTCGTCATAAAGCCGCCCTGTCGTCTGCACCATTGCGGGTCTCCGTGTTTCTTCTCGCCACGCCGCAAGCCGCTGACCGCGGCTCCGTTTGGAAAATGCGCGCAAAAGTCCGGCATGCACTGATGGCCGCCGATCCAAAAAGCCCTCATATCAGAATGGCAATCGGCCCGCTTGTGCGCAAGGTCCCGGACGGGTAGAGCGCTACGGTCCCGACTGAGCCGGATTACGGATTCGCTCAGGGTGACACTGCATTCTGGATCTGTCCATGCCGATCTCGGTCATTCCGTTCCCCGATTTCGATCCCGTGCTGGTGACAGTCGGACCCTTCGCGATCCGCTGGTATGCGCTTGGGTATATCTTCGGAATCCTGTTGGGCTGGATCTACGCTCGCGCGATGATCCGCAACAAGGGCAACTGGGGCGGGCCTGCGCCGCTCGCGGTCGAGGACATCGACGACTTCATTCTTTGGGTGACGCTCGGCATCATCGTGGGCGGACGCGCCGGCTATGTGCTGTTTTACAATTTGCCGCACTTCATCCAACACCCCCTTGAGGTCGTCCAGGTCTGGAACGGCGGCATGTCGTTCCACGGCGGTTTCCTGGGTTGCGTCGTGGCGGTCATCGGTTTCGCCACAATCCGCAAACTGCCGATACTGTCGCTCGGCGACATCACCTGCGCGGTGGCGCCCATCGGCATCACGCTCGTCCGCCTCGCGAACTTCATCAACGGCGAACTGTGGGGACGGGTTGCCGACGTGCCGTGGGCGATGATCTTTCCGCGTGGGGGACCACTCCCTCGTCATCCGAGCCAGCTCTATGAGGCGGGCCTCGAGGGTCTTTTGCTATTGATCGTGCTGAGCCTCATGGTACGGGCGGGAGCGCTCAGGCGCCCCGGCCTGATCCTCGGGGCTTTCGCGGCAGGCTACGCGGTGGCGCGGTCGTTCAGTGAATTCTTCCGCGAACCCGATCCGCAACTCGGCTTTCTGTGGGGCGACATGACCATGGGAATGCTGCTGTGTGTGCCGCTGTTCATCGGCGGCGTCCTGCTCATCAGCTTCGCGCTGCGGCGTCAGCCGGCTTATCCGTGACGGAGCATCGCACCCCGCTGGAGGCAAAAATCCGCGCCCGCATCGCGCGCAACGGACCTATTTCGGTCGCGGAATTCATGGCCATGTGCCTCTACGACCCCGAGCACGGCTACTACAATCGGCGCGCCCCGTTCGGCGCTGGCGGCGATTTCGTCACCGCGCCGGAAATCAGCCAGATGTTTGGCGAATTGATCGGCCTGTGGGCCGCGGACGTCTGGCGATTGCTGGGCGCGCCCGATCCGGTGGCGCTGATCGAATTCGGCCCCGGCCGCGGCACCATGATGAAAGACGCGCTGCGCGCCGCCCGAGCGGTTCCGGGTTTCCTCAGGGCTGTGCGCGTGCATCTCATCGAAACCAGCCCTGAGTTGCGGTCATGGCAACACCGGACGCTGAGCGGCGTCGATGTGGCATTGCGGTGGGATGCGAGTATCGATGATGTGCCCACCGCTCCCGCCATCATGGTGGCCAATGAATTCTTCGATGCGCTGCCGATCCATCAGGCGGAACGCCGTCGCACTGGTTGGCACGAAAGGACAGTCGCGGTCGATGCCCATGATGCATTGACGCTAACGGTTGGACGCGATCCGCTGCCCGGTCTTGGGCCGGAGTTGCCGCCCGCCGCAGCGCATGCGCGAATCGGCGAAATTTTCGAATGGCGGCCACCGCAACGCGCAATCGAGATCGCGCGCCGGGCGGCGGCTGGCGGGGCGGCGCTCCTCATCGACTACGGCCACATCAAGAGCGCTACCGGCGATACCTTCCAGGCGGTGCGGTCGCATCATTTTGCAAACCCACTCGCATTGCCAGGGCTGACGGACCTCACCGCCCACGTCGATTTCGAGGCGCTGGGCAAAGCCGGGCAGGAAGCCGGCGCCCGTGTCCATGGACCGATTGAGCAGGGCACATGGCTCAAGCGCCTCGGCATCGACGCCCGCGCCGCGGTGCTGCGCGCCAATGCCACCGAATCCCAGCGCGCCGACATCGCGGCGGCCCTCGATCGCCTCACCGGAACCGGGCCGGACCAGATGGGCTCGCTGTTCAAGGTGGTTGGATTCTCGGCACCGCAGATTGCGCAACTGCCGGGGTTTGGGCCGTGACGCAGCCGCTCCAAGCGCACACGCTTGCGCGGCTTGCCGGCATCCGGCATGCGTTCTTTACGCGCGCCGGCGGTGTATCGGGCGGTATCTACGCGAGCCTTAATGCCGGAGTGGGCTCCGGGGATGAGCCGCGCAACGTGGCGGAAAACCGCGCCCGCATGGCCGCCACTCTCGGTGTGCCACCCGAGCGATTCCTCACCTGCTATCAGATCCATTCAGGCGATGCCGTGGTGGCGATCGAGCCGTGGGGCGCCAACGCGCGGCCCCGCGCCGACGCAATCGTCACGGCGGTTGCGGGTCTCGCCATCGGTATCTCGACGGCCGATTGCGGCCCGGTGCTGTTTGCGGATGCACAGGCGCGCGTCATCGGTGCCGCCCACGCGGGCTGGCGGGGCGCCCTTGCCGGGGTAACTGACCAGACGATCGCCGCGATGGAGCACCTCGGCGCGGCGCGGGAGCGCATTGTGGCGGCGCTCGGCCCGATGATCCGGCAACCGAATTACGAGACCGGCACCGACGTGCGGGACCGTTTCATCGCCGCTGATCCGGCCAATGCGCGCTTCTTCGGCCCGGCCCCACGCGAGGGACATTTCATGTTCGATCTCGCCGGTTACGTTATGGCACGACTCGCCGCCGCCGGTATCGGGACGATCGAGGACGTTGACGCCTGCACCTACGCAGACGTGGACAAGTTCTTCAGCTATCGGCGCATGACGCATCGGGGCGAGGCGGACTATGGCCGGCACATTAACGCGATTGTGCTGGAAGAATGAATTTGATGCCAAGCTTGGGCGTGTGCTCATAAGCTGTCATTGGGGAGAAGAGGCTTACGGCCAGTCCGCACCGTAGAGTTGGTTCCTCCTTGGCGTGCCTCGCAATCAGGGTGGCCAGGACAAGCCGCCACGACCGGCAAGGATCGCCGCGAGCTTGCCTCTCGTGCCCAGGGTTAAGCCTTTGATTTTGCTACATTTTCATAAATTAGTTCGTTTTGACAAAATGCTCCGCTGAGAGTGAACCGGGCGCGCCGGCCGCCGCCCACTGGCCCACCGCTCCGGGTGAAGCACATGATTTCATTATGATTTCATGAATGAGTTCGTTTCCACAAAATGCTTGGCGGCGACCTCATGAACGTCAAAATAGGTATCATTATAACGAAATGGCGACTGATCGCCATTTTCGAAAGAGTTCGACCAGGACCGCATCGCCATCACATGATTGTGACTGAACGGTTCGGTCACTTGAACCGCCGTCGCAACTCTCTATTTGACCGAACGGTTCAGTACGACGCCTCCGTGCCGTCGAAGCACTTGGATCGATGCCGAATCGAGATTTCGTAACTCATAAACTGGAAGAGACATCACGATGCTTACCAAAGCCAACACCGTTGCGATCACCGCAATTATTGCCGCACTTGCCGCCCCTGCCGTTGCGGTTCCGGCAGCTGCCAGAGTTAACCAGACCCCTGCCTGGGACACGTGCTTTACGCTTGCGGTGGAGAGGGGTTCCGGACCGAACAAAGGAGGAAGCGAGAAAGTAATGTCGCAGTATGAGGAGTTTATGGGCCAATGCCTGGCGGGAAAAATCCCTCTCAGCGCCGGAGAGAGCGCGTCGGCGGCGAAGTCCGCTGCCAGAGCGCGTGCGAGATAACCGACACGAGTTTCGCCTCGGCGGAGAACGTTGAACGCTCTCACGGTGCGCCGCCACCCCCTCAAAAAACAGCCGGTCCAGAGACCGGCTGTTTTCTTTCCCAGCGCGCTCTCGCTCATCCCACCCTCACCGGATAGACCGGCGCCTCGCCCGACAGCACCCGTGCGACGTCGCCCGCGCATTTGGTTTGCAGCTCCTCCAGCGCCTCAACCGAATAGAAGGCCGTGTGTGGCGTCAGGATCACGTTATCGCGGTCGAGCAATGGAGAGTCCTTTGTGAGCGGCTCGACCGCCACCACGTCCAGCGCGGCGCCCGCGAGATGACCGCTGTCGAGCGCAGCCGCGAGCGCGGTTTCGTCCACCAGGGGGCCGCGCGCGGTGTTCACCAGGAACGCGCCCTTTTTCATGCTGGCGAATGCCGCTGCATTCATGAGGCTGCGGGTCGCCGGCGACAGCGGGGCGTGCAGGGAGACGAAGTCCGCGCGGCTCAACAGGTCCTCGAAGCTCGTGCTCTGGACACCGAGCGTCTGCATCGCATCAACCGATACGTATGGATCGTGGGCGATCACCGCCAAGCCGAACGCCTTCGCTTTCGGAGCCAGCGCGCGCGGGATATTGCCGAACCCGACAAGGCCCAGAACCTGGCCTTCGAGCCGACGCAGCGGCACGATGGGCGGCACTTCCCAGCGGCCGGACTGGACCAGGCGGTTCGAAAGCGGGATCTTGCGCGCCAAAGCAAGCAGCAGCGCCATGGCGTGGTCCGAGACCTCACGCAGGCAATAGTCCGGCACATAGGTCACGGTGATGCCGAGGCGGGCCGCCGCCGGAATATCGATATTGTCGACGCCGAGGCCGAACCGGCCGATCACTTTGCAGCGTTTGAGCTCGTTGAGGAGCTCGCCCGGCATTTTCGCGTAGGTGACCAGCACCGCATCGGCTTCGCGCGCAACGTCAAGGATATCGTCCGCGGAAGCAGACTTCGCCATGCGCAGTTCAGGGTCGATGCGCGCGAGCGCTGCGATGGCCGGGTCGAGATTGGGAAACGGACTGTCCGTCACGGCGATCAGAACGCGGCTCATGACAGCACTTCCGGGTTGACGATGTTCGGCGGCCGCCGGCCCTCCAGGAGGGCCATGATGTTGTCCGCAACGGCGTTGGCCATCGCCTCGCGGACCTCGAAGACCGCGCTTCCCAGGTGGGGCGTCATCGTCACATTAGGAAGGCGGGTGAGCGCGCGATCGACATCGGGTTCGTTCTCGAACACATCGAGGCCGGCGCCGGCGATGCGTTTTTCCTCCAATGTCTTGATAAGCGCTGCCTGATCGACCACCGCGCCGCGGGCCGTGTTGATCAGGAAGGCAGACGGCTTCATCCGCGCCAGCGCGCGCGCATCGATCATGTGATGGGTTTCATCCGTCAACCTAGGATGAAGCGAAACGAAATCCGATTCAGCGAGCAGGCGATCGAGCGGGACGTAGATGGCGCCGAACGTTTCCTCATCGGCCTTCTCCATCGGACGCGGCCCGCAGTAGAGGATGCGCATGGAAAAGCCCTTGGCGCGCGCCGCAACTGCACGGCCTATGCGGCCGCGCCCGCCGACGAGACCGATGGTTTTGCCGTGAACGCCCGAACCGAGCAGGTAGTTTGCCTGGGAGCCGGGGAAGACTCCGGCGCGGACCAGTTGGTCGCCTTCCACGACGCGGCGGGCGACCGCGAGCAGCAGCGCGAAATGGATATCGGCTGTCGATTCGACGGCGAGCGGCGGCACCACGGTGACCGGAATGTGCCGCGACGTCGCGGCTGCCACGTCGATGTTATCAGGCGTGATCGACATGGACGCGATGGCGCGCAGCTTCGGGTTTGCGGCAATCACTTCGCGATCGATCCGATCGTGTAGCAGACTGAACAGGATGTCGCAGCCACGCACGCCGGCCAAGAGTCGGTCCCTCGGGATAACCTGGCGAGCATCCGGATATGCGGTTACGTCCGCGACCGCCCGCAGGCGCTTGAGCGCGCTTTCGAACACCGGCTGGGTGACGAAGATGCGGGCCATCAGGCGATCCACCGCACGATACCGGTTACCCCATCGACGGCGACCTGCGCGCCGTCGGGGATTTTTCGAGTCGCATCGCGCACGCCGAGCACCATCGGAATGCCGCGTTCGCGCGCCAGCGAGGCAAGGTGGGAGGTCGAACCGCCGCGTTCGGTCACGACGCCCGCAACCCGCGGCAGCACGTGACTGAGCGCCGGTCCGGCGACCCGTGTCACCAGGACGTCGCCGGGCGCGATGCGGGCGAGTTCGCATTCGCAATTCACCACGACGGCGCGGCCCGCGCCCCAGCCGATGCCGGCCGGATGGCCATTGAGGCCCGGATGCCGTAGCCAGATCTCGTCGGGCACTCCCACCCTACTCTCCCCCGCTAGCGGGGGAGGATAAATCGAAACACCCTCCCCCGCTTGCGGGGGAGGGTAGGATGGGGGCAGGGGACGCGCTTGGAGCAGTTTGAAGCCGGCGTCATCGAGCGCCCATTCGATCTCGACCGGCATGCCGAACACGGCCTCCGCTTTGCGCAGCATGCGGCCGAGCGTGACGGCTTCGCCGGCGCTAAGGCAGGGCTTGTCGACAAGCTCTCGGGGCATTGCCCGCGGCATGACTCCAGCGGGGCCGTGCGCGTCCCGGTCTGCGCGATGCACACAGACGTCGCCGTGGTGCTTACGGCCGGCTTCATTGGTCCGCAGGAAGCCCTGACGCGTCAGCACGATGCGATCGGGCACGACCTCGCCCTGGGCGATCGCCGAGCCCAGCCCCCAGGTGGCGCTGAGCACCATCTGTCCCTCGGCGTTTTCGCTCAGGCCGCCGCCGGAAGCGCGGGCATCGACGAGGCGCTGGATCAGCACCGCCATCGCGGTGCCGGCCGGGCTCAGCCCATGATTGTCCATGTAGCGCCGCGCGTTGGTGGTCCACAGCGCCGCCCAACATGCCCGCACGGCGGTGAGGAGCGCGGCTTCGTCGTCGATGCCGAGAAAGCTTTCAAACTGACCGGCGAAGTTCGCACCCTTGCGGTCTTCGACCAGTGCGGAGGAGCGCACCGCAGACGGCTTGCCGCTCGTGGCGCCCTGCGCATGCCAGGCATCGCGCAGCGGTTCGAGAATGTCCGGCATGATGGGCTGTTCATAGAGCGCAAGTCGGATCTCGACGGCAAGCTTGCGCTGCTCGCGCGGATCGGCGTCGGCGAATTGCGAGATCGCGTCGGTGAGACCGAGTGTCGTGACCTGCGCCAGATAGGCATCGGCCGTCAGGCAAAAGCCAACCGGTGTCGGCAGCCCGGCACGGGCAAGCGCTGCGAGATTGGCGGCCTTCGGCCCAACGCGCGCCGCGTCGATGGCGCCTATGCTATGGTGTGGGATGATGAAACGATTTGCTCGCGTTGGTGGCGCACCAGGTTGAAGGAAAATCGCGACCTCTTCCTGAGTAGCCGTGCGCAAGCACGGCGTCTCGAAGGATGGCCACTTGCCCGGCTCGCCGCCATCCTTCGAGACGCGCCCATTCGGGCGCTCCTCACGATGAGGTCGGAAGTTTTTCGGACGTTCGCGGATGGGCAATGAGGCAGCCTCGATTGAATCTGCCTTGCGGGACCGCTGGCCCAGCGTCAGGGCACAGCAAATCTGCACAAGCTACTTCACGTGGTCGCCGTAGCCAGGCAGCGGATCAACGACCGTGATCTGCTTGACCGGGAAGTTGGAGACGATCTCGATCGAGTCCTTGTGCACGATCAGCATTTCCTCGATGCGCACGCCGTAGCGGAAGCGCTTGCCGTGCTGCGTCTCCAGCGCGAACGTCATGCCCTCCTTGATCTCGACCGGATGATCGAGCGACCAGATGCGCGAAATGACTGGCTGATCATACTGGGCAAGCCCCAGCCCGTGCCCCCAAAGGTTTGCGGCGGCCTGGTCCTCGTCCTCGTAGCCCCAGGTCTCCATGGCGGAAGGCCATTTTTCCGCGATTTCGCGCGTCGTCGTCCCGACCCTCACGGCGTTGATCGAGTCATAGAGCCATTTCAGGGCTTCCTCGTAGGTGTCCTTCTGTTCCTGCGACGGCTCCTTGCCGACGCAGTAGGTGCGGTAATAGCAGGACTTGTAGCCGTTCCACGTCAATGCGGCCAGATCCATGAACACGATATCGCCGGGCTGGATGATACGGTCGGAGAAATTGCGCCAGTTCGGCCAGGTGTTCGGACCCGACGAAACGATCACATCCTCAACGTCTTCCATGCCGGGGATGTTGTAGAGGTATTTCATCAGATGCGCCGTCACCTGGTTCTCGGTGATGCCGGGCCGAAGGAACTTCATGCACTCCCAGTGGGTGGCGTCGCCGATCGCGCCGACGATGCGCATGCATTCCTGCTCGTCGACGTTCTTCACGGCACGGGCCTCCATCATCGGCGTCATGCCGTCGACCCAGGTGATGTTCTTGTCGCGAAAGATGCCGATCATGTTGATGTCGATGAAATCAACGCCGAGCTTCTCGCCGGCCACGCCGTGACGCCGCATTTCTTCCAGGATGGCGTTGGTGAACTTGGTCACTTGCTGGGTTGAAGCGGGGCCGGCGGCGCCTTTGATCCAGGCGAAGGAGTGACGGATGTTCTCTTTCGGCAGCCAAGGCGAGTGGCGCTCAACCTGGAACCCGAGATCGCCCTGCTCAAATAAGACGGGATCGCCATCGCCGCATAGCATTGCGTAGCGCAAGCCGGGCTTGAGCCGATTCCAGCCCGGGGTCAACGTGCCGGTGATGTAGCGTACATTTTCGTCGTACATGCAAAGCAGGGCGCCGAGGCCGTGCTTCTTCATCATCTCGCGCGCGCGTTCGGTGCGGTATTTGCGCAGGCGGTCCCAGTTGACGCGCTGCTGCCAATCCAAACCCGCAATGCCGAAATTCGCTCCCATGAAGTCCTCCAGTGCGGGCCCCGAATCTCGCCATACGCAGCGATGCCCGCCAGCCCCCGTGCGGCGCTTTTCATAGCTTCATCGGGCAAGCAAGAGAAACAAGATTCTACGGCAGGCCGCACAACTTCTAGATGCGATGAGAGAGATGCGATCCGGCTATGACGCCGGTGCGCCGGGTTGCCGAAGCGGATGGGCGCGAGCGAAAGCGTCGATCTGCTGACATGTCGCCGCAATGCGGGTGAAGTTCGGGAACGGTGCGGTGTCGACGCCGAAGAACTTCGCTCCCGCTGCCTGGCTGGCGAGGCAGATATCCGCGATCGTCACCCGGTCGCCATGACAGAAGCGTCCCGTTTCCCGCGCACCGAGATGGATTTCGAGCGCGGCCAACGCCTGAGTGTGCCAATGTCGGCACCACGCAATGCGTGCCGGCTCGTCGACCCCGAGCTCGTGCTCCAGATATTCACGGACCCGCGGTACGATCAACGGATGGGAATCGCATGCCACGATCTGCGCCAAGCCGCGCACCCGCGCCCGGCCGCGCGCATCCTTGGGCAACAGTGGCGGGTCGGGGCGCGTCTCATCAAGATACTCGATGATAGCGAGAGATTCGAACAGAGCCGGTGGTTCGCCGTCGATGAAGGCCGGCAGCGCCATCATGGGATTGACGGCACGGTACGTCGTCTCGCGCTGCGCGCCCTTCATCAGATTGATGTCGATCTCTTCGTCCGGCGCTAGTCCCTTGAGATTGAGCGCGATGCGCACCCGGTAGGTCGCGAGCGAACGCCAGAACGAAAACAGCCGGATCATAACGCAGCTCCTTGGGCAGACGACCGACGACAGACGAGGACGACGAGACTCCTTTGTCTGTCATCCGGCCTCCGTCGTCTGTCAGCCGGGATCGGCCTTCAGCCCGGCCGCCTCGATTCCGGCGATCGCGCAGGCCTCGTCCCTGTCGGAGGTGTCGCCGGAGATTCCGACCGCCCCAATGACGTCACCCGCCGCATCTCGGATCAGCACGCCGCCCGGATTGGTGACCACGCGGCCACCGCTGGCAGCATAGAGGGCATTGAAGAACTGCGGCGTCTTGCCGGCGCGCTCAAACAGGGTGCGCGACCCGAAGCCCATGCCTAGCGCCCCCCAGGCTTTCCCGTAGGCGATTTCGTACCGGAGAATGCCGGACTTGTCCTCGCGCTTGAACGCCACCAAGTGGCCGCCGGCGTCGAGCACTGCCACCGTCATGGGGACCAGATTCATTTCGCGCGCTTTTTTCAGCGCGACATCCACGATGATGCTGGCCTGCGCGAGAGTGACCGACATGACGCCTCCGGGAGAGAATTCAGGGTGCTGGCGAGTGAAGCTGCGTAGGACGGGCAAAGTCGCCCGCCGCGGCCGATGAAAGGACGCATAGGCATGGCGCGACTTTGCCCACGCGGTCAAGCAGCAAGGTCGGACAGTGTGGGCAAAGGCGCGTCGGTGCCCCAAATTCCATTCTGCACGATGCGCCTTGCCCATCCTACTTGTCCGTCAGCCGCGCATTGGCGGTCCGCCCCATGTCCCGGCAATCCTCGTCGGTCTTGAGACCCGCGGCGTGGATGCCGTGGACCGCGAGTTGCTCGTCGCGATCCTCGGTATCGCCCGTCACCCCAACGGCACCGATGACTTGCCCGCCAGGATCGCGGATCTGCATGCCGCCGCCTTCCGGGAAGAGCTGGTCGTCGCTTGCCGCGATCAAATAGCGCATGAAGGCGGGCTTCTCCTCGTTGCGCACGCGCACGAGCCGTGACGAGCGACCCAGCGCCAGCGCCGCATAGGCCTTGCCGAACGCCATTTCGAACCGGATCATCGAACAGCCGTCCTCCTTCTGGAAGGCCTTCACCTTGCAGCCGGGCTCGACCACGATCACGGCGAGTGGTCGGCACTGCAGCTCGGCACCGCGGGTGAGAACCGCCTCGATGATGCGGTTCGCCTGCGCGAGGGTCAGCATGGCGCTTTGCCCGGCCCAAGGGTGGCGCGGAAAGCGTGGGCCGGGTAGACGCCCAGAATCTTCAATGAATCCGGCTGGCTGAAAAACGCCAGTTCCTCAAGCGCAAGCTTGAGCCCGCGGTCGTCGGGATGACCTTCGACATCGGAATAAAATTGGGTCGCCGAGAATGTCCCCTCCAGCATGTAGCTTTCGAGTTTGGTCATGTTGACGCCGTTGGTAGCGAAGCCGCCGAGCGCCTTGTAAAGCGCCGCCGGAATGTTGCGCACCTGGAAGATAAAAGTCGTCAGCACCGGCCCGTTGTTGGCCGGCGGCCGCTTGGCTTCCCGCGAGAGCACGATGAAGCGCGTCGTGGAATGGGACGCGTCTTCGATATTCTCGGCAAGGATTTCGAGTCCATAGATCTCTGCCGCGAGCTTGGAGGCGATCGCGGCGCAACTGCGGTTTCGGCGTTCAGCGACTTCGCGCGCTGCGCCCGCGGTATCGGCAGCCACGATGGTCTTGACTCCGAGCTTGCGGAGGAAGTTGCGGCACTGACCGAGCGCCATTGTGTGGCTCTCAACCGACTTGATCTCAGCGAGCCTTACCCCTTTGAGAGCCACCAGCTGATTGCGGATAGGCAGGAACCATTCCGCCACGATGTGCAGCCCAGCGCTCGGCATCAGGTGGTGAATGTCGGCGACGCGTCCTGCGACCGAGTTCTCGATCGGGATCATGCCGAGATCGGCTTCTCGGCTCGCCACGGCGTTGAGGGCATCCTCGAACGTCGGGCAGGGCACCGGCTCCGCGTCCGGATAGGCTTCCCGGCAGGCAATGTGAGAATTTGCTCCAGGCTCCCCTTGGAACACGATCTTCAGTCTTCTGGTCGGCGCGCTCATGGCGATCCCTGTATGAGACAAAACGGCGCGGTCAACGCCGCGCCAACATGGCGCGGGCCGCCTCGAGATCACCCGCAGTGTCGACGCCGAGTGGGACCGAAGCCACGATGGCGACGTCGATCCGCATGCCGGCCTCGAGCGCGCGCAACTGCTCGAGCTTCTCGCGTCGCTCCAGCGTCGATGCGGGCAGCCCGACGAACCTTTCAAGCGCCGCCCGGCGATAGGCGTAAAGGCCGATGTGATGATAGAGAGGACCGTCTCCGTAGGGGGCAGTTGCCCGGGTGAAATAAAGCGCACGCAGCCGGGCCCCCACCCTACCCTCCCCCGCATGCGGGGGAGGGTAGGGTGGGGGCCCGATGGGCGTGCCGACCACCTTGACCACGTTGGGATCGGTGCGTTCCTCGGCGCGGCGGATCTCGGCCGCGAGGGTCGCGATATCGACCGCTGGGTCGGCGAGCGGCACCAGCGCCGCCCGGAGATCGGGCGGATCGATCGTTGGCAGGTCGCCCTGCACGTTGACGATGATGTCGGCCGAGGCGCCAACTTGTTTCATCGCTTCGAAGATGCGGTCGGAGCCAGATACGTGGTCGGCCCGGGTCATCACGGCTCGACCGCCGGCCTTGATCACGGCGGCAGCGATTTCTTCCGAATCGGTGGCGACGAAGACTGGCCCGAGGCGGGCTTCCGTGGCGCGATCGAGTACGTGGACGATCATCGGCTTGCCGGCGATATCGGCCAAGGGCTTGCCTGGCAGCCGCGTCGATGCCATGCGGGCTGGAATGAGGATGAGGACGCTGTCTGACATAGGTCCGGTGCGGTCGCGTTAGGCGCTCCCGCGCCTGGGAGCGCGGGAATCCCGCCCCTGCGGCGAAGAAGCGAGCGGGACGCCTGCGCTGCAGAAGAGAGGCGGCTCGCTTATACGTGTTGCCAGGGCGGAGGCAAACCGGCTATCTGGGCGCCGAACCACGCGCCACTCTCGAGTTGCGGAACTTTGCCACGATGGACTCCTTCGAATTCAACAAGATCGCGGGCGCAGCGCTCTTCACCTGCCTGTGCTTGTTGGCCCTGAATATCACCGCCGAGGCGATTTTTGCGCCCCACCATCCGGCAAAGCCCGGATTCGAAATCGACACGAAACCACCGGCCTCCGCCGCGGGTCCTGCCGCGAAGGCTGCTCCAGAAGAGCCGATCGAAACGCTGCTCGCCAGTTCCTCTGTTGAGCGCGGCCAGGCGGCCACCAAGGCGTGCTCGGCCTGTCACAACTTCCAAAAAGGTGGCCCTAACGGCATCGGACCCAATCTCTATGGCGTCGTCGGGCGCCCCAGGGCCTCCGAGCCCGGGTTTACTTATTCCGACGCGATGAAAGCCAAGGGTGGGGATTGGACCATCGACGATCTCAACAAGTTCCTGACGAATCCGAAAGAATTCGTGCCCGGTACGAAGATGAACTTCCCCGGTCTGCCCCGGGGCAACCAGCGTGCCGACGTGATCGCCTATCTCAATTCGCTGGCCGACAGCCCGAAGCCTCTGCCGGTCGCAAAGCAATAGCGGGATCTGCATTTGGGGCGATGTGTCATAGCCCGTATGTCATCGCCAGGCGTCACCGGGCGATCCAGTAACCGCTACGCCGGGATCCTGGAGTGCCCGGCAATCTCCCGATCAAGTCGGGAGAGGACGATGACCCCTGAAGAGCGATTCCAAGCGAATGGCATCCACCCAAACTTGCCGCGAGAGCCACGAAATTCTCCAGAAAGCACGGGAATTTGAAGCCTAGCGGCCATTCGACGCCTTGCAGCAGGTGGCGTCGCCCTCGAAAAGCACGATAATGGTCTGACCTGCTCGCTCCGACCCGCTTGGGTGTGGGGTGGAGTCGACTGACCTGAGGAGAGTCGATTGAGCACTCAATTCTCGTTGCGCGCCTGCGCGAGCGCAATCCTGATCGCCACGTTCACGCTATCCGCGACTCTTGCGTCCGCGCAGGAGAAGAGTTCCGAAACGCTTTGGCGGCACGGAATGTCGCTGTTCGGCGAATTAAAGTACCCCGCAGAATTCCGACATTTCGATTACGTGAACCCCGGCGCCCCCAAAGGGGGCGTGGTGCGGCTCACCGGCTTTGGCACTTTCGACAACCTCAACCCGGTGGTTGCCGGGGTAAAAGGCACGATCGTACTCGGCATCGATCTCATCTACGACACCTTGATGGCGCCGGCGCTCGACGAGGTCGCCACCACTTACGGGCTGCTCGCCGAAAGCGTCAGTTATCCGGAGGATTACTCTTCGGTGACCTATCGGCTGCGGCCGACTGCGAAATGGCACGACGGCAAACCTGTGACGCCGGAGGATGTCATCTTCTCGCTCGATGCATTCAAGACCAATCATCCCCGTTACTCAGCCTATTACCAGCACGTGGTGAAGGCCGAGAAGACCGGCGAGCGCGAGGTCACCTTCAAATTCGATATGCCGGGCAACCGCGAACTGCCGCAGATCGTTGGCGAGATCAACGTGCTGCCGAAGCACTGGTTTGAGGGTACCGACAAGGCCGGCAACAAGCGCAACGTCGCCAACACCACCCTGGAGCCGCCGCTCGGCAACGGCGCCTATCGGATCAAGGAGTTCGTCCCGGGCCGTTCGATTGTCTATGAGCGGGTCAAGGACTATTGGGGCAAGGACCTGCCGGTAAACGTCGGCCGCGATAACTTCGACGAGATCCGTTATGAATATTACCGCGACACATTGGTAGCGCTCGAAGCATTCAAGGCGGACCAGATCGATTACCGGATCGAGAACAGCGCCAAAAATTGGGCGACAGCCTATGACGACGTACCGGCCGTCAAGGATAAGCGGATTGTTCGCGAAGAGTTTCCAATTCTCAGCTCCGGCGGGATGCAGGCGTTCGTCTTCAATACGAGGCGTGCCAAATTTTCCGATCCCCGGGTGCGCCGCGCCTTCAATCTGGCGTTCGACTTCGAGGAAATGAACAAGCAGATTTTCTTCGGCCAATACAAGCGGATCGCGAGCTATTTCGAAGGCACTGAACTGGCCTCTTCGGGGCTCCCGTCGGGGCGGGAACTCGAGATCCTGGAAACCGTGCGCGGCCAGGTGCCACCCGAGGTCTTCACCACCGAGTACAAGAACCCAGTGAACGGCAACCCGGAGGCGGTACGAGCAAACCTGCGCGAGGCAACGCGGCTGCTACGGGAAGCCGGCTATGAGGTGCGTAACCAGAAGCTCGTCAATGCCAAGACCGGCGAGCCGATGACGGTGGAACTTCTCAATTTGGCGGGCGATCCCAACGGCGAACGCCTGCTCCTGTTCTACAAGCCTTCGTTGGAGCGGCTGGGCATGGCGGTGACGGTGCGCAACGTCGATGAAGCGCAGTACGAGAACCGCGAGCGCAACTGGGACTACGACATCGTCATCGCGAATTGGGGCGAATCGCTTTCGCCCGGCAACGAGCAGCGCGAGTACTGGGGCTCGAAAGCCGCTGATGCGCAGGGTTCGCGCAATCTCATCGGCATCAAGAATCCAGCCGTCGACAAGCTGATCGAGCGGGTGATCTTTTCCAAGGACCGGGAGGATCTGGTCGCGGCCACGAAGGCGCTCGATCGCGTGCTGTTGTGGAACAACTACGTTGTTCCCCAATGGACCTACGGAAAGGTTCGCACGGCACGATGGGATCGTTTCAGCCGACCCGATGTGCTGCCGAAATACGGCGCTGGGGCATTTCCTACGGTCTGGTGGTGGGACCCCGCCAAAGCGGCCAAGACCGGGGGGCGTCAATGAGCCACGATAACGGGCTGACCCGACGCCGCGCGCTGGTCCTCTCCGCGGGCGCAGTGGCGGCGCCGGCACTGTTGCGCGCGCCGGGTGCGAGCGTGCTTGCGGCCGACGAAGTCGACAGGCACGGCATCTCGGGATTCGGCGACCTCAAGTACCCGGCCGAGTTCAGTCACTTTGACTACGTCAATCCGAACGCGCCCAAGGGCGGTATATTCTCCCATATTGGCGGCGTCAGGCAGTACAATCAGAACTTTCTCACGTTCAATTCGCTCAACAGCTATATTCTTAAGGGCGACGCCGCCCAGGGGATGGAATTGACGTTCGCCACGTTGATGGCGGGCGCCGAAGATGAGCCCGATGCCATGTATGGCCTTGCGGCGCGTGCGGTGCGCATCTCGGCGGACGGCCTGGTCTACCGTTTCCTGATGAGGCCACAGGCGCGCTTCCATGACGGCACGAGGCTCACCGCCCAGGACGCGGCATTTTCGCTCAACTTGCTCAAGCAGGAAGGCCATCCCATCATTCACCAGATGATGCGCGACGTGCTCGGCGCCGAGGCGGAAAATGATGAAGTTCTTGTGGTGCGCTTTGCCGAAAAGCGTGCCCGCGACGTGCCGCTGTTCGTCGCCGGTCTCCCGATCTTTTCGCGCGCCTACTACGGGACGCGAAAATTCGACGAGACCACCCTCGATGTTCCGCTTGGCTCTGGCCCCTATCGAGTCGGACGGTTCGAACCCGGCCGCTACATCGAGTATCAGCGCGTGCCCGACTGGTGGGGTGCGAAATTGCCAGTCGGTATCGGCCTCTACAATTTCGACACCGTGCGCTTCGAGTTTTATCGCGATCGCGACGTTGGCTTTGAAGGTTTCACCGCCAAAAACTACCTCTTCCGGGAGGAATTTACCTCGCGCACGTGGGCGACGCGCTACGATTTTCCCGCCGTCCGCGATGGTCGGGTCAAACAGGAACTGATCCCCGACGATACGCCGTCGGGCGGGCAGGGCTGGTTCTTCAACACGCGGCGGCCCAAATTTGCCAATCCCAGGCTGCGCGAGGCCTTGAATTACGCCTTCGACTTCGAATGGACCAACAAGACCATCATGTATGGCGCCTATAAGCGCACCCACTCGGTGTTCCAGAACTCCGACATGATGGCGGTGGGACCGCCGAGCCCCGAGGAGCTCGAGCTGCTCGAACCCTGGCGCGGCAAGGTCCCGGACCAAGTGTTCGGGCAGCCTTTCGTACCCCCGGTCTCCGACGGCTCGGGTCAGGATCGCAGCCTGCTGCGCAAGGGATCGCAAATCCTCCAGGAGGCAGGATTTCCCATCAAGAACGGGAAGCGCGTCAATGCAGCCGGCGAGCCCATAACGTTCGAATTCCTGATCGACGAACAGACGTTTCAGCCGCACCATATGCCGCTGATCAAGAACCTGGCGACGCTCGGCATCGATGCCACATTGCGAATCGTCGATCCGGTCCAGTACCGCTCCCGCGTCGATGATTTCGACTTCGATGTCACGGTGGAGCGGTTCAATTTCTCGACGACGCCGGGCGATTCGCTGCGCAGTTACTTCTCGTCCCAGGCGGCATCGACCAAGGGCTCGTTCAACCTCGCCGGCATGGCCAATCCGGCGATTGATGCGCTGATCGACAAGATCATTGAAGCAAAAACGCGCCCTGAGCTGGTGATCGCTTGCCGGGCGCTGGACCGCGTTGTCCGGGCGGGATTTTACTGGATTCCGCACTGGTATAATCCGGCACACCGGCTCGCCTACTGGGATGTATTCGGCCATTCCGGCAACAGCCCGCGCTATCCGCGCGGCATCCCGGCCACCTGGCCGGTTACCTGGTGGTATGACCGCGACAAGGCGGCCAAGATCGAGAAATCAGGATAGATGACTGCTTACATCATCCGGCGCATCCTCTTCATGTTCCCGACGCTGTTCGGGATCATGCTGGTGTCCTTCGCGGTGGTCCAGTTCGCGCCGGGCGGCCCGGTGGAGCGGGTGATCGCCCAGCTCTCCGGGACCGATACAGGCGCCACCTCGCGCATCTCCGGCTCGGCGGGCGGGGATTTCGGGGCGCGCGGGCAGGGGCAAGGAGCCTCGCAGGTTGATGCCACCACCTCGAAGTACCGCGGTGCCCAGGGCCTCGATCCGGAATTCATCAAAAAACTGGAGAAGCAGTTTGGCTTCGACAAGCCGGCCTATGAACGCTTCTTCCTGATGTTGTGGAACTATGCGCGCTTCGATTTCGGCCAAAGCTACTTCCGCGACATCAGGGTCATCGATCTGATCAAGGAAAAACTGCCGGTCTCCATATCGCTTGGGCTTTGGATGACGCTGGCGACCTACCTGATCTCCATACCGTTGGGCATCAAGAAGGCGGTCACCGACGGCTCGCCGTTCGACGTGTGGACTTCGGGTGTGGTCGTCATCGGCAACGCCATTCCGGGCTTCCTGTTTGCCATCCTGCTCATCGTGCTGTTTGCCGGAGGGTCATTTCTGGACTGGTTCCCGCTGCGAGGATTGCATTCCGACAACGCGGCTGCGATGTCGTGGGGACAATATATTCTTGACTATTTCTGGCACCTGACCTTGCCGCTGATCGCGCTGGGCGTCGGCGCCTTCGCGACCCTGACGATCTTCACCAAAAACTGCTTCCTCGACGAGGTTCGCAAGCAATATGTACTTACCGCTCGTGCCAAGGGCTGCAACGACCGCCAGGTGCTCTATGGCCACGTGTTCCGCAACGCCATGCTGCTGATCATTGCGGGATTTCCCGGCGCCTTCGTGCGCGCATTTTTCACCGGGTCGCTTTTGATCGAAACTATTTTCTCGCTCGATGGCCTCGGCCTGCTTAGCTTCGAGAGCGTGCTCAACCGCGATTATCCGGTCGTGTTTGCAAACCTCTATATTTTTGCTGTGGTCGGACTGGTGTTAACTCTCATCTCCGATCTCACTTATACCTGGGTCGATCCCCGCATCGACTTCGAAACCCGGGAGGTCTGAGATGGACGCCCGAACCGTTTCACCTCCCCGGCTCGTCGATGTGAGTCCGGTCGGCCCCGACGTAACGGCCCAACGCGGTTGGTTTGCGCTGACGCCGATCAATCGCCGGCGCTGGGAGAACTTCAAGGCAAACCGGCGGGGCTATTGGTCGCTGTGGATCTTCCTCATCCTGTTCGTGGCCTCGCTGTTCGCCGAATTCATCGCCAACGACAAGCCCTATTATGTGCGTTTCGAGGGCCAGTCGTTCTTCCCGGCGTTCGTCAACTATCCGGAGACGGCGTTCGGCGGCGACTTCGAGACCGCGGCGGATTACCGCGATCCCTACCTGCAGAAACTCATCGCTGACAAGGGCGGCTTCATGCTGTGGCCGCCGATCCGTTTCTCCTACGACACCCACAACCTCGATCTGCCCACGCCGGCGCCTTCGAAGCCCACTTGGCTGCTGACTGAGGAGGAGTGCAAGCCGGTTGTGGAGAAGAAGCAGCTTAGCGGCTGCCGCGACCTCGAATTTAACTGGCTCGGCACCGATGACCAGGGCCGCGACGTGGTCGCCCGCATGATCTACGGTTTCCGCATCTCGGTCCTGTTCGGGCTGCTGCTGACCATCATATCGTCGATCATCGGCGTCGCGGCCGGCGCGGTGCAGGGCTATTTCGGGGGCTGGACCGATCTCCTGTTCCAGCGCTTCATCGAGATCTGGACTTCGATACCGGAGCTCTACCTGCTGCTGATCATCTCGTCGATACTCGTGCCCGGCTTCTTCATCCTGCTCGGAATCCTGCTGTTGTTTTCCTGGGTATCGCTGGTCGGTCTGGTGCGCGCGGAGTTTCTGCGCGGCCGCAACTTCGAATACATCCAGGCCGCGCGCGCCCTTGGCGTGTCAAACGCGGTGATCATGTTCCGCCACCTGCTGCCGAATGCCATGGTGGCGACAATGACGATGCTTCCGTTCATCATGTCGGGAGCCGTCATGGAACTGACAGCGCTCGACTTCCTCGGCTTCGGACTGCCGCCGGGCTCGCCGTCGCTGGGCGAGATGCTTTCGCAGGGCAAGGCCAATCTCCAGGCCCCATGGCTCGGACTGGCCGGCTTTTTCACCGTCGCGGTCATGTTGTCGTTGCTGATTTTCATTGGCGAGGCCGTGCGCGATGCGTTCGACCCGCGGAAAACGTTCCGATGACGACGGTATTTAGCTTCCAACAGAATCGCGAATCATGAACGCGTCCGATACGCTGCTCTCCGTCCATGACCTCTCCGTCGCTTTCGGCCGCGGCGAGCGCGAAGTGCTGGCCGTCGATCGCGTGTCCTTCGACATCCGCAAGGGCGAGACAGTGGCCCTGGTCGGCGAGTCCGGTTCCGGCAAGTCCGTGACGGCGCTCTCGATCATGCGGCTCCTGCCCTATCCGCCGGCATGGCACCCCTCGGGGGCGGTCATGTTCAAGGGACGGGATCTGATGCGCCTGCGGGAGAACGAGATGCGGCGGGTGCGCGGCGATGACATCACAATTGTGTTCCAGGAGCCGATGACGTCGCTCAATCCGTTGCACACGATTGAAAAGCAACTCGGCGAAATCCTGCTGCTGCATAGCGGGATCGTCGGCGCCAAGGCGCGCGCCAGGATAATCGAACTGCTCACGCAGGTCGGAATCCCGGATCCGGAAGGCCGGTTGCAGAGCTTCCCACATCAGCTTTCGGGCGGCCAGCGACAACGCGTGATGATCGCGATGGCGCTCGCGAACGAACCCGACCTGCTTATTGCCGACGAACCGACGACTGCGCTCGATGTCACGGTGCAGGCCCAGATTCTCAAGCTCCTTAAGGACCTGCAGGCGCGTCTCGGGATGGCGATCCTATTCATCACCCATGATCTCGGTATCGTCCGCAAGGTCGCGGATCGCGTGTGCGTGATGAAGCAGGGCAAGATCGTCGAGCAGGGCGGGGTTGAAGCGGTATTTTCCGCCCCAAAGCATCCCTACACCCGCGAGCTGATCGCGGCCGAGCCCAAGGGCGATCCGGCGCCGCTCAATCCGCACGGCGACGTGATGATCCGCACCGACAATCTCAAAGTGTGGTTTCCGATCAAGCGTGGCGTACTGCGCAAAGTGGTGGGCCACATCAAGGCGGTCGACGGCGTATCGGTTGAGGTGCGCCGCGGCGAGACGCTCGGCATCGTCGGCGAATCCGGTTCCGGCAAAACCACGCTCGGGCTCGCCATCCTGCGATTGATTTCCTCCGACGGTCCTATCGTGTTCATGGGCAACAAGCTGCAGGGACTGAAGTTCAAGCAGATGCGGCCATTCCGCCGCAACATGCAGATCGTCTTTCAGGACCCCTATGGCTCGCTCAGCCCGCGCATGTCGATTGCCGACATCATCGAGGAAGGTCTGCCGATCCATCAGCCGCACTTGAGCCGAGCGGAGCGCGAGGAGCGTGTGGTGCGCGCGCTCGTTGAGGTCGGCCTCGACCCGCAGACCCGATTCCGCTATCCGCATGAATTCTCCGGCGGCCAGCGCCAGCGCATTGCGGTGGCCCGCGCCGTCGTGCTGGAGCCGACCTTCGTGGTTCTCGACGAGCCGACCAGCGCGCTCGACATGCTGATCCAGGCTCAGATCGTCGATCTGTTGCGCGACCTGCAGCAGCGCAAAAGCCTCACCTACATGTTTATTTCTCACGATCTCAAAGTGGTCGCGGCGCTTGCCAGCAAGTTAATTGTCATGCGCAACGGCAAGGTGGTGGAGGAAGGCCCTTCGGCCGAGATTTTCGCACGCCCCAAGTCGCCCTACACCAAGGCCCTGTTTTCCGCCGCTTTCAATCTCGAGACCGGACCCGAAAATGTGGTCGCGCAGTGAGCGGGCCGCCTTCTTGCCCGTACACGGGGGAGGAGCACCGCCGCGCCCGGCAGTATTTCTCGATCGCGACGGCACGCTCAATCACGACGCTGGCTATGTGCATCGCATCGCGGATTTCCGCTGGCTTCCCGGTGCCGTGAGCGCGATCCGCCGGCTCAATCAGGGCGGCTATTACGTGTTTGTCGTGACCAATCAAGCGGGCGTGGCGCGTGGCATGTACGACGAGGCGGCGGTCAACGATCTGCACCGCTGGATGAACAAGGAATTGCGCGCTGCCGGTGCCCACATCGACGACATACGCTACTGCCCGCATCATCCGCAGGCGACCATCGCGAGCTATCGCATTGCATGTTCATGCCGCAAGCCCGCGGCCGGCATGTTGCTGGACCTGATGAATTGCTGGCCCGTCATCCGCGAGCGTAGCATCATGATCGGCGACAGGGAGACCGATGCCGCCGCTGGGCAGGCGGCCGGCATCGCCTCCGCCATCGTTCCGGCGGGCGCACTGGAGGAGCATGTGGAGCGCTTGTTGCGAGGTGCGCAAGCCCGGCCATGAGCTTGCCGCATCGGCTGCCCACAACAGCTGTCGATCTCAGTGTCCGGTCGCAACAGCGGCGAGCTTCGCCGGATCATCGGGCAGCATGTTGCCCCGCCACACCACATGCAAGTCGGGCCGCACCAGGATGAGATCGTAGCCGTAAATGTCGCGGGCGCGTCGGTCCGGGAGGTCGAGCACGCCATAGGGCGCGCCATATGTCGCGAAGGCGCGCCCCAGCGCGGCCACGTCGCGGTTGCCAGCGAAACGCAGCAGTGTGTAGCCGCGGCCATAGCCGACGCGGTCTTGCACGGCGGTCCCATCTTCAAGCCAGACGTGGGGAAGCCGCACGCCCGGATAGGTGCTCGGAACATAGTTGATGAAATCATGCTCCGGCCCCTGATCTTCCCCCCCAATCCCGCTTTGGCTTGCCCCCGCAGCAATCAGCGGCGAGCCCACATAGCGATAGCCGAGTTCGGCCCCGATCATCTCGTTCGACTTGCGCTGTTCGACCCCAGCGATGCGGGCGAGATTGGCCCGGGTCTCGGCGCCTTCCGGTGTGTCGTCACGGATATTTGGTCGCCATGTCGCCCGCCATTTGCGCCGGCCCATCGAGGCGAAGCGTGACGCGGCCACGTTGCGTTTCCCAACCTGTCGGCGTTCGATCTCGTAGGACTTGAGGAGGTTGGGCCCGCCCCAGCCGGCAAGCGTTGCGGCGAGTTTCCACGACAGGTCGATGGCGTCACCGCAGCCGGTGTTCATGCCGAGTCCGCCGGTCGGAATCACGAGATGCACGGCATCGCCCGCAAGGAACACGCGCGAGCCGTTGTCATAGCGATCGGCGATAAGGAGATTCTGCCGCCACACGCCGCAATTGATCATCTCGAACCGCAACGGCATCACGATGGTCTTGGCGAAATGCGCCACCATGTCGGAGTCCTGCTCGACGACCGCATGCAAAGTGAAGTGCCGTGTCGAGTCCTGCAGGATCAGGAAGGTGTGCTGGGCGTCGGCGACGTGGTAGTGGCGCCCTTTGCCGATCGGGATGCGTTCATAGAGGTCGTCGCACTGGTAGAGCGCCTGGCGCAGCTCCAGCAGGTTGCCCTCGCCTTTGAGGCCGATGCCGAGCTGCTTGCGGATCGGGCTTGAGCCGCCATCGCATCCCGCGAGATACAGCGCCGTGATTTCCTCCGTGCCGTGGCGATTTCGCAGGCGTGCCGTGATGCTGTCGGGATTCTCGGTGAACTCCAGGAATTCGGTGCCGTAGCGCACCGTCACGCTCGGCAGTTCCTCGGCAACGGACTTCAGCAACGGCTCCAGCGTGTACTGGGAGATGAGCTGGTAGGGTTCAAGCGGCATCGAGGCGTCGGTTGCCGCCGCGATCTGCTTCTTGGCTTCGGCGACCGATGGATAGGGTAAGTGAAGCAGCGGCGATTCCATGATCGACGTGACGATGAAGACGTCCATGGGGCAATGGGCCGGCAAGCCGGCGGCGCGGATGCGGTCCGCGAGACCCATGCGACGGAAGATCTCCATCGTGCGGGCGTTGCATCGCTCCATCTTGGGGAGGAACTGCGGCGCTGCCTTCTGCTCGACAAGCGTGCATCGCACGCCGCGCATTCCGAGATCGACCGCGAGAGTGAGCCCCACCGGACCCGCGCCCACGATGAGAACCTGGGTGTCGACCATGAAGCACCCTTCCAAGCAAAACAAATACCGCACCCTCGCGGCGCGAACCTTTCGAGACGGCACCGCGCATGTCCGGCAATACGGGAAGCGTCGATTGCCCGTTTTCCCGCTGGCCTGTATACGCTGGTGGTTTGCGAGGTCACAAGGTCGGCCCCCATGCTGGAAAGATCAGCTGAACGCGAAAATGCGCATAAGAAAAGGCGCGCGCCGGCGGACTTTCGGGAGCATCTTGCCAACCTCGACGCCGCTGGCCTGCTGGTTCGCGTCGATCGCGAGGTTAACAAGGACACCGAGCTGCATCCGCTGGTGCGCTGGCAATTCCAAGGCGGGCTCGATGAGGATCAGCGCCGCGCCTTCCTGTTCACCAACGTGGTGGGGGCCGACGGTCGTCGTTTCGACATGCCGGTCGCGGTCGGCGCCTTGTCGGCGTCGGCCCGCATCTATGCGCTTGGTATGGGCTGCCCGGTTGACGACATCGGGAGAGCCTGGACCGCAGCCATCGGGCAGCCCATCCCGCCCGTGACAGTCACCTCCCCGTCGTGTCAAGAGGCGGTCATCACCGGCGACGATCTCCGCGGCCCCGGCAACGGCCTCGCGCGCCTGCCGGTGCCAATCTCGACCCCGGGCTTCGATGCGGCGCCCTATCTCACCGCGACGTTGTGCATCACCCGCGATCCCGACACTGGGGTGCGCAACATGGGCACCTATCGGGCGCAACTGAAAGCGACGGACCGGCTGGGCGTTCGCATGGCTTCGCGGATCGGCGGCGCCGGGGGTTATCTGCACTGGCAGAAATATCGCGCCCGCAAGGAGCCGATGCCCTGCGCGATCGTGATCGGCTGCGCGCCGGTGGTGGCGTTCACCGGCCCGCAGAAGCTCGCTGTGGACCACGACGAGATGGGAGTCGCCGGCGCACTCGCGGGGTACCCGATCCACACCGCCAAGGCCGTGACGGTCGATCTCGAAGTTCCGGCCGACTCCGAAATCGTAATCGAGGGCCTGATCGACCCTGAGCTTCTGGAGCCCGAGGGGCCTTTCGGCGAAAGCCACGGCTATGTGGCGCTGGAAGACTTCAACATGTCCATGCAGGTGACGGCGATCACGCACCGCCGAACGCCGGTGTTCGTGTCGATCATCAGTCAGGTGACTCCGAGCGAGTCGAGCGTGATCAAGCGTGTCGCCTATGAGCCGATGTTCCTGGCGCACCTGCGCGATACCCTGTCGGTCAAGGGCATTCGCAAAGTCGTGCTGCACGAGCCGCTGAGCAACATCCGCCCGGTGATCTTCCTGCAATTCGCGCGCGGCACGCCGCAAAGCGAAGTCTGGCGCGGCCTCAATGGCGCCTCCGTCCTCAAGGCTGATTGCGGCAAAATCGTCATTGCGGTGAGCGAGGACATCGATCCGCGCAATGCCGACGCGGTTTTCTGGTCACTCGCCTATCGGGCTCATATGGGCGACGACCTCCATGTGGTCCCGCACCGCTCTGGTGGTCATGGCCCGAAAACCGGCCGTCGCGGCGGCGATTCAACGCTCTTGATCGACGCCACTTTGAAGGGTCCGATGCCGCCGTTGGCATTACCGGGGCGGCCTTACATGGAACGCGCGCGTGCCATGTGGGAGGAGTTAGGTCTGCCACCACTCAGGCCGCAGCCACCCTGGCACGGCTATTCGCTGGGCGAGTGGGACGAAGTCTGGGACCGCTATGCGGCGCGCGCCGTGGCGGGGCGCTGGATCGAAAGCGGGGTCGAGACCCTGGCGCGCCGGCGCGAGGGCCTTACACCGGAAACGCCGGTCTGGGAGGTGGAAGGGAAGGGGGGCAGCAGCGCGCCCAAGGATTAGAGTGCCTTGTCAGCCGCACATTCGCCTCCGTTTCACAACATGTTAAAAAAACGGCAGCTGAAGACATCACCGTCCCGGCGGATATCATGCGGGCCCGCTTCAACCGGCCGGCATCGGAGCGGGGCTGGCTAAAGAGGATCCGCACTTTACTCAGGTTTGTAGGGCCGCCCGGAGTCGTGCGCGACGCGCATACGTCCGTTTACCATTCGATTTGACGGGCTCCTGATTCTCGTCTTAGATTTGCCTCTGCAGGGCCACTTAAGGCGCGTTCGTGGCTCAAAGAGGAACAAGACATGACTTTGGCAGTAAAACTGTGGCTTCTATTATTGGTCGTCGGGGGGGTAACGATAGGCACTGTGGTTTACAATGGTGCGATTTCCCCGGACAGCTGGATGTACATCGGCGGGGGGCAATGGCAGGACGTCGGTCCTC
>Ga0070734_10000397_pt1 | contig 96487 bp, 78 predicted proteins | sample Coa_R1_8_FD_66444 | JGI IMG/M metagenome (GOLD analysis project Ga0070734, IMG submission 66444) | Surface soil microbial communities from Centralia Pennsylvania, which are recovering from an underground coalmine fire - Coalmine... | ecosystem: Environmental > Terrestrial > Soil > Unclassified ...
TCGCCCGCGATCTGCGCAAGGCCTACCCGGCCTTTCTGGCGGGTCGGCGTCTCGCGCCCCCCGCATCCCGCGCCTTCATCGCCGACCTCGAGGCGCGGGTCCATGCCTCACTGGGGGCCCCCACGCTGGGTGAACGTGCGATGTCGGTCTTCGCGCTGGGAATGGCGCTCGGGACGAAGGCGACCCTCAAGATCGATCGCCTCCAGCACCCTCGCCTCATCCGACGCGTCTGGCGTCAGGGCGCGGAGGCTTCTCGCCCGGCGCAAGGGTTTCAGGACGATGCGCTGGCGTCGCGCTCGGCTTCCTAGGAGAAGTTCGAGCGCCGCATCCACTCGGACGGATAACGCAGGCGGGCCGCCGGCAAGAGGGCCCGATAGAGCCAGGCGCCCGGACCGCTCATGCGGTAGTGCCACTGCCACATCTGGAAGGCGTTCAGCGCGATGAGCGCCGGGATACGACCCGGGCCACGCTCGGAGAGCAAGCGCCGGTTGCGCGCGGCCGCCACCGTCAGCCGCAGCCGGCGCCGCGGCCCGTAGAACGCCAGCGCCAGGCGGCGAATCCCCTGGCGGAGCTCTTCGGGGGACATGCGCATCGGGCGGACGAGCACGTGGTCCTTGCCCACGTAGTCGTCGTAGTCCTCGGTGAGGAGCCTCCCTTCCTGGCGGTAGCGGCGCCAGGCCGGCGTGCCGGGGAAAGGGATCTCGACGGTGAAGGAGGCGTGCAGCATCCCCGTCTCGTCAAGGAAGGCCAGCGTGTCGTCGAAGATGTCGGGGCCGTCGTCGTCGAACCCGAACATGAAGTTGCCCGAAGCGATCATCCCCTCCGCGTGAATCGCCGCAATCCGCCGCCGATAGTCCCCGGCACTGGCGCGCTTGTGGACGCTGTCGAGCGTGCTCTGATTGACGGACTCGTAACCCGACGAGATGAGGGCGCAGCCGGCCTGCCGGGCCAGGCGCAGCATCTCGCCGTCATCGGCCAGCTCGGAGCGGACCTGCATCCCGAACGGCAGCCGCTTTGGCTCGCGGGCCAGCGCCCGAAACAGCTCGCGCGCGTAGTCCGGATCGCCGGCCAGGTTGTCGTCGACGAAATAAGCCGCCTTCACCCACGGCGGGCGCGCGCGCACCTGCGCGAGCACGCTGGCGATCGGATAGGCGCGGAAGGCCGGGCTCATGCGGCGCGAGAAACAGAACGTGCACCGCTCCGGGCACCCGCGGGTGGCCATGAGGGGATAGTAGAAGGCGCCGTACCGCTCCAGGCGCAGCCGGCTGGTGTCCGGCGGGGGAAGCTCCGCCAGGTCGGGCATGCCTCCCTTGTAGATCCCGCTCACGGTGGTGGGCGCCGTGAGCAGCCCGTCGATGACGCGCGCCCAGGCAGTCTCGCCCTCGCCGGTCACGACCGCGTCGGCGTGCTCGAGCGCCTCGCGCGGCAGCGCGGTGGCGTGATGTCCGCCGAGGATAACCTTGACCCCACGGGCCCGGTAGGCGTCCGCCAGGCGATAGGCGGCCTTGATGCGCGGGGTGGAGGCGGTGATCCCCACCGCCTCGACGGGCTCGTCTTCGGCGAGGCGCTCGCGCAGCACATCGACGATGGACAGATCGACCCGGTCGGCAGGGGTGACCGCGGCCAGGCAAGCGAGCGACAAGGTCGGGACCTCGAGCTCCCAGGGGATGGTGACGAGCTTGATGCGAAGCTTGCGATGACCGGCCGTCATGAGGAACGTCGTGTGGCTTGCTCGGCCATTGTCCGAGAGCGGACCCCGGCGACACCATGACGCCCATCAGGCTCGAACCGACCGCGGCCACGGCACGCCGTGCCCCAAGACCTGCCGGCTCATGAGCGTCGACTTTCAGGTGTCAGCTAGCGGGTGCTGGCATCCGACCCAGCTGACACCGTCGGGTCCGTGCTCGTGCTTCCAGATCGGGACCCGCCGCTTGACCTCCTCGATGAGAAGCCGGCACGCGGTGAAGGCCTCCGCACGGTGGGGCGCGCTCGCCGCGCAGACAACCGCCAACTCCCCCACCGCGAGCGCGCCGATCCGATGGGCGATCGCGCAGCGTACGCCCGCCAGCGCAGCCTCGACCTCACCGACGATTCGTTCCATCTCGGCCAAGGCCATCGCGTCGTAGGCTTCGTACTCGAGCAGGCTGACCAGCCGCCCCTCGTTGTGGTCACGCACGAGGCCGAGGAACAGATCGACGGCGCCCGCACCCTCGTGGCGAACCGAATCGAGGACGCCGTCGATGGGCAGGGGAGCGGCCGACAGCCAGACCCGCCTCCCGGCGCCTATCGCCCCGTCCTTCACAGCCCGACGCCGCCCAGGAGCTTGCCCACCAGCGCGGTGGCCGCCATCGCCAGGCCGCCGCCGATCAAGACGCGGCACGCGGCGCGCAGCCGCGGCGCTCCGGCAAGCATGGCGCCCACGCCGCCCAGGGCCGCCAGCGCCGCGAGCGACACCAGCGCAACCACGCCCAACCGCGTGCGGCCAGGCGCCGCCGCGAACGCCAGGATGTGGACGACGGCCAGGGACGCGAAGCTCGCGGCGGACACACCTGCAGCTTGCAGGGGACGAGCCCGCAGAGATTCCTTGAGCCCTAGCTCGTCTCGAAGGTGAGCTTGGAGGCGATCGTGCGCGCTGAGCTGCTCCGCGACCTTCCGGGCCAGCGCGCGGTCGAGGCCCCGCTCGACATAGATGTCCGTCAGCTCGCTGAGCTCGCCCTCTGGATCCTCGCGCAGCTGGCGGCCTTCGAGCGCGATGTCCGCCTCCTCGACGTCCCGTTGCGAGCAGACGGAGACATACTCACCGGCCCCCATGGCCAGCGCCCCGGCGACCAGGCCGGCCAGCGCGGCGACCAGCACCGTCTGCGTCGACGCGGACGCCGAGGCCACCCCCATGACCAGGCTGGCCGTGGAGACGACGCCGTCGTTGGCGCCGAGTATGGCGGCGCGTAACCACCCTCCGCGGCCCATCCGGTGGACCTGCGCACGGAACAGCGTCGCCCCGGCGCCATCGATCACCGCTGGTTGCGTTGGCATGACCGCCGGGCGGATCAATGACCGCCGAGCGCGGCATCCGCGCGATCGGCGTCCAGCGCGCTCGTCGCGGGCCCGCCCCGACGGCGCAACCGCAGCATGGCCGCCAGCAGGTGGCGCAGCACCCGGTCGCCCTCCTCGCGGGAGAGCACCGCCTGGATGAGCGGGCTCAGATGGTCGACCCGACCCTCGTCGGGCGAGAGGCCGGCCGCGCGGCAGATCGCCGTGAAGAGATCATCCATCTCGGAGAACTCGAGCGCGGTGGTGATGGAGAGCATCCGGTCCGGAGTGAGCGTCCCGGCGTCCGCCTCGGCGCGAATGGCCTCCGCGCGCTCCACGAGAGCGCCGAGCGCCGCCCGCGAGACGGGAGGAACGGTCACGTCCCGCCGGGTGGCGAGCTCTTCGATGAGGCGCGCGTGGCGAACCTCGGCCCGCGACATCGTCTCCCACAGGTCGATCAGCGCGGGCTCGGTCGCGGCGCCCTGGAATCGCTTGTAGAGCGCCGCCGCCGCTAGCTCGAGGCGGTGGCAAGTTCCCAGCACCTCTTTGGGCGTGGCCGACACACTGGTGTTCATCTCGCGTCCAGGGTCTCGCTTTCGACCGTCGCTAGGTATGACAACCGTCATGTCTCGTCAGGGCCCTCCGGCTGCGACCGTCTCCAGGGCCGCGCGATCCATCAGCACGACGCCGCGCCGGGCAGGCTCGACGAGCCCCTGCTGTCTCAAACCGCTCATCACCCGGATGGTGGTCTCCATTGTCGTCCCCACCAGGGCCGCCAGCTCCTGACGGGACAGCGCCAGCGGCACCACGGTCCGCCCCCGCTCCTGTCGGCCGGTCCAGTCCGCCAACCGGATCAAGAAGCGTGCGATGCGCTGGCGCACGCCGAAGATCGAGAGGTCCTCGACGCGCAGGTGCGCCCGCCGGAGGCTGCCGTGCAGCAACGCCAAGACGTTGCGGATGGCCTCTGGATGGGAGGTGACGAAGGCCTGCGCGGCGTCCCGCCCGATGGCCAGCGCCGTCGAGGGATGGACGCAGACCGCGCTGGCGTCGTAGTTGCTCCCGTCGGTCAGCGCGGCCTCGCCGAGCACCTCACCGGGTCCGACGAGCTCGACGATCACGTCGCGCCCGCTGTCGAGCGAACGGACCAGCTTCACCACGCCGCGGCTGATCAGGAACAGCGTCTCCGCCGGCGCGCCTTCGCTGCAGAGGCGCTCGCCCCGCGCGCGCTCCACCCGAACGGCGTGCCGCGCCAGCGCCTTGACGGTTTCGAGTTCCATTCCATGGCAGAGCGCGCTTCCTGCAAGGAGGTCGAGCGCCTCCTTGTTCGACCCGGCGTCGTTCATCCGGGACGTCTTTGCAGCAAGGGTCATGCCCGCCATGACGGCGGTCATGTCTTCCGTTCCAGCGCTCGCAATTCTTGCGTCCCGAGCACGCTTCCGGCCGCGATCGCTGCAGGACCTGCGCCCCTCCTGGACGGAGCCGCACCTTCCCCTCGCTGGCCACGCGGCATGACGTCCGTCATGTGGTCGGCGCCGGTCTTGTGGCACCTCATATCGGGAGGAGAAAGCCAATGCCCAACGCGAGGTCGGAGAGTGCCGTGGCCCACGAACAGCCCGTCTCACTGGTGTTGGAGCTTCACCATCGCCGTCTCGACGAGATGCTCGATCGGGTGGAGATGGCCGTCGAGATCGGCAGCTGGAGCGACGCCCGGAGCGGCTTCGCCTGCTTCCAGAGCGAGCTCGAGACGCACATGCGCATCGAAGAAGACCTGATGTTCCCGTCGTTCGAGGCGATCACCGGCCCGGGGTTCGGCCCGCCGGCCGTCATGCGCGCGGAGCACGGCCAGATCCAAGGCCTCCTCACGGCGATCGAGGGGCTCCTGCGCGACGAGCAGTCGATCGACGAGGCGGCCGGCACCCTCGAAATGCTCCTCTCCGCGCACAACGCCAAGGAAGAGCGGATCGTCTATCCGATGTTCGAGCGGCATGCCCCCGGGGAGGCCTACCTCGCCCTCGACCTCGAGCTCAAACGGCTCATCGGCTCGGAGGGATGAGCGCCGACAGGGGCGCCCGCCCCTCGATCCTCAGCACATGTCCACGCCCGCGCTCCTCCGCTGGATCGTGGACCAGCACCACGGTCGTCTCCGCGGCCTCCTGCCACCGCTCGTCTCGCACGCCGACAAGGTCGCCCGGGTCCACCGCGTGCGCGCGCCGGGCCTGACCGCCCTGGCGGCCGCCGTCCATGACCTGGCCGACCTCCTCCCCCGCACCTCGACCACGAGGACCAGGTGCTGTTCCCGGCGCTGGCGGAGGGCTCCGCCCCGTCGAGGCCGCCCGCCGACGAGCTTCGGGACATCCACCGCGATCATCTGCAGCTGCGGGCCCACGTTGATCTCGAGGATCACGTCTTGCTTCCTCGTTTCACATGAGGTTGGCCCATCGACTGCCGGTTTGGTCGGAGCCCGCGCCGGACGCGGTACCGGGAGAGGCCGTCGTCGCCCCGCGGAGCGTGCGCCTCTCCCTGACGGACCGGTGCGATCTCGCCTGCGTGTACTGTCGCCCCTCACGGCGCGATGGATACCTCGACTCGAAGCTCACCGAGGCCGGGTGGCGAGCGATGCTGTCCGGGCTCGCGCGTTCCGGCGTACGCCGGGTCCGGTTCACGGGGGGAGAGCCGCTGCTCTACCGCGGGATCGAGGCAGTGCTCGCCGAGGCGGTGAAGCTGGGGTTCGAAGACGTCGCCCTCACCACCAACGCCACCCTTCTCGCTGGCCGCGCGGCGGCGCTGCGAGCCGCCGGGCTGCAACGCATCACCATCTCGCTCGACTCCCTCGACGCCAACCGCTTTGCCCGGCTGACGCGCGGTGGACGGCTCGAGGACGTGCTGGCCGGCATCGACGCCGCGCTCGCGGCGGGCTTCCCAGAGGTCAAGCTCAACTGCGTGGTGTTGCGGGGCGAGAACGAGGGCGAGCTCGCCGACATCGTGCGCTTCGCCTGGACCCGCGGCATCGTTCCGCGCTTCCTGGAGATCATGCCCGTCGGGGTGGGGGCTCGCCTCGTGCCGGACCACCTGGTGACGGTCCGCGAGATGCGCGAGCGGCTCGGCGATCTCCTCGACGACACCGATGCTGCCGCGGTCGATCCCGATCGCGGGCCGGCGCGGTACGTCCTGGCTCGCGGCAACCGGCGACTCCGCGTCGGGTTCATCTCCGGCACCAGCGACACGTTCTGCGCCGGCTGCGACCGCTTGCGGGTGACGGCCGACGGCGTCCTTCGCCCCTGCCTGTCGACGAACGACGGCGTGAGCGCGGTCTTGCCGGCGGCAGCCGGTGACCCGCAGGCCATCGCCACCGCCGTCGGTCGTGCCTGGCGGCTCAAACCCGACAGCACCACCTGGAAGGGCTGCACCGAGGAGACGGCGCGCGCCGTCTCGATGCGCGCCACAGGCGGATAGCCAGTCGCCTCATGGTTCACCGGGACGGAGAGGAAGCGCGGGAGCAGCACGTGGTTCTCGAGGACCATCTGCGCCACCGTCGGGGAGCTCGAGTTTTCCATCACTGCTACTGCACGACATAGGCCGCTGCCCCCAGTTCCGATCCGCGCAGCCTTTGCGCGGTCGCTTTTTCGAGCGCCGCGGTCTCGAGCCAGGGCGCCGCGCCGGGCGCCGTGCTAATGTTTCGTTTTGGAATAGTACGGAACATGTCGCCCACCCGGTCGCGTTGCCTGGTCCCCTTCGAACGGGGCTCGAAGCTGTGTGAGGTTTGCCGGCTCGCCGCGGAGGTCCCGGGCCTTCGGCGATGCTCGCGGCTCGTGGCGGAGAGCCCGGCGATGCGCAAGCTGATGCTCCGGGCCGCGCCCATCGCCGCCAGCGAGGCCCCGGTCGTGATTCACGGCGAGAGCGGCACCGGCAAGGACGTCCTGGCCCGGGCCATCGCGGCCAACGGCCCGCGCAAGGGGAAGCCGTTCCTGGCCATCAACACCGCCGCCCTGCCGGCCGAGCTGCTCGAATCCGAGCTGTTCGGACATGCACGGGGCGCGTTCACGGGCGCGACGAATCAAAAGCGCGGCATCTTCGAGGCCGCCGAGGGTGGCACGCTGTTCCTCGACGAGATCGCCGAGATGCCGCTCCCGCTGCAGGCCAAGCTCCTGCGCGTCCTGCAAGACGGCGAGGTCCGGCGCGTCGGCGACACCCATGCGTTCTCGGTCGACGTCCGGATCGTCTGCGCGACCAACCAGGACCTCCGCGCGCGGGTGGCCGAGCGGCTGTTTCGCGAGGACCTTTACTACCGGCTGCTGGTCTTCACGCTGGTCGTCCCGGCGCTCCGCGACCGTCGCGAGGACATCCTGCCACTGGCCGAGATGTTTCTCGCCGAGGAACGGCAACCCACGGGCCGCTTCACCGAGCGCGCCCGGCGCCTGCTCGAGAGGCACGTCTGGCCAGGCAACGTGCGGGAGCTGGCGAACGTGGTGAAGCACGGGGCCGTGCTCGCCGGAGGCGCCGACGTGGACGTCGCGCACCTTCCGGAGGAGCTCCTGAGCGTACCGGCCGCTGCTCCGCGCGCGCCCGCCACCCTCGCCGAGGTCGAACGCCAGCACGTGCTGCGGACGCTCGAGGCGTTCGGTGGCAACCAAGTCGAGGCTGCCCGCGCGCTCGGCATCGGACGCACCACCCTCTGGCGGAAGCTGCGCGCCTTCGGGATCGACGCCGCAACCTGACCACTTGGCATGCGTCGTGAAGACGACTGTCGAGGAGGTCACATGGCAACCGAAACCACCGAAGATCTAGACGTCCGCAAAATCCCGCCCCGGCAAAAGCACCCGACGATCATGAGCCTCTTCAACGGGCTCCGTCCGGGTGGGGCCTTCACGCTCGTCAACGATCACGATCCGGCCCCGCTCTACTACCAGTTCAACGCGCTCTTTCCGGGCCAGTTTGCCTGGGAGTACCTCGAAGAAGGCCCCGAGGTCTGGCGGGTACGCATCGGCCGAACGGGAGCGGCCGAGTCGGGCGAGCGATGATCTCGCCCCTTCCCGAGGCGGTTCGACGATCCGGGGCCCGCACCGAGCGCGTCCTGGACGTCCGCCCCGTGCTCGAGCGCGGCGGAGATCCGTTCACGCTCATCATGCGAAGCGCGCGCGAGCTCGCCGATGACGAGGCGCTGCACCTGGTGGTCGGCTTCGAGCCCGCCCCCCTCTATACCGTCATGCGGGGGATGGGGCGAGCCGCCCACACCGAGGAGAGCGGCGGCGCCTACCACGTCTGGTTCTATCGAGCCGGGGCCACTGAGCCCGAGCGCCCGGCGGCCGGTGGCGCGCCGGCCAAGCTGCTCCCCCCCGTCGAGATGGACGTGCGCGGGCTCGAGCCGCCGCAGCCGATGGTCCAGATCCTCCAGAAGCTGGTCGACCTCGGTCCCGGCGCGCAGCTCCTGGTTCGACACCACCGAGAGCCGGTGCTGCTCTACGACAAGCTGGCGCTGCGCGGTTACGCCGCGCGCTGCACCAAACGCGACGACGGCGACTACATCATCCACATCGCGCCGGCGGCTGTGTTCCAAGGATCCTAGTCGTGGTCGCCGCACCCGGTTCTTTCGCGCGCTATGCGCCTTCGTTCCGGCTCATCAAGGCGCACTTCGGGCTGGGGATGGTCGGGCTACTGGCGTTCTCTGCGGCGCTGGCGCTCCGCGCGCGCGATCTCGACGGGTTCTTCTTCCAGCCTCTGCTCCTGGGCCTGGTCCATCTCTGCGTCCTCGGCTGGCTGATGCCCGTCGCCCTGGGGGCCATGCACCAGCTCGTCCCGGTGGTCTTCGAGACGCCGGTCCGCTCGGAGCGACTGGCCTGGGTGGCCTTCGCCCTCTACGCCGTCTCGGTCCCGGTGTTCATCATCGGCATGTGGACGCTCGCGCTCGGATGGATCCTCCCCGTGGCCGCCACTGGCGCGGCGACGGCGATCTGGCTCTACGTCGGGAACCTGGTGGCCACGCTGGCGCGAGCGCCGCGCCGGAGCCTGACCGGGCTCTACGTGATCGCGGCGCTGGGGTGGCTGCTCCTGGCCGTGACGCTGGGCGTGCTCCTGGCGTGGAATCTCCACCGTCCCTACCTGCCGCTGTTTCACATCGCGCTCCTGCGGGCGCACGCGCACGCGGCGGGGCTGGGGTTCTTCGGGTTGCTGATCATGGGCGTCGCCTACCGCTTGCTGGAGATGTTCCTGCTCAGTCACGGCGCCTCCGAACGCGCGGGCCGCCTGGCGCTGGTCGCCACCAACCTCGCCTTGCTCGCGCTGGTCCCCGCGCTGGCGTTCCAGCTGGGGACGCCAGCGCTCGCCCTCGCCGTGGCGGCAGCCGCGGTCGGGGTGGCCTCCTTTATCTGGCAAGCCGTGGCGATCTTCCGCCGCCGCATGCGTCGCAGCGTCGACATCGCCTGGGGTCACACCGCGGGGGCGCTCGTCTACCTGGCCCTGGCGGCCGCGGTCGGGGCGGGCCTGGCGCTCGGCTCGGCGCGCGAGCCGTGGGTCGATCGCTTCCACCTCGCGTACGGCCTGCTGGCGCTGGTCGGATTCGCCGGCTCGGTGGTGGTCGGTCAGCTCTACAAGATCGTCCCGTTTCTCGTCTGGCTGCACCGGTTCGCGCCCTATGTCGGGATCAAGCAGGTCCCGGCGGCCGCCGACCTGTTGGCCGAGCGTCCCAAGGAGGTGCAGTTCGTGCTCATGCATGTCGGAGTCATCGCGCTGGTCGCGGGCGTCGTGGTCGATGTCGCGCCGTTGCGGGTGGCGGGCGCGGCGGCGTTCGTGGCCTCGTCGCTGCTGTTCGTTCGCAACCTGGGCGTCGTCCTGGCGAGGCAGCCGTGATCGCTGTCGATCCGGCGGTCTCCGTCGAGCAAGCGGCTCGAGACGCCCTGTTCGAGGTCCACGATCCCGAGACCGATCTCAACCTTGTCGATCTCGGCCTCATCTATCGGGTGTCCTACCGACCCGAGACGCGGCGGCTCGAGGTCCTCATGACGCTGACCACGCCCGCCTGCCCGGCCGGCGACGTCATCGTGGAGGGCGTCCAACGCCGCCTGTCTCTGGTGCCCGAGGTCGACGACGTCGCGGTCGAGATCACCTTCGAACCGCACTGGACGCCGGAGCGCATCTCGTCGGGCGGCCGAGCCTTCCTCGGGTGGTAAGTTCGAGGGGTGAGCGAAATTCGCGAGCTGCTCGAGCGCGATCACGAACGCCTGGACGGCCTGCTGCGTGCCGCGGCGAGTGGTCTCCCGTCGATCGATCGCGCGGCCTTCGGGGAATTCCGCGCCGGCCTCCTTCGCCACATCGGGCTCGAGGAGAAGATCTTGCTGCCGACCGCGCGCCGGCTCCGCGGCGGCGAGCCGCTGGAGGCCGCCCACCAGCTCAAGCTGGACCACGCCGCGCTGGCCGCGCTCCTCGTGCCCACGCCGACCGCCGAGATCGTCTCGACGTTGACGTCGCTGCTGACCGGGCACAACGCGCTCGAGGAAGGACCAGCGGGTGTGTACGCCGCCTGCGATGAGCTGGCGGGCGCCGAGATGTCGGAGCTCGTGACCCGGCTGCGCGCGGCGCCGCCGGTGGCGACGGCACCCCACTACGACGGTCCGCGCGCCTTCGCCGCCATCGACCGTCTGTTGCGGGCGGCCGGACGCGCGCCCGCGTGAGCCGCGTCGTCGCCTGAGCGAAGCTCAGCGCCTCTTCTCGACGCGAATCCCCAGATCGCGCGGACCGGCGGGGTCGTCCGGCAGATAGCGCGCGCACCAGGCGCCGAGCGCGCCGACGAGGGCGCTGCGATCCGCCCCGGCGCCCGCCGGCAGCGCGCGGACGAGCTCGAGGCCGAGTGGAAACCACCCGTGCACCGCCTCGAGAAAAAGCGCGCGGAGGTCTGCCTCCCCGCTCCGCTCGAAGGCCGCAGGGGTAACCGCCGCCAGAGCCGTGGCAGCGTCGGACGTGAGCTGCGCCAGCTCTTCCTTGTCGAGGCGCTCCTCCGGAGGCACCCGATAGATCCAGCGCTCGAGCGCGAACTCGCGACCCGCCGCCTCCCGGCGCGCGTAGTCGACGATGATTCGTCGGAGCAGCCCGGGACTTGCGCCCCGCTTTTCGAGCGTCCCGGAGAGCGCCCGCCCGATCTCGGTCCAGACGACGAGGGCGTTCACCGGATCGCGCGTCTTGTCGTGCGCCGCGAACATGTCGCGCAGGACCTGCCGCGACAGCGTCCCGGAGGGAGTCGTTTGCGTCTCCATGCCCCCTCCCCGAGCAACCTCCGCGCCACCTACACTGTGAGGGAACCGCTGCGTGCGATCGCGAAGGTTCTGCCGGGCCGCAGGCGCACGCACGCAATTGTCGCGCGATCGTGCGCCGAGCTCACCCGCCGCGCGCCGCGCGGTCGATGGTCCGCGCAGTGGCACGAGGCCTGCTTGGCTCGCTCGACGTGCGCACCAGCAGTGAGCGACTCTCGACGGCCGTCGCCGCCGTGGTCGCGTTGGTCGTCGTGCCTCACGCCGCCGTGGCGGCAGACGCGGCGCCCTCCTCCGCCGCGGTCATGTTCGCCAAGAAGTGCGGCGGCTGCCACACCCTCGGCGAAGGAGATCGCACTGGGCCCGATCTCCTCGGCGTGACCAAGCGCCGCTCGACGAAGTGGCTGGTCGACATGGTCCGCGGCGCCGGTGCCCTCATCGACGCCGGGGATCCGACCGCCACGGACCTCCTGGCGAAGTTCAAGAACGTGCGGATGCCCGACCAGGCGCTCCCCGAGTCCGATGTGGTCGGGCTCATCGACTACGTTCGGGACTGCACGGGAAAGGGCGGCTGCAAGCTCGCGCTCGGCCCCATCCGGAATGCGCGAGAGGCGAAGCCGGCCGAGGTGGCGCAAGGGCGAGAGCTCTTCGTCGGCGAGCGGCCGTTCGCCGCCGGCGCACCCGCCTGCATCTCTTGCCATGGCGCGGGTGCAGCCGGGCGCCTGATCCTGGGGGCCGGGACGCTCGCGCGGGATCTCGGCGATGCGTACGCCCGTCTCGGCGATCAGGCGCTCAACGCCGCCATCGCCAACGCGCCGTTTCCCCTGATGTCGCAGATCTTTCCCCAGCATCCCCTCACCGACGCCGAGGTGTTTCAGGTGAAGGCGTTCCTAGCGGTCGCAGGCGCGAACGGCGGAGCTGCCCCGGGTCCCGACCGGAACTTTCTCTATCTCGGCGTCATCGGCGCGGTGCTGTCGCTGGGCCTCGCCGGCGCCGTCTGGCGGGACCGCGCCCGCGGCGTGCGTGGACGGCTCGTCGCCCGCGCCCGCGCCCACGCGCCACGCCACCGCCGGCGCGAGCCGGCAGATCACCCGTCCGACACGAGCGGAACCGCCGAGGCCCCATGAGCTGGATCAAGGACATCGTCGATCCCGAGACGCGATCCTGGGAGGACTTCTACCGGAATCGCTGGCAGCACGATCGCGTCGTGCGCAGCACCCACGGCGTCAACTGCACGGGCGGCTGCTCGTGGAACATCCACGTCAAGGACGGGATCGTCACCTGGGAGATGCAGGCGCTCGACTACCCTGCGCTGGACGCCAAGCTGCCGCCCTACGAGCCGCGCGGCTGCCAGCGCGGCATCTCCTACTCCTGGTACCTCTATAGCCCGCTGCGGGTGAAGTACCCCTACGTCCGCGGCGTGCTCATCGATCTGTGGCGCCAGGCCCGCCGCGAGCACGACGATCCGGTCGCGGCCTGGGCAGCGATCCAGAACGACCCCCACGCGCGCGCCAGCTACCAGCGCGCCCGCGGCAAGGGCGGCTTCCGGCGTGCGCGCTGGGAAGAGCTGCTGGAGCTCATCGCCGCGGCCAACATCTATACGGCAAAGACCCACGGCCCCGATCGGGTGGTCGGCTTCTCGCCCATCCCCGCCATGTCGATGTTGAGCTACGCGGGCGGGTCGCGCTTCCTGCAGCTGTTTGGCGGCGTGAACCTCAGCTTTTACGACTGGTACTGCGATCTGCCGCCGGCCTCTCCCGAGATCTGGGGCGAGCAGACCGACGTCGCCGAGAGCGCCGACTGGTACAACAGCAAGTTCACCGCGGTCGTCGGCTCGAACCTGGCCATGACCCGTACGCCGGACTGCCACTTCGCCGCCGAGGCGCGTCACAACGGCACCAAGCTGGTGGTGTTCGCGCCCGACTTCAACATGGTCGCCAAGTACGCCGACCAGTGGATCCCGATCCACGCCGGGCAGGACGGTGCGTTCTGGATGGCGGTCACGCACGTCATCCTGGACGAGTTCCACCACCAGCGGTCGACAGCGGCCTTCGTCGACTACGTCAAGCGCTACACCGACGGGCCCTTTCTCGTCGCGCTCGAGCCCGATCCTGCGCATCCGGGCGACTACGGCGCGGGTCAGCTCCTCCGCGCGAACCGGATCGCGCGCTACGCCGGCGCCGAGAACGGCGATTGGAAGTTCCTGATCTGGGACAAGCTCTCCGGCGCGCCGCGGATGCCGGGGGGGAGCGTGGGCCACCGCTGGCAGCAGGCGCCGGGCGCCTGGAACCTCGAGCTACGCGACCCCACCGACGGTGCCGCGCTCGATCCGACGCTGTCGCTCCTCGATGGGCGGGAGGGGACGGCCGCCGTCCGGCTGGTCGAGTTCGGTTCGGGGCGAGCGATCTCGCGCGCGGTGCCGGTACGCTACGTGGAGACGCTCACGGGCCGCGTACCCGTCACCACCGCCTACGATCTGCTGTTCGCCCAGTACGGCGTCGGGCGAGGGTTGCCCGGCGACTACCCGGCGAACGGCGACGACGAGGACGGCGCCTATACGCCGGCCTGGCAGGAGAAGTGGACCGGGATTTCGCGCGCCACCGTCCTGCAGTTCGCACGCGAGTGGGCCAGCACGGCCGAGGCGACCGGGGGTCGCTGCTGCATCATCATCGGCGCCGGCGCCAACCACTGGTTCCATAACAACCTCATCTACCGGGCGGGGATCGTGACCTTGATGCTGACCGGCTGCGTGGGAAAGAACGGCGGCGGGCTCAACCACTACGTCGGCCAGGAGAAGCTGGCGCCCATGGCCCCGTGGTCGACCATCGCGCTGGCCAAGGACTGGGGGGTGACGCCGCGGCTGCAGAACGCGCCGTCGTTCCACTATCTGCACGGCGACCAATGGCGCTACGACGCCGGCCACGCCAGCTACACGACCACCGGCGACGATCCCTTCACGCGCGAGCACACAGCGGACACCAACGTGCGCGCGGTGCGCGCGGGCTGGCTGCCGTTCTACCCGCAGTGGCCGGAGTCGCCGCTGGAGACGGCCGCCGCGGCTGCGCGCGCGGGCGCTCGCACGCCGGCCGAGGTGGCGGCCCAGGCCGCCGGCCGGATCGCCGCGCGCAAGCTCCCCCTCTCGGTCGAGGATCCCGACGCGCCCCAGAACTGGCCGCGCGTCTTCTACATCTGGCGCGGCAACGCCCTGCTCTCGTCGGCCAAGGGGCACGAGTACTTCCTCAACCACTACCTCGGCACGCACCACAACGACATCGCCGAGGAGGCGGCCAAGGGGCGGGTAACCGAGGTCGCCTGGCATGAGCAGGCGCCCACCGGAAAGATGGACCTGATCGTCGACCTCAACTTCCGGATGGACACCTCGGCGCTCTACTCGGACATCGTCCTGCCGGCGGCGAGCTGGTACGAGAAGGCCGACCTCAACACCACCGACATGCACTCGTACATCCACCCGCTGTCGGCCGCGACACCGCCGGTGTGGGAGTCGAGGACCGACTGGGACATCTTCAAGGCGATCGCCAAGGAGACGAGCGCCCAGGCGACGCGCCATCTCCCCGGACCGCGGTCCGATCTGGTGATGGTGCCGCTGGCCCACGATTCGCCCGACGAGATGGCCCAGACCGCCATCCGCGACTGGGGCCGCGGCGAGTGCGCCTACGTGCCGGGCAAGACCGGGCCAAAGCTGGCGGTGGTCGAACGCGACTACACCAAGCTCTACGAGCGCTTCTGCGCGCTCGGGCCTGGCGCGCGCGCGGGCCTGGCGCTGCACGGCGTGAAGTTCGAGGTAGCCGACTTCTACGACCGGTTGGCGGCCGACGGTCCGTCGATCGAGGTCGACGGCGTCCGCTGCCCCGAGATCGGCGACGCGCCTGAGGCCGCCAACGCCATCCTCGCGCTGGCGCCCGAGACCAACGGCGAGATCGCCTGGCGCGGCTTCTCCTTCCTGGAGAAGAAGACGGGCCTGCGGCTCACGGATCTGGCCGAGGGGGCGCGCCAGGCGCGCGTCTCGTACACCGATCTCCAGTCGCAGCCCCGGCGGATCATCAACAGCCCGATCTGGTCGGGTCTCGTCGACGGCGGCCGTTCGTACTCGGCCTTCACCCTCAACGTCGAGCGCGGCGTCCCCTGGCGCACGCTGACCGGGCGGCAGCACTTCTACCTCGATCACCCGGGCTACATCGCGCACGGCGAGAACCTCCCCACCTACAAACCCTCGCCCCGGCCCGAGGTCTACGGCGATCTCGGTCTGAGCCAGAAGGCCGCGACCGGCCCGACCAAGGTCTTGAACCTGCTCACGCCGCACGGCAAGTGGCACATCCACAGCACCTACGGCGACACGCTGCGAATGATGACGCTCTCGCGCGGCTGCTCGCCGATCTGGATGAACGACGCCGACGCCGCCGAGCTGGGGATCGGCGACAACGACTGGGTCGAGGTCCACAACGACAACGGCGTGATGGTCACGCGCGCCATCGTGAGCGCGCGCATCCCGCGCGACGTCTGCATGATCTATCACGCGCCCGAGCGAACCCTGAACGTCCCGCGCTCGCCGCTGCGCGGGGGGCGCCGGGCCGGCGGCCACAACAGCCTGAACCGCATCCGGCTCAAGCCGAACCTGATGGTCGGCGGCTACGGGCAGTTCACTTACCACTTCAACTATTGGGGACCGACCGGCGTCAACCGCGACACTCACGTGCTCGTCCGCCGGCTCGATCCCGACGAGGTGAAGTTCTGATGAACATCCGCTCCCAGGTGTCGATGGTCTTCCACCTCGACAAGTGCATCGGCTGCCACACCTGCAGCGTGGCCTGCAAGAACGTCTGGACCGACCGCAAGGGCGCCGAGTACATGTGGTGGAACAACGTCGAGACCAAGCCGGGCACCGGCTATCCGTCGGCGTGGGAGGACCAGCGCGAGTATCAAGGGGGCTGGGACGTCAGCTCGGGGCGGCTGCGCCTGCGCTCGACCGGGCAGCTCCGGGGCCTGGCCAACATCTTCCACAACCCGCGCCTGCCGGTCATCGACGACTACTACGAGCCCTGGACCTACCGCTACGACGAGCTGTTCAGCGCGCCGGCGTCCGACGATCAGCCGATCGCCCGCGCCGTCTCGCTCATCACCGGCGAGCCGATCGACATCGAGGCGGGGCCGAACTGGGACGACGATCTGGGCGGCTCGCCGATCTACGCGGCCAACGATCCGAACCTTGAGGCGCTCACGCCTGCGCAACGGGCGCAGATGTTCGAGATCGAGCGGCTGGTCTTCTTCTACCTGCCGCGCATCTGCAACCACTGCTCGAACCCCGCCTGCGTCGCCGCCTGCCCATCGGGCGCGCTCTACAAGCGCGGCGAGGACGGGATCGTGGTCCTCAACCAGGAGCGCTGTCGGGCCTGGCGGCACTGCGTGACCTCCTGCCCGTACAAGAAGACGTACTTCAACTGGGCCAACGGCAAGAGCGAGAAGTGCATCCTCTGCTACCCCCGGCTCGAGAGCGGACAGGCGCCGGCCTGCTTCCATTCCTGCGTGGGTCGCATCCGCTATCTCGGCATCGTGCTCTACGACGCCGATCAGATCGAGAGCGCGGCCTCGGCGCCCGAGGACCAGCTGATCGACGCGCAACTCCGGATGATCCTCGACCCACGCGACCCGGAGGTGGCCGCGGCGGCGCGCGCGGCCGGCATCGACCAGTCGGTGATCGACGCCGCCTGCCGCTCGCCTGTCCTGCACTTCGTCAAGGACTGGAAGATGGCGCTGCCGCTGCACGCCGAGTTCCGTACGCTGCCGATGCTCTTCTACGTGCCGCCGCTCTTGCCGGTGCTCGGGAACCGGGACGGCGACTCCTATGACGCCAGCACGCCGAACCTGTTCGGCGCCATCGACGACGCGCGCCTCCCCATCGAGTACATGGCGCGCCTGTTCGCCGCCGGCAACGCCGGGAAGGTCCGCGCGGCGCTCAAGAAGATGATGGCCGTGCGCTACTACCGGCGCCAGGAGACCGTCGGCGACATCGGCGCCGAGCGGGTCGCCTCGCTGCTGGCCGAGGCCGGTACCTCGCGCGAGGAGGCGGAGGCGATCTATCGCCTGACCTCGCTCCCGACGTTCGAAGAGCGGTTCGTCATCCCCCCCGCGCATCGCGAGGAGGCGATCGAGGCCCTCGAAGGTCCGCTGGAGTTCAAGGGGGCCACCGGCTTCGGGATCATCCGTACGCCGGAGCGAGGACCATGACCGCGAGGACTCTCTCGCCTGGCGACACCCAGAACGCCGAACGGCTGGCGCGGCTGCTCGAGTATCCAGGCCTCGGCGACGAGCTCACGCTCGACGCGGCGGGCCTGGCCCGAGGGCTCGAGGTACGCCCTGGTGCCGGGTCGCTCGCCTCCGCCGCGCATGAGCTGGCGGCGTTCTGGGCGGCGCGCTCGCCGAGTGAGCGCGAGGAGATCTACGTGCGCACGTTCGATCTCCAGGCGCCCATCTGCCTGGATGTCGGCTACCAGATCTTCGGGGAGAGCTACAAGCGCGGCATCTTCCTGGTGACGATGCGGCAGGCCCTGCGCCGGCACGGCCTCGATGAGGGGAGCGAGCTCCCCGACCACCTACCGGCGGCGCTACGATTGCTGCCGCGGCTCGCCCCCGAGGAGGAGCCGCGCGCGCTGGTCGCCGAGGCGCTGCTCCCGGCGCTCGCGAAGATGCGGGCCGCCGCCCGCGGCGCGGAGCTCCCCTACGGCCGCCTGCTCGATCTCTGCGAGGGCTGGCTGCGCCTCGCCTTCGACGCCCCCGCCGGGCGCGAGCCGGCGCGGCCGGAGCTGCACCTCCCCGTCGTCGAAGGGACCGCTTCCCCGACGCGCTTCTTCGAAGGAGTGAACGAGCGTGACTGATCTGCTGTTCTTCGCGGTGTTCCCCTACGTCGCGATCGTTCTTCTCCTGGTGATCTCCATCCAGCGCTACCGCCGGAATGCGTACACCGTCTCCAGCCTCTCGTCGCAGTTCCTGGAGTCGAAGGGGCTCTTCTGGGGCTCGGTCCCCTTCCACTTCGGGATCCTGACCTTGTTCGCGGGTCACCTTCTCGGCCTGCTGATCCCGCGGCAGGTGGCCATCTGGAACGGTGCGCCTCTCCGTCTGATGGTGCTGGAGGTGAGCGGGCTGACAGCGGGGCTGCTCACCCTGTTCGGCACGCTTCGCCTCATGTGGCGGCGCATGCGCTCGCCGCGCCTCATGCAGGTCACCTCGCCGATGGATCGACTGCTCTACGCGCTCCTGCTCTTCCAGATCGGCAGCGGCCTCTGGATCGCGCTCGGCTGCCGCTGGGGGACGGCCTGGTACATCCACACGGCGGTTCCCTACCTCCGCTCGCTCTTCATTCTGCAACCCGACCTCAAGCCCATCACCGGGATGCCGCTGGTGGTCAGGCTGCACATGTTGGGAGCGTTCGTGCTCCTCGCGCTGTTCTCCTTCACGCGACTCGTGCACGTCCTGGTGGCGCCGATCCCGTACCTCTGGCGCCACGTCCAACTGGTGGTGTGGAACCGGCGTCGTCCGCGCCGCGCGCCGTCTGGCAACGGCGCCCGCGCGGCTCGGGAAGCGTAGGAATGGCGTCGGCGCCCGTCAGAGATCCCTGCGAGGACGTCGAGCCGCTCGTGTCCGCCCCCGCGGCCGCGCCCGCGCGACTGGCGCGCACCCTCGCGAGCCAGATTGAGCAGCTATTCCCCGGCTACTTTTCGCTGGTGATGGCCACCGGCGCGGTGTCGCTGGCCGCCCAGCTGAACGGGCTCCCCCGCGTGGCGCGCTTCCTCCTCGTCGCCAATCTCGGGTTCTACGCCGCGCTGGCCACGATGCTGGCCGCCCGGATCACGTTCTGGTCCCGGCGCGTGGTCGCCGATCTCTCCGATCACGCCCGGGGACCGGGCTTCCTCACGCTGGTGGCCGCCACCTGCGTCCTGGGCAAGCAGCTCCTCCTGGTCGCGGACATCGGGCCGACCGCGCTGGCGCTCTGGATCGCGGGGGCGCTGATCTGGTCGGCACTCCCCTACGCCTTCCTCGCGGCGGTGATCATCCGCCGCCACAAGCCGACGCTGGCGGACGGATTCGGAGGGGCCTGGTTCCTGATGGTCGTCGCGACCGAGTCGGTCGCCAGCCTGGGGGCCTGGGTGGCCCCGGGGCTCGGAACCTGGGAGCACGACGCCCTCTTCTTCGCCCTCACGGTCCACCTCGTCGGGGCGGTGCTCTACCTGGTGATCCTGGCCATGGTCCTCTATCGGCTGATCTTCGTCCGTCTCCCCGCCGAGGCGCTCACCCCGGCCTACTGGATCGCGATGGGCGCCGTCGCCATCACGGCGCTCGCCGGGACCTCGCTCATCCTCCACGCAGATCGCTGGGCGCTGCTCACGGATCTGCTCCCCTTCCTCAAGGGACTGACGCTGCTCTCCTGGGCGCTCGCCACCTGGCTCATCCCGTTGCTGGTGGCATTGTTTTCCTGGCGCCACTTCTGGCGCGGCGTGCCGCTGAGGTACGAACCGCAGTCCTGGCAGATCGTGTTTCCGCTGGGGATGTACGCGATCTGCACGGTGCAGCTGGGCCGCGCCGCCGGGTTGCCGCGGCTCGCGGTCGCCAGCCGGATCTTTCTGGCCGTCGCGCTGGCGGCCTGGACGCTCGCGCTCGCGGGCCTGGCGCAGCGACTCGGTCGCATCGCACTGTCGGCCGTGCGGCGCGCGCCGGCCAAGCCGGCCCTGGTGCTCGCCGCGCTCATGGGCCTCGCGACGGGCGCCGGCTGCGACGGCTCGTTCACCAACCAGGGCTACGCGCCCGAGCAGCCGATCGCCTTCTCGCACGCGCAGCACGCGGGCGAGCTGAAGATCGGGTGCCTCTACTGCCACTTCGGCGCCGAGCGGAGCCGCCACGCGGGGGTCCCCCCCGCCAACGTCTGCATGAACTGCCACACCGAGGTGAAGAAGACCTCGCCCGAGATCGAGAAGCTGTCCCGCGCGACGGCCACCGGGGAGCCCATCGCCTGGGTCAAGGTCCACAGCCTCCCCGACCACGCCTACTTCTCGCACGCCCGCCACGTGGCGGGTGGCGTGGCCTGCCAGACGTGCCACGGACCGGTCGAGACGATGGCGCGCGTTCGCCAGGCTGCGCCGCTCACGATGGGCTGGTGCCTCGATTGCCACCGCGGGCGGGGTGACTTCGCGGGCGCGCCCGCGGCCGGCGCCGCGGGCACCGACTGCTCCTCGTGCCACATGTGAAGCCGATGGCCGACGCCGAGAAGACATACTGGCGCTCGCTCGAGGAGCTGGTCGAGCACGCGACGGCCGCCGCCCGCGCGCACGACGAGTTCGCCGAGCCGTTGCCAGTCGATGGCACGCTGGGCACCCCGGGCGCGCCGGCCCAGGAGAAGGACCGCTTCACCCGGCGCAGCTTCGTCCAGGCGCTCGGCCTCTCGTCCTCGGCGCTGGTCGCCGCCTGCAGCCGCCGGCCGGTCGAGAAGGTGATCCCCTACCTGGCCAAGCCCGAGGAGCTGACGCCGGGCCGGCCGCTCTATTACGCCTCGCTCTGCACGGGGTGCGCCGCGGGCTGCGGAATCCTGGTTAAGACGCGCGACGGGCGGCCGATCAAGATCGAAGGCAACCCCGACGATCCGGTGTCGCAAGGCGCGGTCTGCGCCGTCGGCCAGGCCTCCGTGCTATCGCTCTACGATGCCGACCGGTTGCGGCAGTCGACCATCGACGGACATCCGGCCACGCTCGCCACCGTCGACGCCGCGGTGCGCGCAGGTCTCGAGGCGACGCGTGCGGCAGGGCGCACGATCTGGCTCTGCGCCGGGCCCGCGGCAGCACGCAGCCCCGGCACCCGGGAGGTGCTGGCCGCCTTCCAATCCGCCTACCCCGGCACGCGCCTCGCCATCCACGACCCGCTCGGGGGCCGCGCGATCGTCGAGGCCCACCGGGCGACCCACGATCGCGCCGCGATCCCCGCCTATCGATTCGATCGCGCCGACGTCATCGCCTCATTCGGCGCCGACTTTCTAGGGAGCTGGCTGGCGCCGGCGCTGTTCACGCGCCAGTACGCGAACGCGCGCCGCCTCCCGCCGGGCGAGCCGGCGACGGCGCGCACCGCCCGCATGGCCCGCCACTATCAGCTCGAGTCGATGCTGACGCTGACGGGGTCGAACGCCGATCGGCGGATCGTCATCGCGCCCGATCGCGAGCGGGCGGTGCTCATCGAGCTCTTGCGGCTGGTCGCCGCGGCGACCGGGTGGACCGATCCATCGCTTCCAGCTCTCCGCACGGGGGACCTCGGAGCCGCGGCGGGCGCCGCGCTGCCCGTGCTGGTCACCGAGCTGGTGATGCACGCGCCGCACGCGCTCGTGGTGTCGGGGAGCACGAACGCACACACGCAGATGCTGGTGAACGCGATCAACCAGGCGCTGGGCGCTTATGGGACGACGCTCGATTTGGAGTCGCCTTTCCTGGACGAGCCGGAGGGCGCGGCGCCGGTGGAGGTGCTGCTGGCCAGCGCCGAGCGCGGCGAGGTCGGCGCGATCATCTTCCTGGGGACGAACCCGGTCTACGATCACGCGGGCGGCGCCGCGCTCGGCCGCCTGCTCGGGCGCGTGCCGTTGACGGCGGCCATCTCCGACAGGCTGGACGAGACGGCGCGCGCGGTCCGCTACGTGGTCCCCGACCACCACGCCCTCGAGGGCTGGGACGACCTGGCCGCGGGCGCCGGACGATTCGGGCTGCGGCAACCGGCGGTGGGCCCGCTCTACGCCACGCGCGCTGCGCAGGATTCGCTGCTCGCCTGGGCGGGACTGTCTGGGACCTACTACGATCGTCTGCGCGCGCGCTGGCAACGAGAGGTGGCCCCCTACGCCGCCAAGCGTCCCTCTGATTCGGCGCTTCCGTTCCCTTCATTCTGGGACGCGGCGGTCGAGGCGGGCGGGATCGACCTCGCCCGCGCCGCCGCAACCGTCGAGCCACCACCACGCGCCTTCCGCCGCGACGCCCTTTCCGACGCGCTGGCCGCGGAGACCTCCTCCCCGCCGCTCGATCCGGGCGAGCTCCACCTGGTGCGCCACGCCCCGGTGGCGCTGCGCGACGGCCGCCTCGCCAACAATGGCTGGCTGCAGGAGATGCCCGATCCGATCTCCAAGCTGACCTGGGGAAACGCCGCCGCGATCTCCCCGGCCCGCGCCCGCGCCCTGGGTCTGGGCGACGGCGATCTCTGCGAGGTGGCCGCGGGCGACCGCCGCCTGCGGCTGCCGGTCCTCGTCCAGCCGGGACAGCATGACGACGTGGTCGCGATCGCGCTCGGCTATGGGCGGAGCGCCGCAGGCCGCCTCGGCGACGGCGTAGGCGTCAACGCGTTCGGGCTCGCGGCGCCGCGGGTCCGCCTGCGCGCGGCGGGCGGCGCCCGACCGCTGGCGCGGACCCAGCACCACGCCTCGATGGAGGGGCGCGCGATCGTCCGCGAGACGACGCTGACCGACTTTCGCCACGGCGCGAAGCTCGAGGGCGCCAGCGCCGAGCGCCGGTCGCCGCGCCTCTCCCTCTACCCCCGCCACGAGCACCCCGGCCACCGCTGGGGGATGGCGATCGATCTCGCCGCGTGCACCGGCTGTGGCGCCTGCATCGTGAGCTGCCAGGCGGAGAACAACGTCCCGGTGGTCGGCGAGGAAGAGGTGCGCCGGTTCCGTGACATGGCCTGGATCCGCCTTGATCGCTACTACACGGGGACGCCCGACGCGCCCGAGGTGGTGCACCAGCCGATGCTCTGCCTGCACTGCGATGACGCCCCCTGCGAGGGCGTCTGCCCCGTCTACGCCACGGTCCATTCGAGCGAAGGGCTCAACCAGCAGGTCTACAACCGCTGCGTGGGGACGCGGTACTGCGCCAACACCTGTCCGGCCAAGACCCGCCGCTTCAACTGGTTCGAGCACCGCCACGACGATCCGGTCGCCAACATGGTCCTGAACCCCGACGTGGTGGTGCGCTCCCGCGGGGTGATGGAGAAGTGCTCACTCTGCACGCAGCGGATCTCGGCCGGAAAGACCGAGGCCGCGCGCCGGGGCACGCCGCTCGCCGACGGTGACATTCGAACCGCCTGCGAGCAGAGCTGCCCGGCCTCGGCGATCGTGTTCGGCGATCTCAACGATCCCAAGAGCCGCGTCGCGCGCCTCGCGGCCGACGGGCGCAACTACCGCGTGTTCGACGACCTCGGACTCGGCGAGGCGGTGACCTATCTCGCCAAGGTCCGCAACAAAGGAGACGAAGGATGACCGCCCCCTCGCCGCTCCGTGAGCCGGTGTTCGATCGGGCGATGACGCCGAAGGCGATCACCGACGACATCTGCCGCCCCCTCGAGGGGCGCGGCGGGACGGGCCCCGGGTGGTGGGTCGGATTCTCGCTGGCCGCCGCGGCGCTGGGGATCGGCCTGGCGGCCATCGGATACGAGATCGCCACGGGGATCGGCACCTGGGGCCTCGACAAGACAGTCGGGTGGGCGTTTGACATCGTGAACTTCGTGTTCTGGGTCGGGATCGGCCACGCAGGCACCCTGATCTCGGCGCTGCTCCTGCTGACGCGCCAGCGCTGGCGCACGTCGGTGAGCCGCTCCGCCGAGGCGATGACGGTGTTCGCCATCATGTGCGCGGCGATCTACCCCCTCATCCACATGGGACGCCCCTGGATGGCGTTCTGGGTGTTGCCGCTGCCAAACGCGCGCGGGCCGCTATGGGTCAACTTTCGCTCGCCGCTGCTCTGGGACGTGTTCGCCATCAACACCTACCTCACCGTGTCGGCGCTGTTCTGGTACGTCGGGCTCATCCCGGACCTGGCCACCCTGCGCGACCGCGCGCGCGGAAGACTGGCGCGCGCGATCTATGGCGCGTTGGCCCTGGGCTGGTCGGGTTCGTGCCGCGCTTGGAGCACCTACGAGGCCGCCTGCCGCCTGCTGGCCGGCATGGCCGTCCCGCTGGTGGTGCTGACGTCGACCGTGGTCTCGACGGACTTCGCAGCCTCGGTGATCCCGGGCTGGCACGCCACGATCTTTCCCCCTTACTTCGTGGCGGGCGCCATCCACTCGGGCTTCGCCACGGTGCTGGCCATCATGGTCGTGGCGCGGGGCGCGCTGGGCGCGCGGCACCTCATCACCCGCCGCCACCTCGACAACCTGGCGAAGGTCGTGATCGTCACCAGCAGCATCATGGGGCTCATCTACGCGAGCGAGCACTACACGGCCTTCACCGGCGGCAACCCGCTGGACGCGTTCGCCTTCCGTAACCGCGCGCTCGGACCCTACGCCTGGACCTACTACACGATGTTGCTCGGCAACGTGGTCCTGCCGCAGATCCTGTGGTGGCCGGCCGCGCGCCGGAACGTGGTCGTGCTGTTCGTCGTCGGCGTGGCGGTCGACCTGGCGATGTGGATGGAGCGCTTCGTGATCATCGTCGTTTCGCTGCACCGAGACTTCCTGCCGTCGAGCTGGACCATCTACAAACCGACGATCATCGAGGTGGCGACGTTCGTGGGGACCTTTGGTCTCTTCTTCTGCTGCTTCTTCCTGTTCATTCGCTTTCTGCCGGCCATCTCGATCGCCGAAGTGAAAGCAGTGGCCGGCTACGCGCGGCCGCTCCCCCGCGAGCTCGTCTCCCTCCGCAAGGAGGCGGCCGAATGAAGCTCCCCTGGCAGGCTTCCCCACGGCCCGCGCCGCGCCTCTTCGTCGCGGTGTTCGAGCACGAGCACGATCTGCTGGCGGCGGCGGCCGCGGCGCGCGCCGACGGCTACGTCGTGCACGACGCCTGGGCTCCGCACGCGATCCACGGCCTCGACAACGCCATGGGGATCCAGCCGTCGCGCCTCCCCTGGATCTGTTTTGGGGCGGGCGCGATCGGCCTTCTCGGCGCGCTGTTCTTCGAGCACTGGACCTCCGCCGTCGATTGGGCGATCGACGTGGGTGGGAAGCCGCCCAGCTCTCTGGCGGCGTTCCTGCCCGTGGCGATCAACGTCATGATCCTGATCGCCGCCAACGCGGTCGTGAGCGGGCTCTTCGCGCTCCACCGCCTCGGGCCCGGCCGGCAAGCGCGGCCGCCCGTGGCTCGGGTGACGGACGATCGGTACGCCCTGGCGCTCGATGTGGCCGCTCCGCGCTTCCTTCCTGGCCAAGCCCGCGGGCTCATGCGGGCCTGCCACGCGATCGACATCTTCACCTGGGAGGCGGGCTCGTGAGCGCGCGCCGCCCAACCGCTCGCCGCCGGCTCGTCGCGCTCGCGGCGATGCTGGTGGTAAGTCCGCTCGTCGCCTGCGATCGCGCCGGCGATCGGCCCGGGCCCGAGCTCCTCCCGGAGATGGCTCGCTCGGTCCCCTACGATTCCTTCGCGCCCTGCCCCGTCACGGGCGACGGCAAGACGTTGCTCGCGCCGGCGCCCGGCAGCGTACCGCGCGGCTGGGTCCTGTTCGCCTACGGGCCCGGCCCGGCCGAGGCGGCGCGCGCCGGACGCGAGCTCGCGAACGCGCTGCCCGACGGCCCCGAGGCGCAGGCGCGCGGCCAGAAGCTCTGGAGCAACTTCTGTTTCCCCTGCCACGGACCGAGCGGTCAAGGAGACGGACCGGTGATCCCGCTCTTCCCGACGCCCCCGCCGCTCGCCGCCGAGCACGCCCGCCGCATGCCCGACGGGCAGCTCTTTCACGTCATCTCGCGCGGCCAGGGCGTGATGCCACCGCACGCGACGCAGATCGAGCCGCGCGACCGATGGGCGCTCGTCCGTTACGTGCGCACGCTGCAAGGACCCGCGCCGGCGGTGCCGAGCGTCGCACCGAAGGCCGACAGCCCCGAGGAAGGGCGGCCGTGATGCGCCCACGCCTGGTTGCGCCCCAGACCTCAGGACCGGAGCCTCGGCTCCGCGCCTCCGGGGTCGCCTGGCGCCGGATCGTGGCGCTGGCGATCGTGGGCCTCGCGGCCACGGCCGCCGGATTCGTCTGGGCTCCAGCGCGGACCTGGGCGGGCGCCCTCGCGGCCGTCCTATTCGCGCTCTACGCCACGCTGGGGGCGGCGGCGTTCGCGGCGATGAATCAGGTGAGCGGCGCCGGATGGCACGTGGTGTTCAAGCGGGTACCCGATGCGCTGGCCTCCGCCGTTCCGTTGTGCGGGATCGCGCTGGTCGCGCTGATCCCCGGCGCCCTCGATCTCTTCCCCTGGTGGGCGCTGCCCGCGGAGGCGCTGCAACCTCGCTTCTCGCTGGAAGCGCTCGTGGCGCGCACGGTCGCCGCCGCCGCCGTGTCCGCTCTGCTGGTCGCGCTCTGGCGCCGGGAGTCGGCGCGGCTGGACGCTACCGGCGAGCCCCGCCACCTCCGTCGCGGCGCGCGCCTGGCGGCCGTGCTGCTACTCGCGGTTGGTTACGCTGTGTGGCTGCTCTCCGCCACCTGGATCGAGGCGCTCGAGCCGCACTGGTCGAGCAACATCACCGGGCTGTTCCGCATCGCCGGCACGTTGTCGGCGGGCGTGGCCACGGTGACTCTGGTGACCGTCGCCCTCCGCCGGCGCGGGCGGCTGCCCGAGGTGAGCCCCGCGCACCTGCACGACCTGGCCGTCTTCCAGCTCGCCTTCTCGACGCTGTGGGCTTACATGTGGTGGTCGCAGTACCTGCTGGTCTGGTACGCGGACCTCCCGGAGGAGGCCGGCTACTACGTCGCCCGCCTGAGCGATGGTTGGTCTCTCCCGTTTCTCGCGTCGCTGGTCTTCGGGTGGCTCCTGCCATTCGTGCTGCTGCTCCCGCGCGTCGGAAAGCGCTCGGAGGTCAACCTCTTGTGGGTGAGCGCGATGATCCTGGTAGGCCAGTGGCTGGACCTCTATGTCTCGATCACACCCGCGGTCTGCCGCCAGCATCCTGGCGTGGGCCTCGCCGAGCTCGGACCGCTCGCACTCATCGTGGCCGTCACCGGGGCCATCTCCGCGCGCGCTCTGACCCGGCGGCCGCCCACGCCGGCCGGCGATCCCTACCTCGCCGAGAGCGTGGCCCACCGCTGAGCTCCCCGCGCATTCCGGCGCACTGACGGCCATCATCGCGTGTCAGCCGCCCGGCGTGGTTCGATGGAACGATGGATACTCGAAGCGTCGTCGGCCTCCGTTGACCGCGATCTATGACCGACTCGCCGCCCGCTACACGGCGGCCTCGCACCGTCGTTTCTACATGCGCGTCGTCGACGAGCTGGTGGGGGGCGGTGACCCGGCGCTCGGCGGCCGCGGCCTCGATCTCGCCTGCGGTGTCGGCGCATCGACCGTGTCGCTGCGGCGAGCCTTTCCGCGCGTCGATTGGCTGGGGCTCGACTGCTCGCTGCCGATGCTCGCGCGATTCCGGCAGTGCCCCGAGCTGGCGCGCGTCCCCAGCCTGCGTGGCTCCGCCGAGCGGCTCCCTATCGCCGACGCTTCCTTGCGTCTCGTGGTGTGCAGCTTCGCCCTGCACTGGATGGAGCCCGCGGCGCTGTTCGAGGTGGCGCGGGTCCTCGCTCCGGGGGGCCAGCTGTTGCTCGCAGCGCCGCTGCGCGCGCCGGCGCCCGCGCTCTCCGGAAACCGGCGGCTCGCGCAAACATTGCTCACTGAACGGCGGCGGCTGGCCGATTGTCCGCGCGCCGGGTTCACCGTCCCGGAGCTCGAATCGGCGTTCGGAACCTGGGACCTCCACGCGTTGCGCGTGATCACGTTCGGCGAACGATACGCCTCGGAGGCGTCACTGTTCCGAAGTCTCGCGGCGCGGGGGGCGCTGGCGGCGCTGTTCGGGACGAACGCGGCGGAGATCGCCGCTCGCCTCTCGACGCGGCCCGGGCGCGTTCCGCTCCGATTCGGCTGGTCGGTCGCGCTCGCGGCCGCGTCGCCGCGAGCCACTCGTTCATCCGGTCGCGGCGCGGGCGAAGCGCTCCACCGCGAACGGCGCCAGATCCAGGCTCGAGCTGCCGGTGCTGATCAGCTGAGCGATGGCCTCCCCGGTGATTGGCGCCAGGAGGATGCCGCTCCGGAAGTGCCCGGTGGCCAGCAGGAGCCCGCGGACGGAGGCGCTCTCACCGAGGATGGGAAGGTGGTCGGGCGTGTCCGGGCGCAGTCCGGACCAGGAGGCGGTCACCCGCGCCTCTCCGAGCCAGCCGACGAGGGCGCTCGCGAGTGAGAGGATCCTGACCATCCCGTCGACCGTGACCGCCTTTCCAAACCCCACGTTCTCCATGGTGCTGCCTGCGAGCACGGTGCCGTCGCGGCGGGGAACGAGATATCCGCGTCCGTGCACCGCCACCACGCAGCTGAGCATCGAGGTGGGCGCCGAGAGCGCGACGATCTGGCCGCGCACCGGGCGGATGGCGCCGGCCAGCGCGGCCCCTTCCAGCAGACTGGCCCAGCTCCCGGCCGCGACGACCACGGCCCCCGCGGAGAGGCCTTCGGTGTCGAGCTGCACGCCGCGCGCGACGCCGCTGGACACCAGCACCCGCCGAACGCGGCGACCGCCGAGGAAGCGCGCGCCGGCGCTGGCCGCGGCGGTCACGCAAGCCCGGGTGAGCGCCCGCGCGTCGATCCTGCCGTCGTCGGGGTACAGGGCAGCGCTCTTGACCGCCGCGCCCAGCGCCGGCTCGTGCAGGCGCGCCTCCCGCGCCGAGAGGCGCTGCACGGAGAGTCCGCGGGCAGTCTGCCAGCGCACGCTCTCGTCGAGCTCGGCCTCGCCGCGCTCGTCGAGCGCCAGGGCCAGGACGCCCGAGCGATCGAAGCCGACGTCGATCCCCGTCGCGTCGTACAGCTCCGCCACCAGGCTCGGGTAGAGCGCGCGGCTCGCCAGTGCGAGGTCGAGGAACGGTCCCGGGCCGTGCGCCTCCATCTGCGGTCCGAGGATCCCTGCGGCGGCGCTCGAGGCTTCACCGCCCGGACTCCCCCGATCGATGACGACCACGGAGATCCCGCGCCTGGCGAGCCGCAGCGCGATTAGCGAGCCGATGATCCCGCCACCCACCACCAGGACATCGGGCGACCTCTCACCCCGGCGCGCTGCACCATGCCCATGCGACCGCGCCACTCTCATTGCTGGCCGCATCGTCCCTTCGGATGCCTGCCCGGAGAATGACCGGCGTCATGGCGCGCCGATCGCTTTCGCGGTGAGCTAGACGACGATTGATGTCGGCGTCTCCTCGCTTGCTCCTGTCCGCGCTGGGAGCCTGGTCGATCCTGGCGATCTCCGCTTGCGCCGGCGTTCGCCCCCACGCCACCGGCGCGGAGAGCGGCACCGGGGGAGTCATCGTCACGGCCAGCTCGGGCGGCCAGTCCGGATCGCTGGACCCGGGCACCGGCGGCGGCCTGGGAACGGACGGCTCGCCCTTGGGCGTGGCGGACGCCCGTCCGCAGCGGTGCGATGACGCGGGCAACTGCGCCTGCATGAACATCCTGTCGCTCGGCAAGGTCGCTCACTACGGGGGCAACAGCGACTCGACCGACGCGTTCCAGCAGTACCTCAACACCAAGAGTAACGCCCACATGACGCTGGCGACGGATCGGATCACGCTGACGCCCGAGCTCCTGGCCGGATACGACGTGGTGATCCTTCAGGCGCTGGAGGACAGCGAGTACACCGGCTTCTGGAGCTACGGGCAGGACGAGATCGACGCGCTCGCCGCCTGGGTGCGCGCGGGCAACGGCCTCATCGCGCTCACCGGATACGGCGGCACCGCGGACGAGGTCGACCCCTCCAATCAACTGCTGGCCTTCGCCGGGATCAGCTACGGAAAGAGCGACACCTTCGTGTCGTGCCCCGACAACTATTGTTACTGCACCGACTCGTCGATCCCCTTCTGCGGGTGGACACCCGGCGGCTTCCTGGGTGCGCACATGACCGCGCCCAACGGCGGCCCGGGCGAGGTCGGGGTGTTCCACGGTCGGCCGATCAGCTGCGCCGACACGGCCGACGGGGCCTGCCAGATCGTCGCCAGCGATCCGCAGGCCGGGATCGTCGGTGTGGCCAAGCAGGTCAGCAAGGGGCACGTCTTCGTCTGGTCCGACGAGTGGGTGACGTACACGAGCCAGTGGGGCGCGACCAACACTCATGGCGCCGACTGCGCCGGCCACACCGCGGGCGAGATCTACGACGTCCCCCAGTTCTGGTACAACGTCATCCACTGGCTCCTGCCCGACGCGAGCTGCTTCTACATCTCCGATCCGATCATCGTCATCGGCTGACGATGCGAAGCGACGAGCCGAGCCACCTGGCACGAGCGTCTGCCGTCGCCTTGCTGGCGCTCGGCATCTCGAGCGGCGCCACCCGCCAACCCGCTGCCAGCGGCTCCCCCTCACGATCGAGCTCGTGCGGACCACGGACGCGACCTGCGCGACCACGGTCGTCTTCCCCGAGGAGCGGATCGAACGGGAGCTGCCCCTGGGCACTCCGGTGAGGGTCGAGCCCGCGGCCGAGCGCGAGCGCCTGGTCACCTTCCGATGCGGGATGGGCATGGACCGCGGCGCCGTCGTCGTCTGTTGAGGCCTAATCCGCCGCCGCGGCGCGGACGGCCCGGCCGAGCGGCGTCGCGCGCGAGAGATCGGCGCCACTCCATTCGACGATCTCCAGCCTCCCACCGCGGAAGCCCGTGTAGCGAATCCAGCTCGGCCGGGTGCGAAAGTAGGTGAGGTCGGCCGGGCTCTCCCGACGGCGCCGCTCGGGAAACCGCTCGAAGTAGATGCGCTTGAGGCAGGTGAGCTCGGCGCCGGACGGCTCGTCGGCGACCCCCTCGTACTGCACGGTTGCCTGGTCTCCGCCGACGACGAAGGCGATGCGAGGAGCGTGGCGCAGGTTCGACGCCTTCCGCGTCCGCCCGAGCGTGTCGAACACCAGCTCCAGGCTGTCCGTGACCGCGACGCCCACCACCGCCGCCTGCGGAGCGCCGCCCGGCGTGACCGATGCCTGAACTGCGTGCGGGTACCCGCGGAGGAACGCAAGGAGGTCGCTGGCCGTCATCTTGACCGGGGACATCATCGATCCCACGCCGCCCCTGCGGCATGACGCACGTCATGTCGCGAGCAAGCCCGCGTCGGCCGTCACGATACCCGGCACCGGTGCCGGGACCAGTGCCCGAACGGACGACCGACGAAGGCCGCGCCAATGACAGCCGTCATGGTCCGCGAGCTCCGAGAGGCGCACTGTCACGGCGTGCCTCGACCCGTTCCCGACCATCCGGTGATCATCCAAGGCGGGATGGGAATCGGGGTCTCGGGCTGGCAGCTGGCGCGGGCCGTTTCGATGACCGGCCAGCTCGGCGTGGTCTCCGGAACTGCCCTAGCGCACGTTCTGGTTAGGCGACTCGAGATCGACAATCCAGATCCGGCGCTCGAGGCCGCGATGGGTTGGTTTCCCTTCCCTGATGTCGTCGAGCGGGTCCGGAGAAGATACCTCCGCCCTCACCGCGCCGGCCGAAAACGCTTTTCCTCGATACCGATGCATTCATTGAGCCCGCCGGCGCACCTGACGGAGCTCACCGTCCTGGCGAGCTTCGTCGAGGTCGCGCTGGCCAAGCGAGACCACGGCGGCCTCGTCGGGATCAATCTCCTCGAAAAGGTCACCGTCCCCAATCTGCCCTCCCTCTATGGCGCGATGCTGGCCGGGGTCGACTATGTGCTGATGGGCGCCGGCGTCCCGCGCGCCATCCCCGCCGTCCTGGATCAACTGGCCACGCACCAGGCGGCCAGCCTGGCGGTTTCGGTGATCGGGGGTGGCCACGAGTCTCTCCGGTTCGATCCTGGGGTGCTCGCCGGGGGAGTCGACCTCCCGCCGCTACCTCGACCGTATTTCCTGGCCATCGTCTCGTCGGACGTACTGGCGACTGTGTTGGCCCGGAAATCGTCAGGTCGGGTAGACGGTTTCGTCGTCGAGGGTCCAGAAGCCGGCGGACACAACGCTCCACCTCGAGCGACCGCTGCGACCGGGCCCAACGGCGACCCGCTTTACGGCGCGCGCGATCTCCCGGACCTGGGGCGAATCCGCGCCCTCGGCCTGCCGTTCTGGCTGGCCGGCTCGTACGCTACACCCGAGCGCCTCGCGGAAGCCCGTCGGCTTGGCGCGCACGGCGTGCAGGTCGGAACAGCCTTCGCGCTCTGCCGTGAGTCGGGGATGCGCGACGACCTCAAAGCTTCGCTCCTGCGACTGTCTGCCCAGGGCGACGTCGCGGTGCGGACCGATCCCCGCGCTTCGCCCACGGGAATGCCGTTCAAGGTCGTCCGGCTTTCGGGAACATTGTCGGACGGCGCGATCTACGCCGAGCGGAAACGCAGGTGCGACGTCGGCTATCTGCGACAGCCGTTTCGGACCGCCGACGGGCGCGTCGGCTATCGCTGTCCGGCCGAGCCGGAGCGCGACTTCCAAGCGAAGGGCGGCGAGCCCGCCGACGCAGCGAATCGGATGTGCCTCTGTAATGGCCTTCTGGCGACCATCGGGCTCGGCCAGCGTCACGCCTCCGGTTACGACGAACCGCCGGTCGCGACGGCCGGACAGGATCTGCGGACGATCGCCCGCTTCTCCGACGGCTCGGGCTCTCCCTACAGCGCGGCCGATGTGGTGACCCGACTGCTGACGGCGATCACCGGCTGAGGACGACGGGCCTCGGGCTCTCACAGGGAGCAACGACGCGACCCTTCTACGGCGGCACGGCCATCGGGTTGGGAAAGTTGCCAGTCAGGAACATCAGCGTGTAGACGCCGATCGACTCCTGGTAGTAGCGATCGTTCTCGATCGTGGTGGTGATCGCCTCCTCGATCGCCTCGCGCCGGATCGCGGGGGTCGTCGCCCGACCGTCATCCCACAGGTTCGCGTACGAGCACATCGCGGTGTTGACGAAGTACGAGTTGTGCCCGTAGCCCGGATCGCATGCCGTCACGGCGCCGTCCGGCTGGAGGTTCTGGCAGATCGATGAGAAGCGGTTGGCGTTGGTCTCGACCGGGTTGTTCTTGTAGAAGTTGGCGTAGAAGTCCTGGATGTTGTCCATCCGAGCCTCGAGCCGCGTCTTGCTCGCGTAGTGCGGCGACGAGCCGGCGGCGTTCTCCGGCAGATCGGCGCGGTCCCCGAACCAGGCGGCGTCGACCGCCAGGCGCCACAGCGACCGCGACCAGTTGTAGTTGTCCGCGTTGGCGTCGCAGGGGGTGTCGTAGTGGCCCCAGTCGGTGACCAGCGCCGGGTTGACCGAGGTCTGGTCGTAGCACCGCTCGCTCATCTCCCAGACGGTCTGCGCGGTCTTGTACCAGAAATCGTGGTGGCCGGTCCGCTCGGCCGCGGTGTACTCGGCCGGATCGAGCGACGCCGCCAGGAAGTCGCCGAAGGCGCGAAAGTAGCCGGGCGGGTAGTAGGACATGTTGACGCGCCCGTCATTCCCCGGCGTGTACGTGCAGGCCTGCCCCGGGTAGCCCGCGCAGTTCTTGTCGAAGGTGTCGCCCGGCGCCGGATAGTTCCACTTGCCGTCGTACACCGTGTTGACCTCGCACTCCATCTTGAGCAACCAGCCGACGGCGGCGGCGGTGTACTCGGGCCACTGCCGCGCGGCGAACACCAGCCCGATCCCGATGTCGACGTCGCCGTCGAAGGCGCTGTCGCCGTTGCCGCCGCATCCGGACGGGCTGTCGGGATCGCACGGGGTGTCGAGGTCGCGGCAGGTCGCTGAGTCGTCCCACATCCAGCCCATCAGGCCGCCGCAGTACTTCTTCGAGCTCTGCGACAGGTAGTGCCGCACGAAGTTCCAGAGCTGGTCGAACAGCGCCTTGTCCCCGATCGCCGCCGCCATCGCGATGCCGTACCCCTGCCCCTCGCTGACGGTGTCCGGCGGATCGGTGGTGACGCGCGCGGTCCCCGTGCCGCAGACGTGATCGTCGGTGGTGATGTAGTTCTGCTTCCAGAGGTTGTAGCGCTCGAAGACCAGCACGTTGAAAAGCGTCTGGACCGTGGCGGCGTCGCTGTAGGTCTTCGCCAGCGAGGTGCCGAACGGATACGAGTAGCTGGTCCGATCGTAGGGAAACCATCCGCCGAAGCCGATCGGGGGCACCGTCGGCGGCGGCTTGGGCTTGCAGTTCTTGTCGTTCCAGTTCCCGGTCGCGGACCAGTCTCCGTCGCTGCCGTCCGGGTAGTAGTCGAAGAACTGGAACTGGTCGGTCTGCTTGGAGGCGCCCTTGAAACCGGTCGGCACCGGTGTGTCGGGCTTGCCGTAGTACCAGCGCAGCCAGTACTCCGCAGGGGTGGTCGGCATCGGGCGCGGCGTGACGGTGTTCCACTCGGTCGGCGACCGCGTCTTGTCGACCGCGCGCCAGGTGCAGCCGGCGCCGAAGAACTCGTTCGGCACCGGACAGTTGAACCACGGCCGGTCCGCCTCGCGCCAGCAGGTCACGTCCTGGGTGGTCGTCGGGTTCGTGACCTCCAGGATGATCCAAAGCGGCATGAAGTCTGGCTGGGGGAAGAAGGTAAACGTCTTCTGGCCGGCCCAGATGTAGCGGAAGTGCACGACGGAGGTCCCGGCGGGCGGCGTCGGATTGCACGGATCGATCGGCACGCTCCCGTCGCCGCCGCAGCCCGCGTAGCCGGGGCCGGGATTCGTCGTGTACCAGCGGTACGAGTCGGGCCGGGTCGAGTAGTTCGAGCAGGCCGGTGTGTCGGGCGGCCCCGCGTAGCCGACCCAGAACTCGTCCGCCGTGCGTGCCGGCAGCGTCAGCGCGGCGCTCTGCAGGCCCGTGAAGTCCGGGTAAGCGGCCTGGAAGGTGGCGCCCGCGACCCACTTGCTGTTCGGGATGAGGATCGAATACCAGGGGCAGTGGCCGTCCTCGAACTCGAGCAACGGCTGGACGCAGACGCCGCCGCCGGCGTTGACCGCCAGGCTGCTGGGATAAGGAGGCGTTGGATCGCCCTTCAGGACGTCGCATGCGGTGCCCGGGAAGCCGGTCTTGGTGGGATCGGCCCACGGCCAGCGAAAGTGGATCTTGGTGAAGCCGTCCGGTGTCGAGGTGTCGGGCTGCCCCGGCGGGCAGACCGCGATTCCGGCGGCGGCCGGATCGTCCGTGACGCGCAGGTTCCCCCGATTGTAGTCGGCTGGAAGGGTGGCGCTCGAGCCGCCGTAATCGATGTAGAGGTCGTTGGTAGTCGGAAATTGGCTGATGTCGATGTTGCCGGAGGTCGGGTTGCCGACGCAGCCGGTGGCAGGGTCGACGTCCGCGATCGTGACTGTGGTAGTCGTCGTGGGAAGGCAGTCGGAGTACCAGGCGCAACCCGCCGCGTCCTTGCGCGCGTTGTGAACCAGCCAGTTGTGCGTCACGTCCGAGATGACGACCGCCAGCGGAGGGCTGCTCGTCACCCCCAGCGTCGGGTCGATCTGCTTCGACCAGACGTCCTTGGCGTGGATCCGGCGGGTCCCCGCCGGGCAGGAGGGCGTCTCGGTCGCCGGCGGCACGAACACGTCCGGCGCGCCACCGTCCGGCTGGGGGACCCAGCCCGGATCGATGACAATGGTGCCGGCGCAGTTGTCGTGGCGAGTTGGATCGTGATCGTTGCAGTCCGGCCCGAGCGGACAGTTGAGGCCGTAGCCGTCACCGTCGTGATCGACGCAGGGGAGCGCCAGAGCACCCCCGCTGCCGCCCTGCCCCGGGGGCCCGCCCCTCTGACGGACACCGGCGCAGCCGGCCAGCAAGACCAGCGTCGCGATCGTCCCGAGGTGAGCTCGATTCCAGCAGCCGGCGGTCTGCAAGGCCCAGGTTCACCTCCAGCTGCCGATATCGCACAGCCGTCGGATCCGGGCCGCTGACAACCGTCATGTTCCGCGCATGCTCGACGCTCAGGCGCGTGAGCCAGTCGACCGCGTCACGCTGGCTGGCCAGCGCACGGCAGTTGCTGCTTGAAGACGTCAAGACGACCTTTCGCGAGCGGTTTGGGATGCCGTCGTCCGAAGTAGGCTCGCTGGTCGATTTGATTGCCAGCCGTCTCGACCTGAGCCTGTCCGGCCTGCTTCAGAGCCGCTGATCACGCGGTCATCACGCCGATCGCACTCCTGGCACCAATCGCCCTGACGTCTACCTGACAGGGACCCGTGCGCCTCCCAGCAACGTCCCGGGGGCAAGCCAGCTCCGGTCGACTCGCACACCATCGATCCAGAAACTACTGTGGGAGGCCTAAACGGGCCGCGAATGTCGCGGGATCATAGATAGTCCTGACGAGTGATAGGAAGGATCGACCGAATCAGCCACCGCAATCGACGCTGGGCCAGTCCGGGTTCGTGCAGGCGCCGTTCGTGCAGCCGAGCGGCGGATTACACGCGGTCGAGGCAGCGCAGGGCGCGCCTAGCCCAGCGTAAATAACACAGCGGTTCGTGCCGGTGCCGGTCCCGTCGTCCAGGCACTGAGCGTCGAGGACGCAAGGGCCGGCGGCAGTCGATCCGCCGCCAGCGCCCACCGAAGGCGCGCACGGAGCTCCGGCGGCGACGCGCGGGACGCAAACTCCGGAGGTGCCGCCGTCTGCCACACTGCAATAGTCGGTAAGGCTAGCGCATGGAACCTCGAAATAGGTCACGCAGGCAGCACCCTCCGCGGGTGGGATCGAACAAACACCGCCCTCGCAGACGCCTGGTGCTTGGCAGTTGTAATAGGGACAACTCTCTCCGAGCTGCGGAGCCGGCGGTAATGATCCGGTGCTGGGACAAACTCCGAGACAGCACCCGTTCCTATTTGTGCAGACCCCGGAGCCAGCCGCACCTGAGCAAAAGAGCGGACCGTTGCATTCGAGGCTTCCAACGTTACACGCGGCGCCGGGGGCCTCAGTCCCTTTGAATACTCCGGTGCAAGTGGGATCAGACGTCAGGATTTGGAGCGCGGCCTCGGCGCTCCCTCGGGCGTTCGCCGTGATACTGCAGTCCTGGGGCAGGCCAGCGATGCAGGCGGCTCCGGCGACGGGGTCGTAGAGGACAGACCCTCGCCCGACGTCACCAATCGTCGTTAGAATTGCCAGACTGCGTTCGAAATCGGTACCGGCTCGGCACGAGGGGACATCGACGAACACGCCGCAGGTCACGAGGGGGGCGCAGTAGGCGGCAATAAAGTCGTCGACAAAAGCGGACAACGGCTCACCTCCGTCGGTGCCGATGCCACCGCCGGTTCCTGAGCCGCTGCCCGGTCCAACTGGCTCGCTCGAGTGGCAGCCCACAATGGCGACCAGGACTAACGCTGACACAACGATGGCACGAACTGTCGACCTGCATCGGTCTTCAACCATCTCGACTCTCCTAAGCTACGAGAGCTGTACTGTAGCGATCAGCGGATGGACATAGCAAGCGCGGTATCTCGAATCACTTCATCGAGCGAAACTACGATCGCGCTGCCGCTTTCTACCGCAAAGCAGTCGTCGACTCTCCGAACCTCGCCGCCAATCACAGCAGCACGCGCGCTCAAGCCGAGCGCCTGCTGGCGCACCTGCAGCCGCCGCGCGGCGGGCCCGAAAAGATCCTAGCGGGCTTCACACTCGGCGGCGGCGGGTGAGCGCGACCGGCAGCTCTCGCGCTGCTCGGGAAGACCGGGTAACCCATGAAGTGCCGCGCGGCGGCTCGAACCTAGTCTCGGTCCAGTGGTGGACGCGTGTGTCCGATCCGTACCGCGACAGCTCCTCTCGTCGCCACGCCGGCGAGCGACTCAGCCCGGTCAGGCGGCGTGGCCCGAACGTAGGCACGCCTTCGATCGTGGCTACCCGCGGGCGGCTCGCATTTTAAATCTGGTCCCGATCGTTGCGGTTCAATCCGTTCGAATGTGGCGCTGACGTTTTGGCGAGGCCTGTGAGCTGAGAGAACGCAATGCTAGTCACGCGCACCGACGCGAAGACGACATGGGAAGCAGACACTGACCGGATACAGCTTGCTTCCGCTCGATAGCGCCTTACTTGTCCTCGCGGGAGAGACCGCGCCATGCGCTCCTTCGGAAGACTCAAGACGGGAACCACGTGGTGTTCGACCACGACCCGCGTCCGACACGTTCAAGACCGACAAGACCGGCACACCCAACTGCGGGGACCACTGCCACAAGGCGGTCGCCGCGAAGGACTACATCTTCCACCCGTACCAGAGGCGGTGAGCTCGTGAACAGCGTACAAGTCGAACAGAAGAGCTACGAGATGCCCCCGCGCGACGGGTTTAGCGTGGCGCACTTTATCACCGTCGCCGACATCGACCGATCGCTTCGCTTCTACGAAACGGTCTTCGGCGGCAGCGTTCTGAGCCACGGGAACAGCGAGGGCGCCCCGGGATACATCCGGATCGCGAACACCTGGCTCATCGTCAACCCCGGAGGCGGACCGACCCCGGACAAGCCGTCGGTCACGCTCAGCGTGCCCGACGACCCCGACAAGGTCAGCAGCTTCATGAACATCCGCGTCGCAGACATTCGGGCATGCTACGAGCTGTGGAAGAGCCGCGGCGCCCAGTTCATCACCGAGCCCAAGGACAAGTACGGCGAAACGCGCTGCTACATCCGTGATCCCGACGGCTACATCATCGAGGTTGGACAGAGCAAGACCGCCTTCAGTTACGGTTGACCATGAAGGCGGCGGTCATTCGCGAATACGGGGAGCCTGGAGTGTTGCACCTCGAGGAGGTCCCCGACCGGAGGTCGCCCCAGGCAAGGTGCTGATCCGGGTCGCCGCGGCCAGCATCAACCCGATCGATACCTGTCGACCAAGGGGCCTGAGCCCTTCCTGGTATAGGAAGCGCTGCAAGCCGGACATCGAAAGAAGATCTCTGACGCCCCACCATCGGTCTCGAGATCAACGAGCCGGCAGCGAAAGCAGCGCAGAGGGTTGGTGAACTTTCGTCCAGCGGTGGCCGAAGTGCGAGCGCTGAGCAGACATGGGAAGATGCAGGCAATGTCGATGAGAACAGCGGGTCGGCTCGGGTGGGTTCTCGCGGTCCCGCTGATCGCGCTGGCTTGTGGCGGTTCGAGCGCCACGTCGACCAGCAACGGTGGCGAAGGCGGAAACGGTGGCCAGAGTAGCGCGGGTGGGCAGAGCGGCGTTGGCGGGAATGCCGGTGGTGGACACAGCGGCACGGGAGGACAAGGTGGCGCGGGCGGACAGAGCGGGGCGGGAGGCCAGAGTGGCGCAGGTGGCAAGAGCGTCACGGGCACCGGCGGGCAGAGCGGCGTTGGTGGCCAGAGCAGCTCGGGCGGGCAGAGCGGCGTTGGTGGCCAGAGCAGCTCGGGCGGGCAGAGCGGCACGGGTGGCCAGAGCAGCGCAGGGGGACAGGGCGTGGGCGGACAGGGCGGCGCCGGCGCCCTGGGCGGTGCGGGTGGTCAGAGCGGCGCGGGCGGCAAGGGCGGAGGGACTGCGTCCACCACGACCGTGGCGCTGACGATCGACAAGACCAACACGGCAATCGACATCCTCTTCGTCCTCAACAACTGGTCGTCGACCAGCGAGATCCAGCAGAAGCTCTCCGTCCAGCTCCCGCAGTTCGTGGCCATCCTCAAGTCCGCGACCGTCCCGCTCGATCTGCACATCGCCGTCACGACCGCCGACATGGGCGCACCCAGCGATGTCGCGAGCTCGGTCGGCTGCACGGCGGAGGGGGACGGCGGGGCGTTCCGTACCGGGGCAATCACCGGGACCTGTACGAACGGCGCGCCCGAGGCCGGCGCAACCTATCTCACGGACGACGGCAAGGGCACCACGAACTTCAACGGGACGCTCGCCGGCGCCCTGCAGTGCATCGCCGGCGTCGGCAACACGGGGTGCGGTTTTGGACAACCACTGGCGGCGGCGGTCCGGTCCCTGGGCGCCGACGATCTGCTGTCGGGGACGCCCAACCCGCCCGCCACGAACGTGGGGTTCCTGCGGCCCGATGCCTACCTGGCGATCATCCTGCTCGTGGATCGTGACGACTGCTCGCCGCCCACCAACACGGAGCTCTTCTCCGTGCAGGGCCAGCCCGACAACCTGACCAACCCGCTGGGGCCGCTCAACTATTACCGTTGCAACCGATACGGCCACCTCTGCAACGACTCGCGATCGGCGAGCCCGACGGCGCTGATCAGTCCGCCGCTCCAGCCGCCCGGCGACGCGCAGGGGACAGCCAGCCAGCCGACGCTCGATCTGCAAAACTGCCAGGACAACGACACCGCGACCGGGTTGCTCACGCCGGTTCAGGTCTTCGTCGACCAGATCAAGGCGCTCAAGGCCGATCCAGCCAACGAGATCATGGTCGCCGCCTTCACGGCGCCGGCGACACCCTACTCGGTCGTGTGGATGCCGGCCGCGGGCGGACAGAGCACGTCACCAGGGGAGCTCTGGCCGCAGGTGGAGCTCTCGTGCGGCCCGCAGGGGGGCGTGACCAACCCCGAGTCGACGGACTTCACCACCGACGGCAGCTCCGGCGAGCCGGGCGTTCGGGTCTCGCAGTTCGCGAACGCCTTCCCCGACAGCTACCTCACCTCGATCTGTTACGCGAGCTACGCCGTCGCGATGCACACGACCGCCGTGAAGATCGCCGAGCTGCCCTCGGGGCAGAACTGCGTGACGGGCACCATCCAGTCGACGGCCGCGGGGATCCCCACCTGCACCGTCACCGCCCAGGTGCTCGACGCGGCAACCAACACCATCACCAGCGTCGCGTACCCGAACTGCGGCACCAACGGCAACACGCCCCCTTGCTGGACCCTGAACGTCGGCACCGGCAGCTGCACGGGACAATCCTTCTTGCTCATGGACGCCCCAGGCACGACCAGCCAGTCGGCCACCGCCACCTGCAGCATCTGTAACCCCGGCGCCGTCGTGCTCGCGCCCGGCTGCTGAGCTGCATCGTCCCCCGGGAGGCGTCGAGTGGTCGCGCGATCTGCCCGGCGGACGCATCTGCACACGCATCTTGGGGGCTCGTGGGCCGGAGGAGCTGCATGCGCTAGGCTGCGCGCCGCCCCCGAAATGCGCTTCATCGCCTTCACCTTCGTCGTCGCCGTGACTTCTTCCTGCGCACACCGGGCGGCCCCCGTCATTCCGGCGCCGGCCGCGCAGACCTCGCCGCGTTCGCCGGCCACCATCGGGCCGCCTCCTACGGCCGGGACGATGGGGGCCGGGAGCGGGCGCGCGCCGTCTTCGACCCGTGACCCCAACACGCGTCTTGCCGAGGCCAGGCAGTTCGGGCGCCGAGCGCTGCTCGTCTTCTGTGCCGAATGGTCGATGGCTTGCCTCGAGATGTCACGGACCACGTTCACCGACCCGCGCGTGGTCCAGCAGCTGAGCGGGCGGGTGATGCCAGTTCCGGTAGACCTGACCCGCGGCGAGGAGGATTCCGTGGCAGCCGGGCTCGAGGCACGGTACCGGGTCACGGGGACGCCGGTGCTGATCCTGCTCGACGCCGCCGGGCGTGAGCTGGCCCGGGCAGACCGGTGGCTCGACGCCTCTGGACTGCTTGCGCTGTTGGCGACGAATGATCTCCCTCCGCCTTCTCGCGCTTGCCCGAAGGTGCTCGCCCAAGGGCAGAGCTACGTCACTGATCTCGCAGTCTGGGGCGACCACCTCTACTGGGTCGCGGAGGGAACCGCCAAGCTCGGGCTGACCGATGGTGCCATCCGCCGCATCGGCCTCGATGGACTCGGCCTCGAGACCCTGGCCGATGTCCCGGGACCGCGTGGGCTACTCGTCGATGCGACGGGCGTGTTTTGGACCGCCGAGCCAACCGTCCAGCAAGACGGTCACGTGCGCCCCTCTCCGCGCGAGGCGCGGGCGGGGACGCTGTGGTTCCTGCCGAACGGCGGCGGCACGCCCCGGGTTCTCGTCCGTGGGCTGGTCGACCCGCGCTTCCTCCAAGCGAGCGCTGATCGGCTGTTTGTCTCCAGCGGCTCGGAGAGAACCGTGCTCCGCGTGTCACGCGCTGGCGGGGGTCCCCAGTCTCTGGGCGAGGCGCCCGGGCGAGTCTCGCAGATCGCGCTCGACGCCACCCACGTCTACTTCACGATCGACGAATACCACACGGGGAAGGTGGGGCGCGTGTCGCGCGTGGGCGGTCCCGTCGAGATCCTCGCGAGCGGCCTCGACCGTCCGTGGGGCGTCGTTCTTGACGACAGCTACGTCTACTTCGCCTCCGAGGGTGGCTATCGCGGCGCGCAGTTCGTCGCGCGCGTCGCCAAGCAGGGCGGCCCGTACGAATCACTCGCGCTGCTGCCGCGCCCGAAGCGGCTCGCCATACAAGGGGAGTGGCTCTACGCAGCCACCGAGCAGGGAATCGCGAAGCTCGGGCGCGCGGGCACCCCGGCGCGCTTCCTGTCATCGACCGAGGCCAGCATCGTTGCGGTCGACGGCGCTTACGTCTACGCCGCCGACGCCAGCGACGCCATCACTTGCATACCCGATCCACGCGAGTGACCTCCCGTCGGGCGGCGCCTCTCTCGCGTTCCGTAGACTCCCGGACCGCGCGAGATGGTCCGTCGACGCAAAGAACCGCGGGTGCGAAAGCGTTACGCCAGCTGAAGGCCGCAGTCAGCGCAAGCGCCGGCGGCCAGTGGCCCCACGGTGCCGCAGGCGGGGCAAGAAACGCCGTCGGTGTCGACCGGCGCGGGGGCGACCGCCGGCAGCAGGGCACCGATCGTCCCCTCGCGAAGGGCGAGCGCCCGCCAACGCTCCTGAAGCAGGCGCGCGACGCGCGGGACGTCCTCGCTGCGCGCCAGCAGGTCGATCTTCGGCGCGCAGCCGCATCCGCCCTGCCCGCAACACCCGCTCCGATCGAGCAGCACGGGGATCTCCGCCTGCAGGCAGGCGTCCCGCACCTCCTTGGCGTCGCCCAGCGATGCTTGCAGGCAGAGGACCAGCTCGGTGTCAGCGAGAGCTTGCTCGGCGTCGTCCAGGTCCACGGTCTCGATTGTACCCGCCAGCCAGCTAGGGCAGGAACTTGATGTTGGTGACCGTGGCATCGACGGCGCAGGGTGAGGTCGAGGCGTCCACCGCGGCGTCGCCGGGGCTGGCGTCCAGGCCGCCGTCGGGGAGGTTCACGTGGCTGGTCCACTGCCACTGGAGGCCGACCACCTGGGCGGCGTTCGTGTCGGACCAGCCACTGAAGCTGCTCAGCGGGACCGTCACGGTCACTGGCGCGGATGACTCCGATGCCACCATCGGCAAGGCGGGGTAGTTGTAGCAGGCGCTCGCGTCGCACCCTCCCATCGGGGTTTGACCGGTCGGTGTCTGGTCGAACGTCTTGATCTGCATCTGCAGGTCGCAGCCGGTCCACGAACCGGCGACCGTGAATGACACCTGGGTGAACGCCGTCACCGTCGAGCAAGCGCAGTAGCTGAGGCCGATGCCGCCGTAGCCGCCGCTGGCGACCATGCCCACGCCGTGCAGGTCCTTGTTGGTCGCGTCGACGCTGGCGCTGATCGACGAGCCCGAGGTGGGCCCGCCGTAGCCGTAGATCGCGCCGTAGAGGCCCTGGCTGTTCCCCCACTTGCCGGTCGAGGTGTTGTAGTCGGAGAAGTCCGTCACGCCGCCGCTCGTTCCATTGCCGGGGGTGACCGGCGCGGCGCAGTCGAGCTCGCAGGTGGCGATGTGCGGGCCATCGACCCCGCCGTCCGCCCCCGGCGGGATGACCAGGCCGGGCGTCTCGGTGGTGGCGTCCCAGTTCACGAAGGTGACCACGCTCTGGGCCGGCAGCACGTAGGTGAAGTTGCCGGTCGTCGGCGTGACGGGACTCTTGGCGGCCAGGTTGTCGTTCGGATCGGCGGACGTGACCCAGGGCGTGAGCGAGCCCGGCGTGGTGCCGTTGACGATGAACTTCTGATTGACGGTCCCCTTGTTCGTGTTGATGGCGATGATGGCCAGGTGGTTGGCTCCGTCGCGGTACGCTTCCGTGAGCACGCCGTCGTTGGGATTGTCCGAGGCGTTGAGCCGCTGGAACCCGGGTCGCACGAACTTGGACCAGTTCCCGAACGCGTACCCGCGCTTGAACATGTAAGGTGCGCCCCCGCTCGCGTCGGGCTGGATGAAGGCGGGGTTCAGGCGGGTCTTATCGGTGAGTCCGTCCTCGGTGATGTAGATGGCCCACCAGTTCCAGGCGTTGAGGCCGCTCTGCACCAGATCGCCGTGCATCCGCTGAGCCATGACCAGGGCGCTGGTCATCGACGGATCGGGCGTGTCGCCCTGGGAGTTCTCCTGCGACCACTCCGTCTCCCAGAACGACTTCCCGGCTTGCTGGGGCTTGTTGTAGCCGCCGATGTTCGCGCCGTAGTCGTGGGTCGCCATGATCGACACGCCGGCCGAGGCGGACGGGTCGGCCAGGATGCTGCTGATGTACTTGTCGCAGGTCGGGCAGCCCGCCGTCTCCGGGGCAATGATCTTCACCGCCGAGCCGTACTTCGCCATGAAGGTGGGGGCCATGAACTGACCGATGAAGCTGGTCAGCTCGTCGTTCGTCCATTGCGCGCCGTCCCAGGTGGAGACATAGTCAGGCTCGTTGGCCGGCGAGACGCCCAGCAGGGTGACGGGTGGGCTGGCGGCCGCCAGCAGGTCCACGTATTGCGCCAGGTAGTTCGCGAAGTCCTGATAGTGCGCGGGCTCGAGCTTGTTGCTGGAGAAGTCCATGCCCGCGTCGTTGTTCTTTTCCGACCCGTTCTTGTTGTCGGTGGTCTTCCAGATCGGGGGCGGCGTCCAGGCCGCGGCCCAGACCTGACAGCCGCGTATGGCCGCTTGCTGGGCGGTGGTCAGCTCGGGCGCGGTGGGCATGAGGTTCGCGGCGGTGGTCGGCTCGGTGCCGTCGGTCATCGTGTCCGCGGGCACGCCGATCATGGTGCGCAGGAGGGAGATGCCGATCCCCTTCTTGGTATCGAAGAGCTGGTCGGCCTGGTCGGTCGTCAGGTTCTGGCCGAAGAACGCCGACGAGGCGCCGAAGCCGTCGATCGTCTGCCTGGTGTCGGACCAGTTGACCGTCATGTCGTGCGACTTCGAGCCACAGGCGGCGAGGCTCGCCGAAAGACCGACCGCCATGGCCAGACGCGATAGATTTCCCATCGGCGCGCTTCTAGCCTGCTTTGGCGTGCAACCGAGTTCGCAAATGTGGCGCGCAGGCAACCGAGAATTCCAAAAACGGGCAGCCCGGGCTCACGGCCTGGTCGCCGGAGGATGCGCCGAGGTGAGGAGCGCTAAGGCGTGTAGGTGATTGTCGCGATCGCCCGAGACGGCAAGGTAATGCTGCCGTCGCTCTCGGGCGCGACGAGCGCCGTGCGCTCGCTGTCGCCCGAGGTGCGGTAGACGGCGAGCGTGCCGAAGCCGAAGCCGCCCGGGTCGACCGACACGAGGTGGTCCTCGCTGTCGGTGTTGAGGAGAACCAGGGTCAGGCTGCTCCCGTCGGGGCTGACGAAGGCCGACGTGCGCACGGACGAGACGGTCGACGTCGCGTCGACCCGGACCCAGCCCGGGTCGGTCCAGCGAGCGAAGTGCTTGAGCGCGTAGTAGAGGTCGTTGATGGTGTACGGCGCGGTCGCGGAACCGTCGGCGATCGACACCAACCCGGTCTCGGGCGTCTGATCGCTCCAGACCAACTCCCACCACAAGTAGACCGATACGTTCTCGACCGTCAGGGCGTCGTTGATCAGCCAGGCGGTGTCGAACATCGTCGGGGCGTTGGGCTGGTACTCGGTCATGAACGTCGGCAGTTCTGCGGCCTGGCCCGATGCCGCGACGTCGCGCATCGCCCCCTCGAACGAGTCGGGGGCGGGGTTGTCGCTGGTGCTGCCGTACATGTGATGGGCGATCCCGCCCAGCTTGGACGTGTCGAGACCGTCCAGGTAGTGCTGGACGTTGTTGTTGTTCATGCCGGTCGGCTCGGGGCCCAGCACGATGGGCGGCGAGGTCAGCCCCGCCGCCTCGATCGCGGCGGCAACCGCGTCCAGCGCTTGCCCATAGCCGGCGGCGGGGACGCCCGCCACCCTGGCGCCCTCGGTGGCGCCGAAGACGCACGTCTCCCAGTCGGGTGTGTAAAAGTCCGGCTCGTTTTGGATGCTGATCCAGTCGGGGGCCACGCCTGCGGCCGCGTAGGCCTGCAGCGACCGCGCCCACCAGTCCCCGAAATCTGCGTAGTCGTACGCGCCGCCGCTCTGGACGAGGGTGCCGGCCGGAGCGTCGGCGCCGCTGCCGGGAGGCGGACGCGTGACGCCGTTGCTCTTGAGGTAGGCGGGCGGCGTCCAGGAGGACATCTCGATCTTGGGCGGAGCTCCCCCGCGCGCGGCGGCGGCCTTCTGCACGATCTGCGCCGCGTTGGTGTCGCTGAAGGGGGTGGTCGCGGTCGTGTTCTGGCCCTGGTTCTGGAACCAGTTCCCGAGGCGCAGGATGTCGAGGCCGGAGTCGACGAACAGCACCTGGAAAATGTCGTCGGTTCGGCCCGCCAGCAGATCCGATTGATACGCGGTCGCGGCGCCGAAGCCCACCAGTGTCTGGTGCGTCACGGAGGTGTCGACGGCGACCGACACGTCGACCGGGTCCGGGGGGCTGGCGCAAGCGCCGGCGCCGATTGTGGCGGCGAGGGCGATGGCGCTCGCGAACGACGAAGGGCGCAGGCGGCGACTTGGGGGCCGGCTCATCTGCGACGTCCTATCAGAGATTCTGGTCATGAGCGCGGCAACGCCACGCGCCAGGGCGTAGCATCCGGCCATGGGCCGTTCCCGGTCGATCGCCGCCACCGTCGTCCTCGCAGCCGCGCTTGGGTGCAGCAGCGGCGCAGCGAATCCGCCGGTGACGCCCTTTGACGGCAGCGCCGCGCTCTGGGCCGACGGCGAGGTGGACGCGCCCTTCAACGTGCTGCTCTTCAGCCGCACCGCCGGTTACCGGCACGCCTCGATCCCGACCGCCATCTCGATGTTCATGGCTTTCCAGGCGGCGGGCGACTACACCGCCGTCTCGACCGAGGACCCGACGCAGTTCACCGCCGAAAATCTGGCGCACTTCCAGGTGGTGATGTTCCTGCTGACGACCGGCGACGTCCTGAACGCGGATCAGCAGGCTGCGTTCGAGACGTGGATCGACGCCGGTGGCAACTACGTCGGCGTTCACTCTGCATCCGACACCGAGCACGACTGGCCGTTCTACGGCGCGCTGGTCGGCGCGTACTTCGTCAGCCACCCCGAGATCCAGCCAGCGAGCGTCGATATCGAGGCGACCGACAATCCGATCGTCGACGGACTGCCGTCGCCCTGGGTACGCACGGACGAGTGGTACAACTTCGACGTCAACCCGCGCCCCGACGTGACGGTTCTGGCCACCGTCGACGAATCGACGTACACCGGCGGCACGATGGGCGCTGACCACCCGATCATGTGGCAGCACGCCACCGGCGGCGGCGGCCGAGCGTTCTACACCGCGATGGGCCACACCGACGACAGCTACCGAGATCCGCTGTTTCAACGAATGCTGGTCAGCGGGCTGCGATGGGCCGCGGGCCGGTAGCAGGAACGCGCGGCAGAACCTCAAGCAGACCCCAGCTCGTCCGCGCGTCCGGCCGGCCGTGGCGGCGGTCCGCCACCACCTGCCGACCGGATGTTGCTGGCGGCGAACCCAACCCTAGATTCGTGCCAGGGGGGCGGATGCGGTGGACGGGACTCGGCGGGTGTGTGCTGGCCATCGCTGGGTGCGGCGGCCTTGGCACCCACGAGCCGTTGACGACTCCCACCGCCGTCGATGCGGGGAGCGCGCCGAACGAGCGACGTCAGAACGACGCGGCACCGCCCGCGGTGGTCCTGGACGCAGGCGGCGACGTCGCGACGGCCGACGGCGGCCCGGGTCCCGCGGGCGACGGCGGTATCGGTGCGGCCGATGCCGGACTCCCCTTCTGTCCGGCCCTGAATGCACCCGACGCCGGTTTGCAGATCGCGACCGGTGGCTGGAGCCCGCCGACGCCGGTCCCGTTTCCGTGCGATCCATTGCCGAACGCGTTGTTTTTTCCGCGCCCCGCAGGTGACGTTGCGGGGGCCTTCGCTCGCTGCGCGAGCTTCGCCGACCCGCATGTCACCGCGCTGGCGGTCAGCAGCGATGGGACCCGGGCCGCCCTGGTCGCCATCGACGGCGTGGCACGCGTCGTCGACCTGGCGTCGAGGACCGTGGTCGGCGTGCTGGCGCCGCCGCGGGCCTCGGTGGGTTTGGCCGCCTTCTCACCCGCGGGCGATACCATCGTGACGCTCGCCCCAGGCGAGAGGGCGGTCACCCTCTGGAGAACCGACAGCTTCACGCCCATCTGGACGACGACGCTGCCGGGCCAGCTCTACCAGGCAGACTTCGGCGGTGGCGCGACGTTCTCTCCGGACGGAACGACGATCTTGCTCTCGCCGGGAGCAGGCGTTTACTTGCTCGACAGCGCCACCGGCTCGATTCGCACCAGCATCTCTCCGTCCGGCGCCGTGCTGAGCGTGGCGTACGGCTGGAACGGGCAGCGGATCGCCCTGCTCACCGCGCCGGTCACGGGGATGTGCGACTACGTGCCCCACGGAGGTTCGGTCGCCATCCTGGACCCGACGACGCTCGCGCAGATCGCGACGGCGACGACCTGGCCCTTGGAGGGGGACGAGGCGCCCGACCCCGGCGTCATGCTGGTGGCTTCCGCGGCCGACTTGATCGTCACCAGCGGGACCGAGGACAACCCCGGCGTCGCACGTGCGTTCCGGATCAGCGACGGCACCCCGCTGCCGGATCCGCCGCTCACCTTTTCTGCGCTGACCATCAACTACCCGCTCCCCCTCGCGCTGACGCCGGACGGGACGGCGGAGGTCCAGGCGCAGAACGGCGCGCTCCAGTTGGTCCGCCTCGCCGACGGGACGGTGGCCGCGAGCACGGCCGTCGACGCTCCGACTGCGCTCGCCGTCTCCGCCGACGGGTCGACGATCGTCGCCGGCTCGGGGGGTGTCAGCCTGCTCGGAGTCTGGCGCCCGGCGACCGGGCCGCTGGTCTCGATCTGCACGGCCGACGCGCGTTCGGAAGACCGGGCCCAGCCCGCGCTCTCGGCTGACGGGACCACGATGGCCGTGGATTGGGGAACGGAGATCCGCCTCCGCCGGCGCACGGACGGCGCGATTTTGTCGACGATGAGCCACGGCGGAGATCAAGTCTGGTCGGTCCAGCTCTCGCCCGACGGGCGTTATCTCGTCGGCGGGTTCTACCACTCGACGACCTCGAGCGGTTCGTTTCCCCAGGTCCTGTTTCGCACCTCCGATGGCGTGCAGATCGCCGATCTGGGCGTCGAGGCCTCCGCCTTGAGCGGCACATGGGCGGGCTTCGCGTTTGGGAGCGACGGTGCGCGATTGGACGCCGCGCTGGTGGGCCCCGCCAAGAGCACGGTGGTCATGCAGCTGGATCTCGAGACCGGCGCGTGGACGACCCGCGCATCCGCGCCCGACCACTCTTGGTTGGTCGGCCTCTCCGGTGATTGTCCGCTGCTCAACGAAGGTGGCACGACGCTGGTCCGCGCGTGCGGTGGATGCCAGCCGCGGCCGCTGGCCAGTGAGACCAGCTCCGGACTCGTGTCGGACGACTCGACCATGTACCTCGGCCTCCAGAGCGGAGGCGAGACTCCCTCCACGATGCTGTGGAGCATCGGGCCCCAGCCGGAAGTGCTGCGGACCTATCCCGCGCGCGCCGGAGACGCCGGCTGGGATCTCGCCGAGGTCCCCTTGGCCATCAGCACGCACGGCGAACGGGTCATCACCGGCGGCGCCGAGCTCGCCCCGTGCGGGACGGGCCGGTTCACGTCGCGCGTTCACGACGTCGCCACGGATACTCTCATCGACGAGCTACCGCCGAACGTCACCTCCTCGAGCGCCGACCTGAACGTCCTGGCGTTCGGGCCGGTGATCTGGTGCGCGCGCTAGTGGCCCCGGGCGGCGGTCTCTGCGGCCGCCCAGTTCCAAGACTGGTGATTGCGAGCCGGAAAGGCGTCGCCATCTTGTCGACATGCCCGGAGCATGGTGGAGAGGGCTGGTGGTGGCGGCGCTGGTGGGATGTTCGAGCGGCAGCCAGAACAACCCGACGGGAGCCGGTGGGACGGGCCAGACCAGCACGGGGGCGGGCGGTGCCGGTGGTCAGTCGAGCGCCGGCAGTGGAAACAGCGGCCTTGGCGGAGCCCCATCAGCGGCGACGGACACGAACCCCGCCAATCCACACGTGACCAACACGCCCCCGTCGTCACCGAACGGGCCCCCCGTGACGGTTCAGCCAGGGAGCGGGGGCCTGACCGGCGCAGGCACCGGGGGTAGTCCTGGCCAGGGGACCGGCGGCGCACCCGCGAAGGCGACCGGCGGTGCATCGGGAGGCGCCACCGGCGGCGTGACCGGCGCGGGCGGTGGTGTGAGCGGAGCTGGCGGCGCGGTCGTCGATGCGGGCGCGCCGGCGGACGCCGGCTCGAGCCGCGACGCTGCGGCGACCGGTCCGAACGGGGGCATCCCGGCGAGCTGGCCGACCGTCGATTGCGTCGGCGGCCCTTGCGGCCCGCCGGGCGTGTGCGTGAACCTCGACTTCCTGTTCGTCGCCTGTGCGCACTGCGGTGGCAACGACGAGGTCTGCTGTCCGCCCTATTCCGCCGCCGACCCCTGGCTCGGTACCTGCGGGGCGGGGATGATCTGCGCGCACAATCCGAACTTTCATACCGACCCACCGCTCGACCTGGTCCAGGACGTCTGCCAGGTCCCGGGATCACCGCCGCCATCCGACGGCGGGTTGAACCACGAACGTCTGCGGATTGCGCCCTGACCGTCAGTCGGTCGCCGCGGCGATCACCGATTCCCAGTGTGGCTCGACAGGAGGTGGGGCCTTGGGCTCGGAGTGGAGGGCCGTCTTCTCGGCGTTGCCGGGTGCAGATCGGTCTGGTGTTGAATCGGTCACGGGGGGGCGAGGATCCTTGGAGCCGGACATGGTTCCAAACCAACCAGCACGAATCGGGCCAGCGTCAGGGCCCCGAGTTCTCGGGCTTTGTGCCAGCCATGAGGCTCGAAAGGGTGCGAAGGCCGCTTGGCGGCGAGAAGGACCTCACGCACCAGGTCCCACCGCAGGGTGGCCCCTCCCTCGAGCGCGAGGGTGGGATTTGATGCCCTGTCACGCCCGAGAAGATGGAGAGACGAGGTGGCCGCGCCACATCAGCCAGGCGGCGACGTAGGCCCAGAGGCCGAAGAGACGCTCGACCAGGGTCACGAACGAGCGATCGGCCAGGACCGCTCCGTCACCCGCGGCGAGCAACGCCTTGATGCCCAGGAACGCACCGGTGCCTACCGCCAGGTGACCCGCGATCAGCGCGGCGATCGGCACTACGCTGACCACCACCCCCACGGCGCCGACCACCTTCACGGAACGCTGCCGGTGCAGGAACGCCACCGACCAGAACATCAACGCGAGCAGGAGAAACGCGGCGAAGAGCAGATAGTAGCGCCCGGCGTCGCGTGCGCTGACGCCCAGGATGGCCTGGACCTTCACCGCCACGGCGATCACGAACAGCACGAACCCGGCTCGATTCAGGGGTTTGCGCATCCCCATCTCGTCGCAGAAGCACCACGCCGCGAACGCCGACAGCGCCAGACACAGCAGACGCAGCGGCGCCAGCGTCGCCGAAAAATGCGACAGCAACAGGGTCAGGAACGCGCTGGCCGCCAGCCCGATGGCACCGACCTTGGCGTTCAGGGAACGGGGCTGCGAAATGGCGTCCACGGTGCGGCCAGGCTAGCACGCCGTACTGCTCGCGCCGAGCTCGGCACGCGCGGCGAGAGAGCGAGGGCCCGCTCGCGCTCGTCGATCTCAGGCGCCGAGGTGAAACAGCTCTCCCAGGAGGCAGACGCTGGTCATGGCCATCAGATCGACGTCGAGCGGTACGCGATCGGCGGCCGGCAGTGACGGGAGGGCGTCCAGCAGCGCGGTGACCCGGCTTGCGTCGTAGAACGGGCGCCCCACGGATGACGTCACGCTGGTCGTCGTGCGGTGCCACGGCGTCTACCGGGCCGGCTGATCGCGCCAGCACACCCGAGCCTCTCGGCTAGTCGGTCCCGCCGTCGACGGAGGTGAAGCTCGGCGGGGAGCCTGTCAGCTCGAAGCGGCCGCAGCCGCACGCCAGCGAGACCGAATGAAACAGGACCGTCGCCTCGATCTGGTGTCCGTCGGCGAGCGTGCCGATGACCTGGCAGCTGGAGGTGTCGGCGGTGACGTCGACCTGCGTGCCGGCGTCCGTCCCCACGATGGTGGCGGAGCAGAACTCGCTCGACGTGCTGACCGAAACCAGCGGCGAGGAGAGCGTGCTCGGGACGGTGAGCTGCACGCCCCCGACATCGGCCGGGCAGTTGCAGGACTGCGCGTCGCAAGCGGGCATCGTCAGGCCAACGGCCGCCAAGACCATCGCGAGCGCGAGACTCTTCACGTCCGCCACCCGATCGAGTACAGCAATTCGCGTGCCCGGGAGCGCCCCAGGAACTCGCGCTGTTCATTCCGCCCGCCGCCAATCCGCCTCACGAAACCTGACATCCGTGTCGTGCCGAAGCGCCGTCCCTAGTTGTAGAAGCTCACGTTCGAGAGGTTGATGTTCCAGACGCACTCGAGCGCTTCGCCGTCCGAGACGAGGGGCGTGCTCATCCACCACTGCACGCCGACCAGCTTGTGTTGGTCGATGGGAATCGGCGGGCTGCCGCCCGCCGGCGCGCCGATGCCCGTGAACGGAACCCTGATGGTCACGGGGGTGGCCGTCAGGGTCTCGCTGGGGATCTCGAGCTGCGGCGCGTACGAGCCCACCGGTCCGGCCCCCCTCGGATCGACCATGCTCTGGAGGTGCTCGCTGTCGAGGATGGCGAATTCCATGCTGCAGCCCGCGCCGGTGAGCGATCCGCTGAGCGAGAACGACACGCCGGTGTAGCTGCTGGCGTCCAGGCAGTCGCTGCCCGAGGCCTCGCCGTCGAAGTAGATGCCGAAGCCCTGGTAGTAGCTCGAGGCACCGATCTGGATCGTGTCCGTGATGTTCACGCGGCTGTCTGCCACCGTGTAGATCGGCTGGGGGCTGGCACCGAATGAGTACAAGCCGAACAGTGGAGCGATGCCGCCGTCGACCGTGAACGTAGCGATCTCCGAGGTCGCGGCCGGTTCGGACATCCGGCAACCGAGCAGCTGAGCGACGCAGCTGCCGTTCGAGCAGCTCTGACCGGCCGCGCAGGCGTGGCCGCAAAGGCCGCAGTTGTTGCTGTCAACGGTGGTGTCGACGCAGCTCGCGCCGCACAGCTGCCCGCGGCACGACGGCGAGCCGCCCGTTCCGCTGCCGCCGGTCCCGAGCTCGGGCCCGCCGGTCCCGCCCGTTCCGGTCATCTCGTGGGTCAGCGACTGCCCGCAGGCGCCGACCGCGGCGGCCATCAGGATCGAGAGCAGCATCGGAAACCGCATGCCCAACCTCCTAAGCAATGTGCAATGTGGAAGATGAAAATGTACGCCACGGTCATTCGAAAGTCGCGCGACTTCGTCGGTGACGCCGGGGGTCCGCGCGGCGCGACGTGCCCGGACCTTCGTGTTACCGTCGAGTGTTCAGCACTCTGACGACGGAGGCTCCCCCATGCGTCACCGTTCGAACATGACAATCGCCGCGATGGTCCTGGCCGCCAGCGCCGCCGCGTCCGCCGCGCCGCCGGCCGCGGAGAAGAGCGAGTTCCAGCTTCAGGACACGCACACGGCCAAGGAGGCGCACGGCGCCACGGCGTCGAAGATCAAGCCGACGCGGACCGAGGCGGCGATGAAGCTGTTCGTCGTCGACAAGGACAAGGGGCCGGTCAAGGGCGTGGCCATCTTCATGACCGGTCCGGATGGGACCAAGTACTACGCCGAGCCGACGGACAGCGCGGGCTACACCGAGATGCTGGTGCCGGTGGGCAAGAAATACGACATCACCTACCTCAGCCTCGGCCGGCACGAGATCGCGGCCACCGTCCCCGTGGCGGACGAGCCGAGTCAGTCCGTCAAGCTGACCCTGCGCTACAAGCGTGAGAACGACAAGCCCTTCGTCCTGTCGGGGGTCAACTTCGACACCGCCAAGGCGACGATCCGCCCCGGGTCGTTCAAGCAACTCGATGAGGTGGTCGACTTCATGAACCACAAGAAGGAGGCCCGCGTCGAGATCTCGGGCCACACCGACAACGTGGGGAACCCGCAGGCCAACAAGACGCTGTCGCAGAGGCGCGCGCAGGCGTGCCTCAACTACATCGTGTCGAAGGGGATCGACAAGAGCCGGCTGACCGCCGTCGGTGAAGGCGACGAGCGCCCGGTCGCCCCCAACGACAGCGACGAGGGCCGGCAGAGGAACCGCCGCATCGAGGCGCGGGAGCTGATGTAGCGCCCGCCCGCGGCGGGCGCCACCGACTGCGCGCCTGGCTAGAAGGCGGAGAGCCCGCCGTTCACGGCCAGCTCTTCACCGGTCATGAACGAGGCGTCTGCGCTGGCCAGGAAGAGGACGGCCCGCGCGATCTCCTCGGGGGCCGCCAGCCGGTGCTGCGGGACCATGGCCGCCAGCCTGCGCCGCACCTCGGGGACGGCGGCGGGCGGCAGCCCCTGCTTGCCGTAGACGGGCGTGTCGGTCGGTCCGGGGCTGATGGCGTTGACGCGCACGTTCTGCTCGAGCAACTCGGCCGCTGCCGTGCGGACCAGCGAGCGCAGGGCGGCCTTGGAGGCCGCGTAGACGCCGCCGCCCGGCACGCCCAGGCGGTTGGCGACCGAGGTGTTGACCACCACGGCGCCGCCGGCGCGCAGCAGCCGCGCCGCGTGCTTGAGCGCCAGGAAGGTCCCCTTGACGTTGACGCGCATGACCTCGTCGAACACGGAGGCGTCGAGGTCGGCCAGGCGCCCGTTGCGCACGATGCCGGCGTTCAGGAACAGGACGTCGATGCCGCCGTGGTCGCGTCCGATCGCCTGGAACAGGCGCTCGGATTCGGCCGCGTCGCCGGCGTCGCAACGGACGACCTCGGCCGCGGAACCGAGCGCGTCGCGCCCCGCGGCCACACCGGCCTCGCTGGCGCCCGTCACGACCAGCGTCGCGCCCTCCTCGGCGAATCGCCGCGCCGTCGCCATTCCGATGCCGCTGGTGCCTCCGGTGATCACCGCGATCTTGCCCCGCAATTTGCCCGCCGCTCGCTCTTCCATCTGCCGCCTCCGTGGTTGATAGTGGACTGATTGGTCAATAATTGATCGCGCCGGGACGTGGCCAGGTCGCATCGGCCGGGTCAGCCGAGGGCGGCGAGCGCGACGTTCACCACGTCGCGCAGCGCGGCCCTGTTCGGATCGGCCTTGGCCGTCACGCGCAGCCCTTGCAGAGCGCTCACCAGGTAACGAGCCAGCGCGCGGACGTCGCGCTCGGCCGGCAGCTCGCCGCGCTTCTGGGCCAGCTCCAGGCCGCGCCGGAACAGCCGCTCCGTGGCGCGCTGGTAGTCGACGACCAGCTGGGCGGTCGCGGGATCGTGCGGCGCCAGCTCGACCGCGCTGTTGACCAGCAGGCACCCGCGCCGCTGGTGCTCCTCGGGCTCGTCGACGACCTGCATGAAGAGGCGCTGAAACGCCGCCTTGACGGTGGGCGCGTCGGCCAGGCAGCCGCGCAGATAGTCGTCGGCGAGCGCGCGATACCGCTCCAGCGCCGCAAGAAAGAGCGCCCGCTTGTCTCCGAACGTGTCGTACAGGCTCTGGCGCCCGATCTTCATCGCCGCCAGCAGGTCGTCGAGCGAGGTCGCCTCGTAGCCCTTCACCCAGAACACCTGCATGGCGGCCGACAGCGCCTGATCACGATCGAACGCCTTGGGCCGCGCCACGACCGCAGACTAGACCATTCTGGACTGACCAGTCAACTACGGTTTCCGCCCCGCCGCGCCCAGCGGTAGAATGTCGTGGTGGCCACCCCGACCACGCTGCGGGACGAGTCGACGCTGGCGCGCGGTCAGGGCGGCGACAGCGGCCTCCACCTGCTGGTGATGGGGCCCAAGCAGTTCGCGACGTTCGCGCTGCCGGCGCGCGGCGAGGTCGTCGTCGGGCGGGGCGACACGGCGGGCGTCGACGTGAAGCTCGACGACGCCAAGGCGTCGCGCCGCCACCTGCGCCTGCACGTCGGCGAGGCCGGCGCGCTCGCGATCGAGGATCTCGGCAGCGCGAACGGCACGCGCGTCGGCGGGCGCAAGCTGACGCCGGCCACGCGGGTGCCGATCCTGCCCGGCGAAGCGATCTCGATCGGCGCGCTGGTCCTGATGGTGCAGCCCGACCGGGCGGCGGCGAACGGCCGCGGCCGGCCGGTGTCGCACGCCGAGTTCGAGGGGCGGGTCGAGTGGGAGTGCACGCGCGCCGAGGCGACCGGTGGCACGTTCTCCGTCGCGCGCCTGTCCGTTCCGCCGGGCGTCGCGACGGACGCCTCGGGGCTCCGCCCGATCGACGTCGTCGCCCGGTTCGGGCCCCGGGAGTGCGAGCTGCTGCTGCCGGGGCTGGCCGCCGACATCGCCCGCCCGCTGGTCACGGCGTTCGCCCAGCGGCTGGGCAGCGGGGGGCCGGTCGGGATCGCCTGCTACCCCGGCGACGGCCGCCACGCGGCGGCGCTGCTGGGCCGGGCGGGGGCCCGGACGCGCCCGACGGACGGCGGTGCGGATCGGCGCGGCATCGACCCGGCCGATCCCGTCCTCTGTGTCGAGGAGAGCATGCAGCGGGTGGAGGCGCTGGCCGAGCGCGCCGCCGGGGGCGACATCAGCGTGCTGATCCTCGGCGAGACGGGCGTCGGCAAGGAGGTCCTGGCGCGCGCGATCCACGCCGCGTCGGCGCGCGCCAGCCACCCGATGGTCTCGATCAACTGCGCCGCGCTGTCGCCGGCGCTGCTGGAGAGCGAGCTGTTCGGTCACGAGCGCGGAGCGTTCACCGGGGCCGGACAGGCCAAGCCTGGGCTGCTCGAGACCGCACCCGGGGGCACCGTCTTCCTCGACGAGGTCGGCGAGCTTCCCCCGGCGCTGCAGGTGAAGCTGCTGCGTGTGCTCGAGACGCGCGAGGTGCTGCGTGTCGGCAGCGTCCGCGCGCGCCAGATCGAGGTGCGCTTCGTCTCCGCCACCAACCGCGATCTGGAGGCCGAGGTGTCGCGCGGCGGCTTCCGGCGCGATCTCTACTTCCGGCTGAACGGGATGTCGCTGACCATCCCCCCGCTGCGCGAGCGCCCGCGCGACCTGCCGCTGCTCGCGCGGGCGTTCGTGGCGGCGCTGGCGCGCGGCCCCGCGCCTCGGATATCGGAGGCGGCGATGCAGGCGCTGCAGGCGCACGGCTGGCCGGGGAACGTCCGCGAGCTGCGCAACGCGATCGAGCGCGCGCTGGTGCTGTGCGACGGACCCGCGCTGCTGCCCGAGCACCTTCCGCCGCCGGTGCCGTTCGCCGCGCCCCCCCTGGGGGACCCGCCCGCGCCCCCGGCCGGGACCGACGACGAGCGCGCCCGCATCCTGGCGGCGCTGGCCGCCTGCGGCGGGAACCAGAGCCGCGCGGCGCGCCAGCTCGGCATCTCGCGCAAGGTGCTGATCGCGCGCCTCGATCGCTACGGCGTCGCGCGTCCGCGCAGGCCGGGCGCGCGATGAGCGACCACGGGTCGGGCGGCGGCGCGAGCGGGGCGGCGACCCCCGACCTGACGCCGGCCACGGCGCGCGACGAGGCGGGGGCGGCGCTGCCGGCCCGCGGACCGCGCGCCGCCGACGCCGAGCGCTACGTCCTCGATCGCGAGATCGGCCACGGCGGCATGGGGCGCGTGTTCGCCGGGCGCGATCTGCGGCTGGGCCGCACGGTGGCCATCAAGATGCTCCGCGCCCAGGACGCCGCGCTGGCCGCGCGGTTCGAGCGCGAGGTGAAGCTGGCGGCCCGCCTGCAGCACCCAGGCGTGGTCCCGGTGTACGACGCCGGGTTCTGGCCCAGCGGCCAGCCGTTCCTGGTGATGAAGCTGGTGCTCGGCCAGTCGCTGGCGCGCACCATCCGCGACGCCGACACGCGCGCCGATCGGCTGGCGCTGTTGCCGCAGGTGATCGCGGCCGCCGAGGCCGTCGCCTACGCGCACGATCAGGGGGTCGTCCACCGGGACCTGAAGCCGAGCAACATCCTGGTCGGCGCGTTCGGCGAGACGGTCGTCGTCGACTGGGGCCTGGCGAAGGATCTTCGGGCCGGCGCGGCGGAGAGCCCGTCGCTCCCTGCTCCCGCCGCCGTCGCCGCTGTCCCGCCAGACGCAGGAGCGTCGGCGCTCGGCGACAGCCCCACCGGCTCGGTCGTGGGCACGCCCGCGTACATGTCGCCCGAGCAATCGGCCGGGCGCCCCGTCGATCCGCGCACCGACGTCTACTCGCTGGGCGCGATCCTGCATTACGTGCTGGCGGGGACGGTGCCCCAGGCCGCGGCGCCGCTGGCCGCGCTGGAGCCGGGCCTGCCGCCCGATCTGCTGGCCATCGTCGACAAGGCGCTGGCCGCCGACGCCGCCCGCCGCTATCCGTCGGCGTTCGAGCTGGCCGAAGATCTGAAGCGCTTCGCGAGCGGCCAGCTGGTCGCCGCGCGCCACTACTCGCCGCTGACGCGCGCCGGGCGGTTCGTCGCGCGTCACCCGCTCGCGGTCGGCGCGGCGGTCACCATCGCCCTGGCCCTGGTGGCCGCGGCGATGTTCTCCGCCCACTGACGCCGGCGGCCCGGCCCGCGCGGCGCCGCGAGTTGCGCCGCGGCGGGCGCTGATTGCTCCCTGGCCAGGGAGCAACTTGGCCCCCCCCGACGGCGGCAGGCCGCGAATTCGCGCGGCTCACCGCCTGGCCCGGCCCGTGCAGCAACGCCCGGCATGGGCCCTTCCCCTTCGACCGCCGAGCGGCGCCTCCTCCGCGTCGGCATCATTCACAGCGGCCGCGTCGTCGAGGAGCGCGTCGTCGCCCACCCCGGCGACATCACCATCGGGACGTCACCCCGCAGCACGTTCATCGTCCCGTGGGACGAGGCCCCCCGCCTCTGGCGCCTGATCGAGGCGCGCGGAGGCCGCCGCTTCCTGCACCTTGCCGGAAACATGACCGCGCGCATCGCCGACGGCGCCGCGGTGACGAACGTCGACGCGCGGGGCGGCGCGGCCACCGGCGCCCGACCCATTCCGCTGGCCGATCGCGCGCGCGGCAAGGTCACGCTCGGAGAGACGACCGTGCTCTTCCAGCTGGTGCGTCCGCCGCCGCCGCGGCCCCGTCCCCGGCTCCCCTCCTCGATCCGCCGCCGCTTGATGACCGAGGTCGATCGCCTGTTCGCCGTGGTCCTGGCGCTGACGGCGCTGCTGCACGTGGCGGTCGTCTTCTACCTGCGCCAGGTCGACTGGCCCCGGCGACCCGAGCTGGAGGAGATCCCCGATCGCTTCATCCACCAGATGGCGCGCGCGCGGCCGCCCACGCCGCCGCCCGCCGCGCCGGCCACGGTCGCCGCGCCCGGGTCCGAGGCGTCGCATCGCCCGCACCCGGCGGTCTCGGCCACGGCCCGGCCCGCGCGCGCGCCCGTCAAGACGCACGCCGAGCTCGAGACCGAGGTCAGGCGCATGGGGCTCATCCCGCTCCTGACCGCCCGCGGCCCCGACGGCCACGCGGCGCTGCCGGATCTCCTGGCCAACGGCGCCGTCGACCGCGCGCTCGACGAGGCCCTGCGTGACGTCGGCGGCGTGACGGTGGCCAGCAGCGACGGGCTGCGCGGCCTCCCCCGCCCCGGCAGCGGCAGCGGGAAGGTCGGCGTCCCCACCGACCTGCGCGGCGGAACGCGCATCGTCGACGCGCGACCGAGCGGCCCCGTCGGCGAGCGCGACGTGGCGTCGCGGCTGAAGGTGGCGCCCCCGGTCGCCGAGGGGGGCCACGCCGACCTGGCGTCGATCACGCGCGAGATCCGCGCGCGCCGCAAGGCGATCGCCGCCTGCTACGAGCGCGCGCTCAAGCAGACGCCAACGCTGGCGGGCAAGCTGCTCGTCCGCTTCACGCTCACCGGCGCGGGAACCGTCTCCGCCGTCGACATCGACGACGACACGCTGGGCGCGCCCGAGGTCGGCGCCTGCGTGCGCGCGCTGGTGCTGCGCTGGCGGTTCGCGCCGCCGGCCGAGGCGCCCGTCGAGCTCACCTTCCCGTTCGTGTTTCAGGCCGGGGGTTGAGCCGGGCGGCCTGCGCGCGACCGGCGACGGCGCGCGGCGAGCGTGAACGCGACCGCCACCCCGATGACCGACAGCTCGCCGGGGCCGCTGTCGTTTCCGCGGGCGAGCGCGCAGCTGCAGCCGCCGCCCGAGGAGCTGTCGGCCCCGGCGCCTCCGCCGGTCCCTGGCACCCCGCCGGTGCCGCTCGTGCCGCCGCTTCCGGCGGTGCCTGACGAGCCACCTTGTCCAGGGGCGCCCGACGAGCCACCCTGGCCCGAGCTGCCGCCGGCCCCGGTGGTGCCTCCCGCGCCGCTGGCGCCGGCGCCGCCGGTCGTTCCGCCGCTTCCGACGGTGCCCGACGAGCCACCTTGCCCGGCGGCGCCCGACGAGCCACCCTGGCCCGAGCTGCCGCCGGTCCCGGTGCCGCCGCCGCTGCCGGTCGTTCCGCCGGTGCCGGTCGCGCCCGACGAGCCACCTTGGCCCGAGCTCCCGCCGGCGGCGCTGGCGCAGGTGCCGCCGCCCTTGCTGGCGACGGAGGCGACGTCGCCGGCCATGTAGGCCAGGTAGTCGTCGAGGTTGGTGAAGCCGTCGCAGTCGGGGTCGTAGTTGCCGTCGGCCGCGTTGTTCGGGTTCAGGCCGTGCGCGGTCTCCCAGGCGTCGGGCATGCCGTCGTGGTCGCTGTCCGTCGGCGCGGTGCCCTGGTCCATCTTGGCGGCCACCAGCGCGTAGCCGCACAGCTTCGTGCCGTTGACGGTGTCGCAGACGTCATCCTGGCTGTCGATGATCCCCTTGAGGCCGTCCTTGCTGCCGACGTAGGTGTAGGTCCCGTTCTTGACCTCCGTGACGATGCGCGTGTCGATGAAGTCGCGCGCGGGCTTGGTGGCGCCCGCGTTGGCGAGGACGTCCGTGTAGGCGGCATCGGCCGACTGCGTGACGACGTCCGAGGGCAACAAGGGGACGGTGCTCTTGACCTGCGCGATCGTCGCGTAGTCCGAGATGCACAGAGACCAGTCGTCGCTGCTGGAATCGAGGACCACCGTGCCGTCGAGCTTGATCATCTTGTTGTTGACGATGTAGCCCTGCTGATAGTCCCCGAACCCCAGCTGGTCACCGTCGATCTCGACCAGCTGCCAGAGCGTCGAATTGACGCCGCCCTTGTAGAAGTTGCCGACGAAGTTGAGCGCCTTGACGCCGCCGTCGGTGGTTCGATCTTTCCAGTCGTAGAAGACGTTGTTGCGCACGTCGACGAACCCGTCGTAGTGCTTTCCGTCCTGCATCACGCCACCAGCGAGCGAGAAGTTGCGCCCGGTGTTGTGGACGCCGAGGTTCTTGTAGTAGGTCCCGAAGTGCCCGCCGATCGAGCCCATGAAGGAGTGCTTCTCCGTCGTCGTCCGGTTGCCGCCGTTGTAGTGGTAGGAGTCGTTCAGCCCCTCGGAGACGATGTTGTACGTGTAACTGGTGTTCAGCGCGTTGAGCTCGTTGATGCCCACGTCGAGCGCCCACGACACGGAGCAGTGGTCGATGATGCAGTGGTTGTCGCTGCTCAGGCCGGGTCCGTTCTCGGACTGCATGGCGTAATCACCGATCCGGTTTCGGACGTGTCGCAGGGTGACGTCGGTGGTGGCGTACGGACCGATCGGGAAGTTGGTGATCACGATGCCGCTGCCGGGCGCGGTCTGGCCGGCGATGTAGACGTCGGCGTGGGGCAGGTCGATCAGGGCCTCGCTGGAGAGAGGGATGACGCCGCCGGTGCGGAACACCACCACGCGAGGACCCGTGTGATTCTGCAGGGCATCGCGCAGGCTGCCGGCGCCGCTGTCGTTGAGGTTGGTGACCTCGACGACCGTGCCGCCGCGGCCGCTGTGTGACCAGCGGCCGTAGCCGACCGCGCCGGGGAACGCCAGGTGGCGCGGCTTGAACGTCCAGACGTCGCCCTTGGCGATGGCGCCACTCGACGACACCTCGTCGATGCGCCAGTAGTAGGTGTTCATGCTGCTCAGGTTCTTGGCGGCGTAGGTCAGCGCCGTCTGCGACCCCAGGTACTCGGGCGACGAGGTCGTGGCGTTGCCGACCGACGTCGCGTTGGTCCCCAGATAGACGTTGCGCTTGGTGGCGCCGGTCGCCCCGGTCCAGCTCAAGGTGACGTGGCCCGCGGCGACCTGGCCGGCCGCGGGGTTGTCGTTGCCGCAGTCGACGTGCAGGTCTTGATCGGCCGGCGTCGGGTTCGAGGCGATGACGCCCGGCGGGGCGTGGTCGACCTCGATGCCGTTGATGATCACCCCGTCGAGCGCCTGGCTGTGATCCGGCGCGAAGTTGATGACCACCGGCGTGCCGGCCACGGCCGTGACCGTGAAATAGGCGAACGCGCTGGCGTTGTCCTGGACCACGTACTCGGAGGGCGTCACCGTCGCGACCGTCTGGCCACCGACGGTGACGATGGTCTTGCTCATCGCGCCGTAGGTGTCGCTCTTCACGCCCGTGGTGTTGACGTGCCGCCAGATGTTGTTGTGGTAGGTGGTGATCGTGTGGGTGCCGGCGGAGAGGCCGGTGATGGTCAGGCTCATGGCGCCGCCGCTCAGATACGGCCGGCCGTTGGTGTTGTCGTAGACCACCACGCCGTCGCCTGCCATCAGATAGGACGTGGTCGTGCTGACCGAGAGGTAGTCCTTGTTCACCCACATCGCGTTCAGATAGATGTTCGCGTTCGCGGCCGAGGGCGCGGTCTGCGCGATCGCGAACGTCACGCCGCTGAAGGTGTGCGAGGCCGCGCGGTTCGTCGGCGCGGCCAGGTCCACGTCGAGCGCCCACTGCGTCCACCCCACGGCGGTCGTGTCGCCGCGCGGCGGGTTGCTCGGATCGACGTCGAGCCGGATCGGAGCGGCCAGGGCCGTGGACACCAGCAGACTGAACACCAGCGGGCTCAGGGTCAGGACGCGCAACGACATGGTTCCCTTCCTCTCCTCACGACGTCATGTCGCCGCGCGCCCTGATCGATCACGCGACGTGAGCGCGGCCTGGTCGTCGGGATTTGCGGTGGACGCGTCATACAGATCGACCATCAGGACGTGCTTTCCGGCCTTGGCGCGACACGTTCATGCGCGATCGCGCCGCGCTCGATCACGAATTCGATCGCCTCGGATTCGTGATCGGGACGCGACGGTCGCGGCATTCGCTGACATGCGAACCGCGCTGCTGGTCGTGGGCGCCCGCCTGGCTCAGGCGGCGCTCATCCTCGTCCTGGTCGGTCCCGGGTGCGGCCCGGGGGCTGGCGGCGGGAACGAGACGGGCACGGGCGGCCACGCTGGCTCGGGCGGCTCCGCCGACGGTGGCTCGGCGGCAGGCGGCCTCGGCGGGTCAGCCGCCGGCGCGGCGACGGGCGGCCAGATCGGGAGCGGCGGCACGGGCGCCGGAGGCGACGGCGCGGCGACTGGCGGCACCGGCGGAATGGCGGGCCAGGCGAGCGGATTGGCTGGCACCGGCGGCACCAGCGGCTCAACGGGCGCCGGCGGCGGCGCGATCGACACCAGCGGCGCTCCCTTCACCGTGAAGGCGGGCCTCTTCGATCAGACGAAGCCGGATGATCTCGGCCTCGCCGCGCCCGTGGGCCTCGAGACGTTCACCATCTTCAGCCCGACCGCGGCGACCGATCACTACAGCAACGCGGTCGCGCTGGTCGCGTTCAAGGGCTGGCTCTACGCGCAGTGGCAGAGCTCGCCCACCGACGAGGACACGCCGGATACCTGGACGGCGTACAGCCGCAGCCAGGACGGCGAGACCTGGACCGCGCCGATGACGCTGGCCGCGAAGGCCAGCGACGGCGAGCGCACGAGCGGCGGCTGGTGGGTCGCGGGCGACACGCTGGTGGCGTACATCAACGTCTACCCGACGGCGCTCACGCCGCGCGGCGGATACACTGAGTACGTCACCAGCACCGACGGGCTGACCTGGTCGGCGCCCAGGCCGCTGCCGATGGCGGACGGCACGACGCTGACCGGCGTCTTCGAGCAGGACCCGCACGCGCTGCCCGGCGGGCGCATCCTCAATGCCGCGCACTTTCAACCCGGGTTGACCTGCGCGCCCTGCTACACCGACGATCCGTCGGGCGTCGCCGGCTGGATCCGAGCGCCGTTCCACAACCTCTCGGTCACCACGACCAGCTCGCGCGAGCTCGAGCCGAGCTCGTACCTGCGCGCCGACGGCGCCGTGGTCATGATCTTCCGCGACCAGAGCTCGACGTTCTACAAGCTGGCGGCGGTCAGCGGCGACCGCGGCGCGACCTGGACCACGCCTGTCCTGACCAACATGCCCGACTCGCGCGCCAAGCAGAGCGCCGGCAACCTGCCCGACGGTGCGGCGTACTTCGCGAGCAACCCGGTCACCAACAAGACGCGCATCCCGCTGGCCGTGACGCTGAGCCGCGACGGGCGCCTCTTCGACAAGGCGTTCGTCCTGCGCAAGGGCGGCGCCGATCTGCAGCCGCAGCGCTACACCGGGACCGCCAAGACGCTGGGCTACAACTATCCGAAGTCGATGGTGGCGAACGGTTACCTCTACGTCGGCTACGCGACCAACAAGGAGGACGTCCAGGTGTCGCGCGTTCGGGTCGGCGACCTCGGGTACTGACCAGATAGCGCGCACGCCGGTAGCGGCGCCGCCCGTCAACCGGGTGGCGCGGCGGAGCGCGCGGGCCCGCGCGAGCCGGCGACGAGGATCAGCGCGCCCAGGCCCCCGGCCAGGACCGAGCCGGCGAGGACGCCGATCTTGGCGATGGCGGCCAGCTCGCCCCCCGGGAAGGCCCGATCGGCCATCAGCAGGGCGACCGTGTCGCCCACGCCGCAGAGCGCGGCGGCGCCCACGAACTGGACCAGGGTGACGCCGTCGGGGGCGATGGCCACGCGCGCCTTGACCGCCAGCCAGGAGGCGACGCAGATGCCGAGGGGCTTTCCGAGCACCAGCCCGAGCACGACACCCAGGAGAACGCGCGGCGCTCCCGGATGCGAGAGGTCGAGGGCGAGCGGGACGCCGACCGCGGAGAAGGCGAACAGTGGAAGGATCAGGTAGGTGCTCCACGGTCCGATGGCCAGCTCGAACCGATCGGCCGGCGAGAGCAGGCGCGCGCTGGCCGCCGAGAGGTTGCGGCTGGCCCAGTCCCAGATCGGGAGCTGCTCGAGCGGCGGCGCGTCTCGGCCCAGCGCCTTGGCCTCGGTCTCGGCGTGCTCGAGCGCGGCCAGCGCGGTCGCCGCCTGGGCCAGCAGGACGCTGGCGGTCGGTGTGGGGCGGGTGGGGAGCAGCAGCGCCAGGACCACGCCGGCCAGCGCGGCGTCGACGCCGGCGGCGTGCAGCGTCAGCCACAGGGCGCCCGCCGCCATGACGTACGGCCAGGTGCTGTAGACGCGCCACCGGTTGAGCGTGAAGAGGAGCGCGATCGCCGCCGCGCTCGCCCCCAGCCAGGCGAGGTTGAAGTCGTGCGGGTAGAAGATCGCCAGCGTCAGGACCGAGAGCACGTCGTCGACGACCGCCAGCGCGGCCACGAACACCCGCAGGCCCGGCGGGCTACGGCCGCCGAGCAGCGCCAGGATCCCGAGCGTGAACGCCACGTCGGTGGCGGTCGGGATCGACCAGCCGGCGACGGCGTGCCCCCAGTTCAGCGCCAGATAGATCGTGGCCGGCGCCAGGACGCCGCCCACGGCGGCCAGCACCGGAAGGGCCACCGCCTTGCGCTCGGCCAGCGCGCCGGCCGTGGCCTCGCGGCGAATCTCCAGCCCGACCAGGAGAAAGAACAGCGTGAGCAGCCCCTCGGCGCACCACTCGGCGACCGTCATCGAGAGGCCGCCGCGCGGGCCCAGCCGAAACGAGGCGCGCATGACCGCCTGGTAGCCCGCGCGCAGGGGGGTGTTGGCGCACAGGAGGGCCAGCAGCGCCGACAGCAGCAGCACGATGCCGCCCGAGGCCGGGAGGCTGGCGAACACGCGCGCCGAGCGCGCCACGCGCGCCGCGACCGGACGCTCGAGGCCCTCGAGCAGCGAATAGAAGTCCCAGGCGCCGTCGTAGCGGACGCCGTCGACGAACAACGTCGGCGTGCCCGTGACGCCGTTGCGGCGGCCGTCGGCAAGGTCCGCTTCGACGCGGGCGCTGGTCTCGGGCCGCTCCAGATCGGCGGCGAAGCGGGCCATGTCCAGCCCCAACGCGCGCGCGTGCTCGACGACGCGCGCCTCGGTCACCGGCTCGGCGCTGTCGTAGATCCAGTCGTGCATCTCCCAGAACTTGCCCTGCGCCGCGGCGGCCTCGGTGGCGAGCGCGATCCGCGTCGCCCCGGGGTGCGCGCGCTCGTTCGGGAAGTGGCGGAAGACGTAGACCAGCCGGTCGCCCAGCGCCTCGCGCAGGCGCACCATCACCCGGCGCAGCCGCTGGCAGTAGGGACACAGGAGGTCGCCGTACCCGACCACCTCGATCGGGCCCTCGGCGCCGGCGCCCCGGACGTGGTCGCGCTGGGGGTCGATCCCCCGCTTCAGGCGGAGGTCGGTCGCGCCGGTCGCCGCAGAGTCGCCAGGGTCGCCGCCGGCCATCGTCGCCGAACCTTACACCGCGCCCGACGGTGATGCCCTCTGGACCGGTTAGCCGGGTTCGGCGCCCTCATCGCAGAGCAGGACGATCGAGAGGCAGTGGTACGCGCGGTCGGACGAAGCGGTGACCACCGTCTCGACGACCTCCACGGACGGACGGCAGGCGAGCCAGACCGTGACCTGGTCGCCCAGCATCGCGCGGGCCCTGGCCGTCGTCGCGGAGAACACCTTGATGAGCGTGATCCGCCGCGACGGGGCCAGCGCGGGGTCGGCGGCCGAGATCGTCTTCGAGACGGTGACCTTTCGGGGCACGAGGGGCGCCGATCCGGTCAAAACATCAGGTCGGCCGCGCCGAGGCGGAAGGTGATGTTGGCGCCGATCTGATCGCGGGCGTTCTGCACGCGGGAGAACCCGGTCGAGATGTGGCTCTGGCGCGTCGACCAGTCGGTGGCCGCCAGCCCGGCGTCGATCTCCTGCTTGGCCAGCCCGATGCGGTCGACCGCCACCGGATAGAACGGCTGCGGGGTGGCCGGATCGGTGAGGACGTTGAGCGCGTCGTTGAGCTCGCTCTCGGCGAGGCGCATCAGGCCCTGCTGCACGTCGGCGCGCGTGTTGTGGAACCGGTTGGCCAGCGCCTGCGCCGCGGTCAACCGCTGCTCGGCCATGTCCAGGTTGAGGGCGACGTTGAGCCCGCGCAGGAACCGGGCGATGAGGTTCGCGTCGTCGTTGCTGAAGCTGACCGGCGTCCCGAACTTCTGGGCCAGGATCTGGTCGGCCGGCGAGCCCGAGAACGGGAAGTTGCGGTAGAAGCCGGCCGCGCCCTCCAGGTTCGTGAAGGTGTTGGTGTGGAAGAAGGGACCCGTGTCCGCCGCCTCGATGAGCGGCGGCGTGTTGAAGGTGCCGTCGCCGTACGAGTTCAGGAAGCCGGCGTCCACCGCGTCGAAGTTCGGCTGCGCCAGATCCTTGCCGCCGAAGCCGCCGTCGAACACGGCCGGCACCGAGGAGAACGGGTTGACCAGCCGGGTGCGCGTGTCGAAGTTGCGGTTCTTGCCGGACGGCAGCGAGTTGGCGCCTGCGTTGGCGTGGCACTCGTTGCAGCGCCCGCGCGCCGGGTCGATGAAGGCGCGCCGCCCCTCGTTGGCCGCGGCGTCGAACATGTTGACCTGGTTGATGTCGAGCTCGTTCTGGCGCCCGAGGTTCAGCTGGAACGCCAGCACCAGGTCCTGCTCCTGGTCGGTGGCCAGGCGGAAGTCGACCCCGGGCACGCGCGCCAGCGTCTTCGGGTAGTGCTGGGTGATCGCGCCGTTGAGGAACGACCGCAGCGAGCCGTCACCGGGCGCGCCGTCGCCGCCCCAGCCGACGCGGTCGACCGGCGGCGTCGGCTCGCCGTCCGCCGGATCGGGCGTGATGCTGGTGGCCAGCGCCAGCAGGTGCGGCACGCCGCGCACCACGAACTTGTTGGTGAGGTCCTCGAAGCCGTCGACGTTCTCCAGCACGCCGCCGTTTTGGGCCAGGAACGGCGTCTCCAGCGTCGCCAGCGCGGGGACGTTGTCGGCCACGAACAGCGGATCGCCGGGGTTGGTGGCCTTGAGGTTCTGCACGAACGGCCCGTCGATGGTGAAGTTGTGGAACGCCGAGTGGCAGGTCCCGCACGTCCGGCCGTTGCCGTTGAAGGTCTCGTTGAAGAAGATGTCGGCGCCGGCGCAGATCTGCGCCGAGACCAGGCCGGCGATCACGCGCGGATCGGCGCTGCAGGCGGTCAGCCGATCCTGCGCCGTGAGCGCGCCCGCGCGCTGGGTGTCGGGCTCGGCGCCCGGGCCGCCGCCGTTCGGGGGCTCGGCGCACGAGGTGGCGCCCAAGGAGAGGAAGGCGGACGCCAGGGCGGCAACTTGGGTCAATCGCGATTTGAACATTTGATCTCCCGTCCGAGGTGCGCGGCGATGATTGCAACCTGCGCGCGCGGCCGCCTTTACATTTGGTGCGCGCATCGCGCGGCCTGGGAAGGCTGCGGCTCGCGTTCTTACAATTGCTGCGCGCAATGGCCGGGACGTCCGTTGCGGCTGCCTTCGTTCGCAAACAGGCCTAGACTCGCCTCCACCGATGCAGCCCGTTTCCGAGCTCGTCCGAACCGCCGAGTCCTTCCGCGCGCGCGCGGCGCTCGGCGATCTGTCGGGGGCGGCCGCGCTGGCGCGGGGTCTCGCCGCGGGCGGTACGGCGCTCGAGCGCGCCTGGTGCTGCGCCGTCCGCGCGCAGGTCGGGACCGCGCTGCCGGGCGCGGTGACGCCGCCGTCGGAGCAAGAGCTGGAGCCGTTCCTCGCGGCCGACGCCCGGGCTCGCCGGGTCGCGGCGCTGGCGGCGGGAGATCTGGCGCGCGCCGCCTTCCTGCGCTTCGACCGGCAGGCGCTCGAGCGGCGGAGCCGCCTGCTGTCGCGCCTCCTGGCCGGCGCCGAGGGGGACGAGGCCGGCCAGATCGAGGAGGCGATCGTCCAGACGCTCTGCGCCTGGCTCCGCGGCGCGCGTTCCCCGGTGGACCTCGAGGCGCTGGCCGCGCGCGCGGCCGGCGCACGGCTCGCCGGGGCGCTGGTCGAGCTCTGCGCGCTCCGCGCCCTGATGGCGCTGGAGGCCGATGACCAGGCGGCCGGGTTGACGCTCGCGCGGCGCGCGTCGCTGATGGCCCGCACCGAGGGGTTGCCCGACGCCGAGCTGCTCGCGAACCTGGCGCTGGTGCGCGCGCGCCGGTACAACCGCCAGGCCCACCTCGCGCTGCGCATCGCGGAGGCGCTCGACCACGTCGCCACCCCACCCTGGCGCGCCTGGCTCGACTGGGAGCGCCTGTTCGCGGGGCACCCGCCGGCCGTTCGTGCTGCCGGTGGCGCGCCCGAGCCCGAGGTGCCCGCGCTGGTCGTCGCCCGCCTCCTGAGAGCGGCGGAGGACGGCGACGGCGTCGGGTTCGCTGCCCAGGCGGAGCAGCTCCGGCGGCTGGTGGAGGTCGAGCCGTTACGGCGAGACGTGGCCGGCCTGATCGCCGCGCTCGTCCCGGGTGAACGGGCCCCCACCGCCGAGCTCGAGGCCTGGCGCCAGGGCGGAACGCCGCTGCCGCCGGCCGCGCTGCACGGGCTGGTCGTGCCCGCGGCCGCCCCGGCCCCGGACGCCGACGACGACCACCCGCCGTCCGAGGCGGCGTCGGCCGGGGCTTACGTCCTGGTCGCCCCGGGAGGCCCGGGCCTGCGCTTGCTGGGCGCGGGGCTGGGCCTGGCGCTGGCGGCGGGCGCGGCGCGCGTCCGGCAGTCGCGCCGCCGGCACGGCCGGGTCGAGAGCCTGCTCGCCGTCCTGGCGCTGGTCGGACCGGCTGGCCTCGACGAGCCGAGCTGCTTCTCGCGCGCCTATGGGTTCGGATACGTCCCCGAGATCCACCGCGGCGTGCTCGACGTGCTGGTGCACCGGGCGCGCATCGCCGTCGACGGGATCGCGGCGGTCGAGCGGGCCAACGGCCGCCTGGCGCTGGTGACGTCGCGGCCCTTGCTGATCCCCGATCCCAGCACCTCGCGCTCGACGACGGATCGCGTGCTGCGGTTGCTCGCCGAGCGCGGGCGCGCCAGCGCCAAGGAGGCCGCGGCGAAGCTGGGTCTGTCGCTGCGCCTGGTGCAGAGCGCCCTCAACGAGCTGGCGGGGAGCCACGCCTGCGTCGTCGAGCGTGACGGCCGGCGCGTCACGTACGCCGTCGAGGACTCGGTGTTCTCCGAGCCGACGGGACGGCTGGCCGCCGGGTTCGCCGCCATCGCCATCGAGGCCCGCGCGCGGGCCGCCTCGCGGGAGGGGCCCCGTGCCTGACCGCCACGGACGGCGCCGGGCCGTCGTGCTGGCGGCGGTCGCGGCGGTGGCCGCCGCGGGCGCGTGGAATCGCCCCGCGCGCGGCGAGGGACGCGACCAGGGGGGCGACGTCGCGCTGGCCGAAGCGCTGTTCCAGGAAGGGAAGCGGCTGCTCGAGAGGGGGGAGGTCGCCGCGGCCTGTCCCAAGCTGGCCGAGAGCCTGCGGCTCGACGAGGCGACCGGGACCCTGCTCGCGCTGGCCATGTGCCACGAGGCGGAAGGGCGACTGGCCAGCGCCTGGGCCGAGTACGCCGGCGTGGTGGCGCGCGCGCAGACCGAGGGCCGGATGGATCGAGAGCGCGCCGCGCGCCAGTCGGTGCGCGCGCTCGAGCCACGGCTGTCGACGCTGATCGTCGAGGTGCCCGAGGGGGCGGCGGCGCTCGAGGGTCTGCGTGTCGAGCGCGACGGGGTGGCGCTGGCGGCGGCCGGCTGGTCGACGGCGGTGCCGGTCGATCCAGGCCTGCACGTCGTCGCCGCGCGCGCGCCTGGCCGCACGCCCTGGAGCACCTCGTTGCGGATCGGCGCGGCCGCCGAGCACCTGACCGTGACGGTCCCCGTCCTCGCCCCGCAGGCGCCAGGGGAGGCGTCGGCCGAGGGTCGCGCCCCGACGCTCGCCGCGGACGCGCGGGCCGCGAGCGCGCGCGCCGACCTCTCGACCGGGGCGCGCCCAGCCGCGCCCCGCGGCCCCGCGCCGGTGACGATCGCGCTCGTCGCCGGGGTCGCGGCCGACGCCGGCAGCCCCGCGCTGGGGGCCGAGCTGGCGGTGGCGCGCGCCGGATGGGGTGGCGGGCTTCGCGCCGCCTGGCTCGCCTCCGGCCGGCAAGAACAGGTCGACACCGAGGGGACGGTGACGACGCAATCGCTCGCCCTGCGGGCCTGCGGCTTTCGCCGCTTCCGGGCGGCCCGCGCCGTCGTGCTCGAGGCCGGCCCGGAGGCGCTGCTCGCGCTCGAGCGCGAACAGACGACCGGCCTCGGCGGCCTGCCGCCGGCTTCGCGCGCCGCCTGGGGCCTGGGGCTGGCGGGCGCGGCGGACCTTCGTCTGGCGCGCTGGTTGTCCCTCGCCGTCGTCGCCAGCGCCGACTACGCGCCGGCAGCCTGGGCCGGGACCTTCGAGGTCGCCAACCGCGGCGAGGTGCTGCACCCCGCGCCCTTCCGCGTCCTCGTCGCCGCGGGGCCGCGCTTCACGTTCGATTGGTGATGGCCATGCGTCACGGATCCTTCCTGCATCTCGTCGCGCCGATGGCGCTGGGCGCGGCGGTCGCGCTCGGGGGAGCGGGGTGCGGACGCCAGCTGGTGGGCGTGGCCAAGCCGACCGACCTCGTCGCCTGGGAGCCGGCCAGCACCGACCCGAGCGCGCGCATCACGACGGTGAGCGCGACGGCCGACTGGATCTACGCCGGCTTCACCAACGGAGACATCTACTCTCGCGCCAACGCCGCCGGGGCGACCTGGGCGCCGTTCTTCGTCCGGACCGGCCAGGGGGCGTGCGGCGAGCCGATGACGATCGATCCGGTGACGGCGCTGGCGCCGTCGGTGACCGGCTTGACGGCGAGCCAGCCGTACGTGTTCGCCGCCTTCGCCGGGTCGCCGGGGTCCTTCAAGTTCTGGCGCTCGCCGGCGGACCATCCCTGCTGGTCGAGCAGCACCATCGATGACGACATCTTGAGCGTCTCGGTGTCGCCGTTCTCCAGCATCGACGTCCTGGCGGTCAGCCCGGACTTCCTGTGGGTGAGCCAGAACTTCGCCGTGACCTGGAACGACGCCGGGGATCTCCCGGTCAACTTCGGCGGCACCGTGCAGGCGCTCGCCGGCGGGATCGGCGCCGGCGGCGCCACGCGCGCGTGGCTGGGCGACGCGGCCGGGGACGTCTACTACAGCGACGACGTCGACACCGCGTCGGCGACCGCCGCGATCGCCTGGACGCGCGTGCCGAACCCCGGCTTCCCCGCGCGCCCCGTGGTCGCGATCTCCACGCGGCCCGAACATCCGCAGACGGTGTGGGTGACCTTCGCCGGCCTCTCGGTCGACAGCCTCTGGACGTCGCTGGACAACGGCGCGACCTGGCGGAACCCGGGCGGCGGCGAGCTCGCCTCGGTCTCGCAATCCCAGGGCGCGGCCGACGCGGCGGCCGGCGACGCGCAGGCGCCGGCGGTGGGCGCGTCGCCCGCGGGGTTCGGTGTGGTCAGCCCGGTCCCGGGTCTCGACGCCGCCTACGTGACCGCGCTGGTCCGGGATCGGCGCGGGGTGGTGACCGCGACGCCGTTCTGGACGCTGGAGGGCTCCGACGAGTGGTGGCGCCAGTGAGAGACAGCCCGCTCAGCGCCTGACGTCGACTAAACAGCGCAGCCTGAGCTGCCGATCTCTGTCCGAGCCGCTCGCCTCCGCCGCGCGACAGTCGCGGGCGGCGGCCGTCGGGCGCGGCGGCTTTCGATGCAGCGATCGACGGCGCAACCCCGGCGCCGGACGATCGCTGCTGGCGGCGGTGGGCGGCTCGGGGACGACCGGGAGGTCCTCCTCCGCGGTCACGGCGGCGGCGGGCGTGACCGGCGGCGAGGCCGGCGGCGCCGCCAGGGCCGGCGCTCCCCGATACCGCCCCCCCGCGATCGCCAGCACCGCCACCAGCGAGAGCGCCGCGCTGACCGCGCCGACGCGCGCGATCCGGCCGAGGCCGGCCAGCTGCCGGCGACGGCGGTCGGAAGCCCAGGGCGGCACCGCGACGGACGACATCTTCGCGCGCAGGGCGGCTTCCTCGGCCGAGAACAGCCGCCTCACGTACCTGGCCGTGTCGCCGGGCCCATCGGCGGCGATCGCCGAGGCCAGGAGCCGTTCCAGCCGCGCCGCGACCACCCCGGCGTCGGGCGGGCGATGCGCGCGATCCTTGGCCAACAGCTCGAACAGCAGCTCGACCAGCTCGGGATCGGCGTCTTCGCGCTCCTCGGCGATGTCCGGCGGCGGCTCGCGCAGGATGCGGCGGGGACCCTCCATGGCGTCCGCGCTGTCGTAGAGACGCCGGCCGGCGAGCAGCTCGTAGAGCACGACGCCGAACGAGAACAGATCGGCCCGGCGGTCCGGCGCTTCGAAGCGCAGGCGCTCGGGGGCCAGGTAGCCGAGCTTCCCCTTGAGGATGCCGGTCGTCGTCTGCGACGGACGCCCGAGCACCTTGGCGATCCCGAAGTCGGTCACGCGCGCCACGCCATCGAAGCCCACCAGGACGTTCTGCGGCGAGACGTCGCGGTGAATGAGCTCCAGCGACTGGCCGTCGGGCCCGCGCAGCTCGTGCGCCGCGCGCAGCCCCTCCGCGATCTGGACGGCGATGCGCAGGCAGACCACCAGCGGGACGCGCTCGCCGCGCGCGGCGGCCCTGGCGATGAGGTCCGACAGCGCGATCCCTTCGACGAAGTCCATCACCATGTAGGGCCCGCCCTGGTCCTCGCCGACGTCGAGCACGCTGACCACGTTGGGGTGGCGGATGAGCCCGGCGATCCGCCCCTCGTCCAGGAACATCCGCCGCACGTCCGCGTCGTCGAGGAGGTGCGGGCGCAGCCGCTTCTGCGCGAACAGGCGCTGGAACCCGCCCTCGCGGCGGGCGACGAGATCGACCCGCCCCATCCCCCCGCAGGCCAGCGCGCACACGACCGAATAGCCCCCCGCCCTGGCAGCCGACTTCACCACGGTTTCACTATACTTAGAGCCCGCCGACCGGCGAACCTTCGGGGGTCACGGTGGCTGTCACGCCACTACCGGACGTCGCCCCGATCCAGCCTCAAGCCTTTGTAGATACAGCTGCTTTTCGCAGGTACATTCGGCGATTGTTATATTTTGTGCGTTAAATTATGTATGTTGCACAACATATTTTGAGATAATAAATTTTACATGGGGCGCCGACCGGCACAGGTCCCGACGGGGCGGAGAGCTGGGCCCAAGACCACCGAGGCGGCGATCCCCAAGGACGCGATCCTGGAGCAGATCTCGCAGCTCCAGGACGAGAACTTCCTGCTGGAGACGTTGATGAACAACGTCCCGGAGGCCATCTACTTCAAGGATCGCGAGAGCCGCTTCACCCGCATCAACGGCTATGCGGCGGCGCGGTTCGGCGTGCCCAGCCCGGCGCTGGCCGTCGGCCGCACCGACTTCGATTTCTTCACCGACGAGCACGCCGCGCAGGCGCTCCGAGACGAGCAGGAGATCATCCGGACCGGCAAGCCGCTGGTGAACTTCGAGGAGAAGGAGACCCTGCCGAGCGGCGAGGACCGATGGGTCTCGACGACGAAGCTCCCGCTGCGGGATCGCGAGGGGAAAATCGTGGGGACCTTCGGGATCTCGCGCGACATCACCGAGCGCAAGAAGGCCGAGGAGCAGCTGCAGCGCCGGGCCTTCTACGACCCCCTCACCCTCCTGCCGAACCGCGCGCTGTTTCTCGAGCGCCTCAAGCACCTGTTCCAGCGCGGCCGGCGGGCGCTGGGCAGCCCGATGTTCGCGCTGCTCTACCTCGATCTCGATCGGTTCAAGTCGATCAACGACAGCCTGGGACACCAGGCGGGCGACGAGCTGCTCGTCGGCGCCGCGCGCCGGCTCGAGCGCTGCTTGCGCCCCGGCGACACGCTGGCCCGCCTCGGCGGCGACGAGTTCACCGTGGTGCTCGACGAGATCAGCGGCGAGGCTGACGCCACCGGCGTCGCCGAGCGAATTCACGCCGAGCTGGCCGCGCCGATCGACGTCAATGGGTACGAGGTGTTCACCAGCGTCAGCGTCGGCATCGCGCTGTCGAGCGCTCGCTACGACCGCCCCGAGGACATGCTGCGCGACGCCGACACGGCGATGTACCGGGCCAAGGCGGCGGGCCGCGCCCGCCACCAGGTCTTCGGCGACGACATGCACCAGCGCGCGCTGTCGTCGCTGCAGATGGAGACCGACCTGCGCCGCGCGCTCGACCGCCATGAGATCGTCCCCCACTACCAGCCGATCGTCGACCTGGAGACCGGCGGGGTGGTCGGGTTCGAGGCGCTCGCGCGCTGGCAACATCCGACCCGGGGGATGGTCCCGCCCGATCTCTTCATCCCGGTCGCCGAGGAGACCGGCCTGGTGGGACCGATCGGCGAGTGGATGCTGGCCGAAGCTTGCCGCCAGGCGCGCGAGTGGCAACGCCGCTACCCGGCCTGGGCCGAGCTGGAGATGAGCGTCAACATCTCCGCCCGCCAGCTGTCGCAGGGCGGCGTCCCGGCGGAGGTCGAGCGCGTGCTCGCCGCGACCGGCCTCGATCCCGCCTGCCTGATGCTGGAGATCACCGAGAGCGCGCTGATGCACAACCTCAACACGGGCGCGGGCGTGATCCAGCGGCTGCACGCGATGTCGGTCGGCCTGCACCTCGACGACTTCGGCACCGGGTACTCGTCGCTGGCCTACCTGCACAGCTTCCCGGTCCACGCGCTCAAGGTCGACCGCTCGTTCGTCAACCGGATGGACACGGCGCCCCGGGAGTCGGCCATCGTCAAGGCGATCGTCTCGCTCGCGCACAACCTCGGCATGGAGGTGATCGCCGAGGGGGTGGAGACCGCCGCGCAGGCCGAGGCGCTGCGCGGGCTGCACTGCCAGCGCGGGCAAGGCTACCTGTTCTCGAAGCCGCTCCCGGCGGAAGAGGCGGCGCGCCTGCTCGCCGGCGGCCGCCCCCTGCGCGGCCGCCGCGCCGGCCCGAAGCGCTGATCGCCGCGGCGGATCTAGACGAACCTCGTCTCGATCTCGATCTCGCCCTTGAGCGTGCGCGCGACCGGGCAGGCGTCGGCGGCGCTCACCAGCCGGGCGCGCTGCGCGTCGTCCAGCTCGCCCTCGATCTGGATCGAGCGCCGGAACACGTGGTGCCCGTCCTTGGTGCGCGACTGCGTGAGCCGCACGTCGACGTGGCGCAGGGGCAGGTGGTGCTTGTCGGCCATCCACTGGACGGTCATGGCTGTGCAGGCGCCCAGCGCCGCCCCGAGCAGGTCGTAAGGGCTGGGCCCGGCGTCGTTGCCGTCATCCTCGCTCGGCAGATCGGCGACCAGCCGGTGCGGGCCCACGCTGACGGCCTGGCGGCGGCGATCCGCGGTGCTCTCCACGCGCACCTCGCGGAAGACGTGCTCGACCGCGGACGCAGCCCGCCGGGCGCGCGCCACGGCCTCCGGCAGCTGCTCGGGTGCGTCCTCGAACCGCACGCCGTTGACGAAGAAGGTCGGCGTGCTGATCACGTGGCTGTGCCAGCCGGACAGCTCCTGCGCCTTGACCGCCTCGCGGTGGACGTGCCCGTCGAGCTCGGCCTCGAGCGCCGCGCCGCCGATCCCCAGCTGGCCCGCCAGCGCGATCAGCGCCTCCCGTCCCAGCCCCGCCTCGGTCTCGAACAGCCGATCATGCATCTCCCAGAACCTGCCCCGCGCGGCGGCGGCCTCGGCCGCCTCGGCGGCCGGCTCGGCGGCAGGAAAGAGGTGACTGCGCGGGTTGGCGCGGAACACGAACCGCACGTCGGGGGACTTCTCCAGCATCTGGCGGACCACGCCGTAGGCGCGGCGGCAGAACGGGCAAGCGAAGTCTCCGTACTCGACGACCGTGACCTCGGCTGACGCCGGGCCGCGCGCGTGGTCGCGCTCGGTGACCGGATCGGCCAGCAGCGTCGGGTGGTCCGGCTTGAAGTAGCTCATGACGGTCAGAACTGCTCTGACTCGTGCGCGTGGCCGATGGCCCGGCGCAACCCCGGCTCGAGCTTCTTGCAGTCGAAGGTCACCTTCTCCGACTGCACCGAGACGACGGCGTCGGCCGGGACCACGAAGTCCCCGGCGTTCTCGACGTACACGGTGAGACGAGCGCCGTCGGGCGAGATCGCGCGAACCGCCCCGAACTCCTCCTGTCCGTCGGAAACGAACGCCTGAAACCCGACCTGAATCTTCTCCTGCATGAAGACCTCCTCTGGTGAGAGTTTCGATAGCACGCCGCCAGCGGCGCTGCGGAGGCTGGCTACAGCTCCTGCAGCGCTCGGTGCACCAGCTGGACGCAGATCGAACCTTCGCCCACCGCCGAAGCGACGCGCTTGACGCTGCCGGCGCGGGCGTCGCCCACGCAGAAGACGCCCGGGATGGTGGTCTCCATCAGATACGGGCGGCGCGGGAGCGGCCACTTCGCCGTCATCAGCTCTTCGGACGTCAGATCCGCCCCGGTCTTCACGAACAGCTTTTCGTCCAGCAGCAGACAGCCCGCCAGCCACTTGGTGTTGGGATCGGCGCCGGTCATGAGGAACAGGCCTCCCATCGGCCGGCGCGTCGCGCCGCCCGACTCGAGGTGCTTCCAGGTCACCTGCTCGAGCCGGTCGCCTCCCTCGAGCTCGGTGACCTGGCAGTGGGTGCCGAGGTCGATGTTGGGGGTGCTCTCGATGCGCTGGATCAGGTAGCGCGACATGCTCTCCGCCAGCCCGGGGCCGCGCACCAGGACCTGCACGTGCTTGGCGATCCCGGCCAGGTAGACCGCCGCTTGCCCCGCCGAGTTGCCGCCGCCCACGATGGCGATCTCCTGGCCGGCGCAGACCTGTCCTTCGAGGCGCGTGGCGCTGTAGTAGACGCCCGCGCCCTCGAACCGAGCGAGCGAGGGGAGATCGAGCTTCCGGTACTTCACGCCGGCGGCGATCACGATCGAGCGCGTGCGGATCTCCTGGCCGTCGGAGAGATAGATCCGGTAGGGCCGGCTGTCGCAATCGAGGCGAACCGCCGTGAGCCCGACGGCCACTTCGGCGCCGAACTTCTGGGCCTGGGCCAGCGCGCGTCCCGACAGCGCCTGACCCGAGATCCCCGTCGGGAAGCCGAGGTAATTTTCGATGCGCGAGCTGGTCCCGGCCTGGCCGCCCGGCGCGGTCCCCTCGAGCACCAGCACGTCGAGGCCCTCCGACGCGCCGTAGACCGCGGCCGCCAGGCCGGCCGGACCCGCGCCCACCACCACCACGTCGCGGACGGCCTTCGAATCGAGCTTGGGCTCGAGGCCCGTCATCTGGGCCAGCCGGTCGATCGACGGGTTCCGCAGGATGTGCCCGGCCTGGCAGATGACGATCGGGATCTCGTTGATGCCGACGTGGAACCCCTCCAGCAGGGCCTCGACGCCGGCGTCGGTCTCGACGTCCTGATACCGGAAGGGCTGCGCGTTGCGGGTCAGGAACTCCTTGATCCGCATGGTGTCCGCCGAGTTGCGCGAGCCGACCAGCACCAGGTCCTGGGCCGCGATGTCCAGCAGCTGGACGCGCCTCAGGATGAAGGCGCGCATGAAGATCTCGCTCAGCTCCGCGTCGCGCTGCACCAGCGTACGCAGGGAGTTGTTGTCGACGATCAGGAGCTCGCTCGGCTCGGTCGTTCGCCCCCGCACCAGGCTCCGCCGCGCGGAGAGCATGTTGATCTCCCCCGAGAACTGCCCCGGACCATGGACCACGATGCGATTCTCGACGCCGCCGACGGGCTGCACGACCTCGATCCCGCCCGAGAGAACCACGAAGAAACGGCTGTTCTGATCGCCGACGTTGAACAGGATCTCGCCCGCGGGCGAGGTGCAGCGACGGCCGACGGCCGCGATCCGCTCGATCTGCGCGGGCGTCAGCGTGGGGAAGGTTTGAGCGACGCGTTCCATTTTCGCGAAGCGGTAGCATGACGGACGCGGGAAGCGTGCGCTACCCTTGCGCTACCGCGGCCCGCCATGCGCCTGCTCGACGACTATAGGAACGTCCGCGCCCGCACCGTCGCGCTGGCGGCGCCGCTGTCGGCCGAGGACCAGATGGTCCAGACGATGGCCGAGGCGAGCCCGACGAAGTGGCACCTCGCCCACACGACCTGGTTCTTCGAGACGTTCGTGCTGGGGCCCTTCGTCGCTGGCTACCAACCGGTCGATGCGCACTACGGATTCCTCTTCAACTCGTACTACGAAGGCGTCGGGCCCCGGGTCGAGCGCGCGCGGCGGGGAGAGCTGTCGCGGCCGGCGCTGGCCGAAGTTCAGGACTATCGCCGGCGCGTCGACACGGCGATGGAGCGGGTCCTGGGCACCGAGCTGCCGGCCGCCGCCGCCGCGACGGTCGTCCTCGGGCTGCATCACGAACAGCAACACCAGGAGCTGCTCCTGACGGACGCCAAGCACGCCCTGGGGACGCAACCGCTGCGGCCCGCGTACCAGCCGCCGGCGCCGGCGCCCACGCCCGCCGCGCCTCGGCCGGCGCAGTTTCGGCGGTTCGAGGCCGGGGTGGTCTCGGTCGGGCACGCCGGCGACGGGTTCGCCTTCGACAACGAGGGGCCGCGCCACCGCCACTTCCTGGAAGCTTTCGCGCTCGCCGATCGCCCGGTGACCTGCGCCGAGTACCTGGCGTTCATGCGCGACGGCGGGTACGCGCGGCCCGAGCTGTGGCTGTCGGACGGCTGGCAGCGCGTCCAGGCCGAGCGGTGGCGCGCGCCGCTCTACTGGGAAGAGCGGGACGGCGCCTGGCACCTCTACACGCTCGGGGGCGTCCGTCCGATCGATCCCGCCGAGGTCGTCGCCCACGTCAGCTACTACGAGGCGGACGCGTTCGCTCGCTGGGCCGGCGCCCGCCTGCCGACCGAGGAGGAGTGGGAGCACGCCGCCGCCGGAGCGCCGCTGACCGGGCACTTCGCCGACGCCGGCCGCTACCACCCGGGACCGGCCGCGCCAGGCGCGGCCTTCGGGAACGTCTGGCAGTGGACGCAGAGCGCGTACCTCGCCTACCCCGGCTTTCGGCCGCCGGCCGGGGCGATCGGCGAGTACAACGGCAAGTTCATGTCGGGCCAGATGGTGCTGCGCGGGGGATCCTGTTTCACGCCGGCCGGCCACATCCGCGCGACGTACCGCAACTTCTTCCCGCCGGAGACCCGCTGGCAGATGAGCGGGCTCCGCCTGGCGCGTGACACATGAGAGACGCCACCGCAAAGAACGCCGACGCGGCGCCGACGGAGGTCGACGCGGCCACGCTGGACGCCGTGAGCGCCGCCGCGCGCGCCGGCTTGCTCGGGGCGCGCAAGCAGCTGCCGCCCTGGCTGTTCTACGACGCGCGCGGCTCCGCGCTGTTCGAGGAGATCACCGAGCTGCCCGAGTACTATCCGACGCGGACCGAGCGCGCGATCCTGGAGCGAGACGCCGACGCCATCGTCGACACGGCAGGGCCGCCGCTGGAGATCGTCGAGCTGGGCGCCGGCTCGGCGGCCAAGACCGAGGTCCTCCTCGAGGCGCTGCTCCGCCGCCAGCCGCGCGTCCGCTACCTGCCGCTCGACGTGTCGTCCGCGGCGCTGGCCTCGGCGCGCGCGCGCCTGCGGCGGCTACGGCGGGTCACCGTGCAACCGATCCTCGCGCGTTACCCCGAGGGGCTGCAGCTCCCCCCGCCGCCCGACGGCCAGCGGCGGCTGGTGCTGTTCCTCGGCTCGAACATCGGCAACTCCGATCCGGCGGGCGCGCGGGGGCTGCTGAGCGCCGTCGCGCGCGCCCTCCGTCCCGGCGACGCGCTGCTGCTGGGCGCCGATCACCGGAAGTCGGCGCGCCTGCTCCTGCCCGCCTACGACGACGCCCAGGGCGTGACCGCGCGGTTCAACATGAACGTCCTCCAGCGCCTCAACCGCGAGCTGGACGCCGACTTCGACCTCGATTCATTCCGGCACGTGGCGGTCTGGAACGCCCGCCGCTCGCGCGTCGAGATGCACCTCGAGAGCACGCGCGGACAGCGCGTGCCGCTGCGGGCGCTCGACGCGACGGTCAGCTTCGCGCGCGGCGAGCGCATCCACACCGAGTCGAGCTACAAGCTGACGCCGGTCCGGATCCGCCAGCTCCTCGCGCGCGCCGGCTTCCGTCCGGAGGCCGACTGGACCGACGCCCGCCGCTGGTTCGGCCTCTACCTCGGCCGGCGGGGGTGAGCGCCCGCTAGAGCCATCCGCCGACGACGCTCGAAACGCCGAAGGCGGTCGCCCGGTTCGACGCACCCCCGACGCCGTTCGAGTTGTGTAGATCGACGGTGACGGAGGGACCGAGGCCCACGAAGAAGTGCGTGGCCAGGTGAAGGAGGAATGGCGCGTAGATCCCGACGGACACGACGTTGCCCACCTGCGTCGGGCCCACGGTGACCACGGTGGAGCCGACCGGGGGCATCAGCGTCGTCCGGAACTGCTCGAACTCGAGGAACGCCTTCGGCCAGAATGAAAGTCGCTCCGCCAGCCAGAGGTTCAGGCCCACCTGTCCCGTGGCGCCCCACCTCCAGATCGTCTGACCGAGGTAGACCATGGAAGCGGTGGTGTGGTCGTAGCCGACGAGCGCGGACGCGCCGAGGGACAGATTCTCGGACGCGAAGTAGTCGAACCCGGGCGCGAGCGTGACGTCGTACATGCTGCTGGAGCCCACGTCGCTGTGGTGGATCGTCCCGGTGATGGCGCCGTTGACGGACAGCACGCGGGCGTCCCCGAAGCGGGCCTCGGGCGGCGTCACCGGCGGTGGCGCGGCAGGTACGGCCGCCACCGGCGCCGACGGAGCCCCGACCGGCGCGGGCGGGACGGGCGCCGTCCCCGGCGGAAGCGCCTCGGGGGGAGGCGGCGCGGCCGGCTCGACCGACGGCGACGGCTCGGCGCCGCCCGCGCTCGGCGGCTCGTCGGCGCGCGCGGGGAGCGTGGCAACGAGCGTCAACGCGATGACGAAGCCCAGGCCGGGCAACTGCGGGCGGAAGCTGAAGTTGCGCATCTTCGCCGACTCTACAGCGCAACCGGCCAAAGATTTCTCGAGATGCGCCGAGGTAAAATGCGGGCCGGTTTTTCCGCGCGGAGGATCACATGTCGCAGGTGTCGCCGTCGGTTTCGCTCTCGGGGTCTGGCGATTCGGTGCGCGAGGGCCTGGGCGCCGGAAAGCTGCTGGTGCTGGGCGCCGGCATCGCCACCACGGCGCTGGCGCTGTTCGGGGTCTGGTGGCTCGACAACAACACCACCGACTTCAACGTGATGGGCTGGTACGCCGACTACGTCCTGCCGGCCGGCGCGCTGCTGGTGGGGATGGTGGCCGGCAGCGGGTACGGCGTCGCTTCTTATCTGACCGGCTTGCGCATCAGGCGCGGTCTGCTGCTCGCCGTGCTGGCGTTGCAGCTCTCGGGCTACGCCCCCGCGCAGTACCTCGAGTTCCGCTCGCTGACGCGCGAGGGGCCGCTGGTCGACGCCGACGGCCAGGCGCTCGGCTTCGCCCGCTACTACCAGGCGCGCGCCACCAGCTTCGCCTGGGAGGACCACGGCAAGCGGGGCGAGCCGCTGGGGAACCTCGGCTACCTCTTCGTCGGGCTCGGCGTGGTCGGCTTCGCGCTCGGCGGCATGCTGGCGCCGGCGCTGCTGATGAAGATGCCCTACTGCGAGCGCTGCTCGCTGTACATGAAGACGCGGGCGCTGGCGCTCGTCCCGGCCAGCGCGCGGCGCCGCCGGGTCTCGAAGAAGGACGCGGCCGGCCAGGCGGCCTACGCCGAGGAGCAGAAGCGCGCCGCAGCGAACGCCACGGCGCTGCTCGAGCAGGTGTCGGGCCTGGCGGCGCGGGGCGACGCGCTGGGGGTGAAGACCGCGCTCGCCGCCTACCCGCCGCGCGGGGCCGAGGCGCGCCGGGTCGGCGGCTTTCCGGCCCGCCTCTCCATCCGCCTGGCGCGCTGCCGGCAGTGCTCGTCCGGGCACCTCCAGCCGCAGATGATCACCGGCCAGGGGCGCGGAATCAGGGTCAAGGCGCTCGAGCGCCTGGCGCTGCCCCCGGGCGCGCCCCGCGTCATCGCGGGCGACTGAGCCGTAGCGCCGCTCCCGACGCTGCCAGGCCCTGCAAGACCCCTGGACGAACCCCGGCCAGTCGGGGAAAGTGGGGGGTCATGAGCAAGGCCGAGTACCGGAGCCGCACCTCGACGCAGGGCCGCAACATGGCGGGCGCACGCTCGCTGTGGCGCGCGACCGGGATGAAGGACGCCGACTTCGAGAAGCCGATCGTCGCCATCGCCAACAGCTTCACCCAGTTCGTGCCCGGGCACGTCCACCTTCACGACATCGGCCAGCGGGTCAAGGGCGTGGTCGACGCGGCCGGCGGGTGGGGCGTCGAGTTCAACACCATCGCCATCGACGACGGCATCGCGATGGGGCACGGCGGGATGCTCTACTCGCTGCCGAGCCGCGACCTCATCGCCGACAGCGTCGAGTACATGGTGAACGCCCACTGCGCCGACGCCCTGGTGTGCATCTCGAACTGCGACAAGATCACGCCCGGGATGCTGATGGCCGCCATGCGCCTCAACATCCCGACGATCTTCGTGTCGGGCGGCCCGATGGAGGCCGGCAAGCTGGTCGGCACGCACGGCCGCGACGGCAAGCCGCTGGTCCGCAAGCTGGACCTCATCGACTCGATGATCGCCTCCAGCGACGCCAAGGTCAGCGACGCCGAGCTGGCCGAGATGGAGCGGTCGGCCTGCCCCACCTGCGGCTCCTGCTCGGGGATGTTCACCGCCAACAGCATGAACTGCCTCAACGAGGCGCTCGGGCTGGCGCTGCCGGGCAACGGCACGCTGCTGGCGACGCACGCGCGCCGCTGGGAGCTGTTCGAGGCGGCCGGCCGCCGGATCGTCGAGCTCTGCCGGCGCCGCTACGTCGAGGGGGACGAGACCGTCCTCCCGCGCTCCGTCGCCACCTTCGAGGCGTTCGAGAACGCGATGGCGCTGGACATCGCCATGGGCGGCTCGACCAACACCGTGCTCCACATCCTGGCCATCGCGCACGAGGCCGGCGTGAAGTTCACGATGGCCGACATCGATCGCCTCTCGCGCCGGGTCCCCAACATCTGCAAGGTCGCGCCCTCGTCGCAGTACCACGTCGAGGACGTCCACCACGCGGGCGGCATCTTCACCATCCTGGGCGAGCTGGATCGCGCGGGGCTCATCCACCGCGACGCCAGGACGGTGCACGCCGCCACGATGGGCGCGGCGATCGACGGCAACGACATCCGCCGCTCGACGGCCACGCCCGAGTCGCGGCAGCGGACGCTGGCCGCCCCGGGCGGCGTGCCGACCAAGGTCGCTTTCTCGCAGGACAAGTACTTCGCCGAGCCCGACGACGACGTGGCGCGCGGCTGCATCCGCGACACCGCCCACGCCTACAGCAAGGACGGCGGCCTGGCCGTGCTCCACGGCAACATCGCCGAGGACGGCTGCATCGTGAAGACCGCGGGCGTCGACGAGTCGATCTGGAAGTTCGAGGGCCCGGCCCGCGTCTTCCAGTCGCAGGAGGCGGCCTGCGACGCGATCACCGCCGACCAGATCAAGGCCGGCGACGTGGTGGTGATCGTCTACGAAGGGCCCAAGGGCGGCCCCGGCATGCAGGAGATGCTCTACCCGACCTCGTTCCTGAAAGGGAAGGGCCTGGGCAAGAGCTGCGCGCTCATCACCGACGGGCGGTTCTCGGGCGGCACCTCGGGGCTCAGCATCGGCCACGTCTCACCCGAGGCGGGCGAGGGGGGCGGCATCGGCCTCGTCGAGGAGGGCGACCGCATCCGCATCGACATCCCCGGCCGCCGCATCGATTTGCTGGTCGACGCGGCGACGCTGGACAGGCGCCGGGCCGCCATGCAGGCGCGCGGGGCCGACGCCTGGCGCCCCAACCGGGACCGCAAGGTCTCGGAGGCGCTGCGCGCCTACGCCCTCATGACCACCAGCGCCGCCCGCGGGGCCGTGCGCGACCTGTCGCAGCTCCGAACCGGCGGCAAGTAGGCAAGCAGGGCAGCAAGGTCGGTTCCCGCCGGCATGAACGTCCACGGCAAACCGACCCGCACGATCTGGCCCGTCGAGGACGGCGTCGAGATCATCGATCAGACGGCGCTCCCGCACGCGTTCGTCACCCGCAGGCTCTCCTCGGTCGAAGAGGCGGCGCGCGCGATCGCCGGCATGCAGGTGCGGGGGGCGCCGCTCATCGGGGCGACCGCGGCGTACGGGCTGTGGCTGGCGGCGCGCGCCGATCCCTCCGACGCGGCGCTGGCGGCGGCGTCCGCCGCGTTGCTGTCCACCCGCCCGACGGCGGTGAACCTGCGCTGGGCGCTCGAGATGGTGACCGCCCGTCTGGCGCCGCTGCCGCCCGCGGCCCGCGCGGCCGCGGCCCGCGCGGCCGCCGACGCGATCGCCGACGACGACGTGGCGATGAACCGCGCCATCGGCGACCACACCCTGCCGCTCGTCCGGGCGGCCGGCGCCCGCCGTCGCGACAGCGCGCCGATCCAGATCCTGACCCACTGCAACGCAGGCTGGCTGGCCACCGTCGACCGGGGCACCGCGCTGGCCGGCGTCTACGCCGCCCACGACGCCGGTGTGCCGCTGCACGTCTGGGTCGACGAGACGCGCCCGCGCAACCAGGGCGCCGCCCTGACCGCCTGGGAGCTGGGCCAGCACGGCGTCCCGCACACGGTGATCGTCGACAACGCCGGCGGACACCTCATGCAGCGCGGGCGCGTCGACCTGGTCATCGTGGGGACCGATCGCACCACCGCCGCCGGCGACGTGGTGAACAAGATCGGCACCTACCTGAAAGCGCTCGCCGCCCGCGACAGCGGGATCCCGTTCTACGTCGCCGCCCCGTCGCCCTCGATCGACTGGTCGATCGCCGACGCCGACGCCATCCCCATCGAGGAGCGCGCGGCGGACGAAGTGGCGACCGTCTCGGGCGCGGACGCCGCCGGGGCCGCCGTCCGCGTGCGGGTCGTCGCGCCCGGGAGCCCGGCCGCCAACCCCGGCTTCGACGTCACGCCGGCCCGCCTCGTCACCGGCATCATCACCGAGCGCGGCGTCGCGCCCGCCTCGCGCGAGGGGCTGGCGCGCCTCTATCCCGAGCGGGCCCGCCGGTGACCACCGGGGGCGCGCGCCGGGCGCTGGTCGAGACCGTGCGCTGGCTGATGGCGCGCGGCCTCTACGCCGGGACCTCGGGCAACGTCTCGGTGCGGGCCGGCGCGCGCATCCTCATCACCCCGACGGGCGTCTCCTGCGACGACGTCGACGCCGCGTCGATCGTCGAGCTGGCGTTCGACGGAACCGCGCGCGGCCCGCTGGCCCCCTCGAGCGAGTGGCGCATCCACCGCGACGTCTACCGCCGGCGCCCCGAGGTCGGCGCCGTCGTCCACACCCACTCGACGTTCGCCACCGCCTACGCTTGCCTGCGGCGGCCGCTGCCCGCCTTCCACTACATGGTGGCCAAGGCGGGCGGCGCCGAGATCCGCTGCGCCCGCTACGCGACCTACGGCACGGAGGCGCTGTCGCGCAACGCGCTGGCCGCGCTGGCAGGGGCGCGGGCCTGTCTGCTGGCCAACCACGGCCTGCTCACCCTGGGCGCCGACCTCGCCGCCGCCCGGGCGCTGGCCGAGGAGATCGAGGCCCTCTGCGCGCAGTACGCCGCCGCGCGCGCGATGGGCAACCCCGTCCTCCTGCCGGCGCGCGAGATGCGCGCGGTCGGCGCCAGGTTCGCGCGCTACGGCCAGCCGTCGCGCCGATCGTAGCGACGACGCCCGCGAGTTCTCGCTGCCGCGTATCGATGCTACCGTCGGGGCGCGGATGAAGATCTACAACCTGGCCGGTTACGCGATCATCTTCCTCTACCTCGTCGCCTGCCTGGCCGTCGCGCCGCCGCACCTCGGCGCCGGGGCGACGCTGGCGATCGGGGCCGCTTACTTCGTGGGCGGGTGGTTCCTGGCCGGGCTGTACCTCTCCGACCTGATCCACCTGGGCATCGCGCACCGGTCGCTCGACTACGCCGACTGGTTCATGAAGACCGTCACCGTCGTCAACAATACGATCGGCATCTACGTGAACCCGGTGACCTGGGTGAACCGGCACCGCCTGCACCACAAGAACGCCGATCACGAGGGCGATCCCAACAAGCTCGAGAGCGACGGGTTCTGGCGGACGATGTGGCTGTGCGTCTTCCCCTATCGCTGCACCACCAACGTGGCGAACGACGCCATCCTGAAGACGCTGCCGTTCCGGCTGGTGTCGAACTGGCCCTGGGCCATCCTCTCGCAGGGCGTGAGCTTCGGGCTGGTCTGGCTGCTGGTGCGCGACGTGCGCTGCGCGTTCGTGATGTGGTTCGGCTTCCGCCTGTTCGCGCTGTGGGTCAACATGATCCAGAACTACTGGACGCACGATCGGCGGTTCGGTTACCGCCGGTACGACGACGCCCGGGACAACGCCATGAACATCGGCGAGTGGCTCCCCGTCACCGCGTCGTTCAGCGCCTGCCTGCAGAACAACCACCACCACTACCCGACGCTGCTCCGGCTCAGCCACGACGAGTCCGAGTACGACTTCGGCTTCCTGACCGTCAAGGTGATGAAGGCGCTCGGCCTGGTCAAGGCCAGCTCGAAGGGCGATCAGCTCTCGCCCGAGATCCCGCTGGCCTCGGTCAACTTCTAGCGGCGTTGCCGGCCGGCTACTTGCCGCGAAAGGGATTGATCGTCTGGCCGATGAAGGTCGGCGACAGCTCCTCGCCGGCCAGACCGTAGCGCGCGGGCCAGCGCGCGTCCGGCGGCGCGTAGAAGGTGCCGAAGAGCTTGTCGATCCAGGGGAAGTGGATCGCGTAGTTCTTGTCGATCGCCTCTTTCTCCACGGCGTGGTGCCAGTGGTGGTGGCGCGGCAGCACGATGAGCTTCTCCAGCCAGGCCGAGGTCGGCCCGAAGTTGCAGTGGGTCCAGGTCGCGTGCAGCGTGACGAACACCATGTAGGCCGCCAGCACCGACTGCGAGAACCCCAGCAGGACGATGGGAAGCAGGACCGCGCCGCGGATGATCACGTCGTCGACGAAGTGCGCGCGCGACCCGGCGATCCAGTCCAGCGACTTGGCCGAGTGGTGCACGGCGTGGAACCGCCACAGGAACGGCACCGTGTGCACCAGCCGGTGCGCGGCGTACTCGGCCAGGTCGGCGATCAGGATCGCGAACACGAACTGCACCAGCCACGGCAACCCGCCCACGAACCGCTGCAACGCCGGATTGGCCAGGAACCGGCTGGCCTCGGACGCCGGCAGCAAGATCATGAGCGAGAGGATCTGCACCGGCAGGTGCGTCGACAGGAAGTAGGCGACGTCGAGCGTCCACTCGGGGCGGAACGTCCCCTGGTCCGGGTACTGCGGCCAGAGGAGCTCGATCGGCACGTAGATGAGGGCCATCAGCAAGAGGTCGAGCAGGAACCAGTCGAGCCCGATCGCCGGACCGTCGTGCAGCGTCCGGTTGATGGGGACGCTCGCCCCGCCGAGGAGAATGGCCCCGAACGCCAGCGCCATCCCGCACAGCGGAAGGACCTTCTTCCTGCGCAGGAGCGAGGCCACCCCGCCGAACAGGATCGCCCCCAGGATCAGCCCCTGGATGGTCAGCCGGATGACGTGCATCGGGTAGCGGGGCCGGAAGTCCGGCACCGTCAGGACCTGGGGGAAGTGCAGGCAGAGCACGGCCCCGAACGAGAGGACCCCGAAGAAGGCCGACGCGACGCCGCTCCACCACCCCGTCCCGAACCCCTTTGGTGCCTCGTCGCCGAAGGTCTTGTTCACCTTTTCTTCGAACACCCGGCCTCCCGTGACGATGATAACGCGGCCGGGAGGCTTTAGTCGGGTCGGCCGGCGCCGGGGGAAGACCTTTCTTTTTGGCTTCCCCGCCGACTAACAGAGGTGGAAGGAGCCTCGATGAAGGTCCGCCGGCCACTCTCCGTCCTCCCCCTCGCAGCGCTCCTCGCCGCCGCCGGCTGCGACACCGAGATCGTCAACACCAGCCACGTCATCTACGCCCACGCACAGGGGGGGCCGGACGAGTCGGCCCTGTTCGTGGCGTTCTCCTCCACCGCCAGCAGTTACGACGCCGCCGAGGAGCTCCTCTCCACCGACGCGAATCCCACCCAGTACCACATCCTGCTGGACGGAAATCGGGTGAGCGTCGGGGTGGACGACGGGTCGGGCCTCTGGGTGACGGAGGGGAGCCAGGTGGGGACGAGCTATCTCCCCGCCGGGCCCTACCACGTCACGCTCGTCGCGCCCGGCGCGGCGCCGATCTTCGAGGGCGACGCACAGCTCCCCGGCGGCGGCGCGATGGTCCTTCTTCTCTACGGTCCGCTCGACGCGCTGGCGGGGCGCTTCCTCTCGCTCCCCGGCGCCGCTGCCTCGGGCAACGAGCACGTCACGGTGGTCAACCTGATGCGCGACGGGCGCGCCATCCAGGTCGTCAGCTGCACCTCCGTTCCTCCCTGCACGCCCCTGTCGTCCGCGCTGGCGCTCGGCGACGTCTACGACGCCGAGCTCCCGTCGGGGATCAGTGACGACTGCGCGGCGCCCCGCGCGGCGGAAGTCCCCTGCCCGTCCACGCTGTCGCGCGGGGGCGTCGGCGTGGGGTACGGCCTGGTCCCTTCCGCGTCGCTCCCGGCGCCGCCCGTCCTGGGCCTCGCCCCAGCCGCCTGGCCCGGCGCCCCTGACACCGGGACGTCCACCGTTTTCCTGGCGGCCCCCGTCTTCATGACGGACCAGGGCCAGCCGGAGACCGTCATCAACTGAGGCGCCCATGAAGGCCCGGCTCGCCGTCGCTTGGCCCGAACTGGCCGCGCTTGCCGCGCTGGCGCTGCTGGGGCTTCCCGCTTGCGGCGACACCGCCAGCGCCGCCGCCGAGCTGGGCGCGGCGACCACCACGACGACGGCCACCACCATCTGGATCGACGCCTCCCAGCAGACCGCCGCGCCGCCGCACTTCTGGTCGGCCAGCGTCGGCACGGGGACGGCTAGCCTCACGCTGCGCGGCGATCTCGAGAGCCACTACAAGATCGGCCACCGCGAGGCGGGCTTCCAGCGCGTGCGCGGCCACGGCGTCCTCAGCGACGACATGGGGATCTACCAGGGGCCCGGCGCGTACGACTGGACCAAGCTGGATCGCTACCTCACCGCCATCGACGCGGCGGGGATGCGGCCGATCATGGAGATGGACTTCATGCCCACGGCGCTGGCGCTGCGGGGCAGCAGCCGCGACATCTACCAGAGCCCCGCCGACTACCGGAGCTTCATCGCGGCCGTCGTCCAGCATTGCGTCGACCGGTTCGGCAGCGCCGACGTGTCGCAATGGTACTGGGAGATCTGGAACGAGCCGGACTTCGTGGGGTTCTGGAACGGCCGCGACGCGTCCGGGCCCGCCGGCCTGCGGATGCTCGACTACTACGCGCTCTACGACGCGGCGGCCGCCGCCATCACCTCGGTGCTCCCCGAGGCGCTGGTGGGCGGGCCGGCCAGCACCAACCCCGCGCCGATCGGCGGCTTCCTGCAACATTGCAGGCGCGCCGGCGCGCGGGTGACGTTCGTCTCCTCGCACCACTATCCGGGCGGCGCGGGGGACGGAACCGCCGACGCCGCATCGCTGGTCGACGACGACGCCAGCCGGCGGCAGGCGATCGCCGGCGCGGGATACGCCCCCTCGCAGCTGCTGTCGTTCGCCACCGAGTGGAGCTCGTCGTACGCGGGCCAGGGCGGTGGGACCGGCGACGCGTTGCTGAGCATGGACAACCACTGGAACGTGGGGTTCATCCTCGAGGCCGCCAAGCTGTTCGCCGACCAGGCGGCGAGCGGCGTGCCGCCGCCGACGGTGTTCTCGTACTGGGCGCTGTCCGACGTCTTCGGCGAGCACGACGGCGACGCCGGCTCTTACATCCAGTCGCAGGGAGGCACGCTGCCGTTCGGGCGGGTGTTCGGCCTCATCACTTATCAGGGGCTCCGCAAGGCGTCGTTCAACGCCTTCAAGATGCTGAACCGCCTGGGCCCGATGCGGCTGCGGGCGACCGGCGGCGCCAGTGCCGACGGCGTCGGCGCGATGGCGACGATGTCCGAGGCCGGCGACGAGATCCAGGTCCTGCTGTACGACCAGTACGGCAAGCTGGACACCACGGGCACCGACACTGTGACCGTCGACCTCTACAACCTCCCGCCCGCGCTGGCCGGCCGGCGTGTCGTCGTCACGCGGTTCATCGTCGACGCCACCCATAGCAACCCCTACGCCGTGTGGGAGGCCGAGGGAAGCCCGGCCGACCCCAGCGAGGCACAGTGGGAGGCGCTGCGGGCGGCGCAGCACCTCTCGGCGCAGCCGGTCGAGACGACCACGGTCGACACCTCGTACGGCACCAGCTTCGTCATGAGCCGGCAATCGGGGAGCCTGCTGGTCATCGGGCTCGAGCGCCCGGTGATGGGCCGCGACGCGCGCGCGCCGATCGAGGGCGAGGACCACGACGGTCGGTCGGGCGCCTCCAACGTCGACGCGACCGACGCCGACCTCGGTCAGGCGGCCGCAGTGACCGCGGGCGGCTCGCTGTTTTATGACGTGGTCGACTTCGGCGACGCGGGCGTCGATTCGGTCCAGCTGCGCGTGCAGGCGCCGGCCGCCACCACCATCGAGCTGCGCGCCGACGCCGCCAGCGGCCCGCGCATCGGCGCCTGCGCGATCGCCGCCACCGAGAGCGCCTGGACCACCGCGACCTGCCCGCTGTCCCACACCAGCGGCGTGCACACCCTGTATCTGCTGTTCGCCGCCCCCGCGACCCTGAACTGGCTGCAGTTCCAGGCCGGGTAGCGGTCGGGCCCGCTCGGCCGGCGCCAAGGGAAGGTGGTCGGCTGGGCCTAGCCGGGGGGAAGCCGGCCGGCGCCGCCGGTGCCGTCGACGCTGTACGCGGCGCCGTCGAGGTGAAGGTGGTTGTGGTGGTGGCGGTCGTACGCGGGGGTCAGCACGACGCTGAAGACCTGCTCGTCGTAGAGGCGCCGCGCCAGCCGGTGGAGAAAGGCTGCGCTGGGACCGTCCTGGCGGGGCCAGTCGCGTTCGACCACCACGCGCCGGCCGTTGGCCAGCACCAGCTCGGCTACGTCGATCGCGTTGGCGAACGAATGCTCGCTGACCAGATCGGGATAGGCGGCCATCTTGCGGCAGTTGTAGGTCCCGAGCTGGACGATCGTGCGCACGCGGCTGCCCAGGATCCGCTTGGCCTCCTCCTGGACGACGGCCTCGAACTTCACCAGCCGCAATCCGAACGCGCAGTTCACCCGGGCCGCCGGTTGATAGCGGATGCCGGAGGCCCCGCGCTGGACGGCGATCCCCTCCGGCGCCTCGCAGACGACGCCTCCCAGCCGCTTTTCGGGGCGCAGCGGCCAGCGGCTCAGCTTGACCCCGGCGGCGTGGAGCGTCGCCTGGCAGCCGGCCGGCGGCTGAGGCGCGGCGGGCGGCGGCAAGGCCACCCCCTCGTCAGCCACGGCCGCAACGGGCGCCACGGCCGAAACGACGACGACCAGCACGCTCGCGCTGACACAGCCCCTGGGGACGATCACGTCCGACGCCCATTCTAATCCAGTAGGATGGTCCGACCCATGTCGCTCGCGATTCGACGGATGCCGGCCGGCCTGTGTCTCCTGGCGGCGGTGGCGGCCGCCCCGTCCGCGGGGTGCAAGCGCGGCGCCGCCCCGGTACCGCTCGCGCCGAGCGTTCCAAGACCGGCGACCGACGTCGCCCCTGCGATGGACGCCGTGGTCACCGACTTCCGCGGCATCGTCGCGCTCCTGGCCGGCGACCCCGAACCGGGCGATCGACAGACGACCGTGGCCTGGTTGCTCGCGGAGGCGAACCGCGATCGACTGGACGCGCTGGCCGCGCGGATGGCCGCCGATCCCACCGCGGCGGCCGCCTTCCTCGACAAGCTGGAGGGGGACGCGGCGCTGCACGACGCCGACAAGCTGGCCTTCCGCGACCAGCTGATGGAGCTGCCGCCGTCGCCGCGCGCCGATCAGGATCGCGCCACGCTGGCGACCATCGAGGCGCGCTACGACGCCGAGATGAAGCGGCTGTTCGGGCGGCTGCCGACGCGCGGGCTCCCCGACCGGCGCGAGGCCTGGGAGACCTACCTCGACTTCGTCCGCCACCAGGTCTCGACGGAGGCGCTGCTGGCGGCGCACGCGGCGGAGCTGGAGGCGCTGGCGCAGGGGGGGCGGGGCGGCGGCGCGCTCCCCTGGCGCGACGACAAGGACCAGGTCACCGGGCTGCGGTTCGGCGACAAGCAGGTGCTGCTGACGTTCGACGACGGCCCCTCGGCGCGGCTGACGCCGCAGGTCCGCGAGATCCTGGCCCGCTTCGGCGTGCGCGCCGTGTTCTTCGAGGTGGGCCGCAACGTGGCCAAGGCGGCGGACGAGCCGCGGCGCATCCTGGCCAGCGGCTACGCGGTGGCGAACCACTCGTTCACGCACGCCTTCCTCCCCAAGCTCGATCCGGCGCGCCTCGACCACGAGCTGGGCGACACCAACAAGGCGCTCGAGGCGGCCACCAAGGAGAAGACGGTGCTGTTCCGCCCGCCGTACGGCGCGCGCAACGACGCGGTGCTGAAGGCGGCCACCGCGCTGGGCATGAAGACCGTGCTCTGGAACGTCGACTCGATGGACTGGGCCGATCCGGTCCCGCTCTCGATCGCCGACCGGGTCGTCGCCCAGGTCGAGAAGAAGAAGCGCGGGATCATCCTGTTCCACGACATCCACGAGCGGACGCTGGAGGCGCTGCCGCTGGTGCTCGGGGAGCTGCAGAAGCGCGGCTACACCTTCCTCTCCTGGGACGGACGCGACTTCGTGGCGGCGCGGGGTGGGGCGCCGGCGCCCGCCGCGGTCGCGGGCGCGCCGGGCAGCGCGCTGACGACGGCCGCCGAGACGCCGAACCCGCTCGCCGGCGTCCACCTCTACCGCGAGAGCTGGGCGGTGGTCGTCGGCATCAACGCCTACCAGAGCTGGCCGCGGCTCGCCTACGCGGTCAACGACGCCCAGGCGGTGCGGGAGATCCTGGTCCGCAAGTACGGGTTCCCGGCCGACCACGTCACGACGCTGCTCGACGGCGAAGCGACGCGCGAGAAGATCCTGGCCGCGCTGGGCGACAACCTGGCCGACGGGCGCAAGGTGACCAAGGACGATCGGGTCTTCGTGTTCTTCGCCGGCCACGGCGTGACGCGCAAGCTGCCGAGCGGCAAGAGCCAGGGCTTCATCGTCCCCGTCGACGCGGCGGCCGAGAGCTTCCAGAGCACGGCGATCTCGATGACCAACCTACAGGACGCGAGCGACGCCATCCCGGCCAAGCACGTCTTCTTCGTGATGGACGCCTGCTACAGCGGCCTGGCGCTGACCCGCGGCGGCGCGGCCGGCGGCGGCGACCGGAGTCAGTACCTGATGGAGATCACCCGCCGGCAGGCGCGCGAGGTGCTGACCGCGGGCGGCGGCGACGAGCAGGTCGCCGACAACGGCCCCGGCGGGCACTCGATCTTCACCTGGACGTTGCTGCAGGGGCTGGAAGGAAAAGCCGACCTCGACGGCGACGGCGCCATCACGGCCACAGAGCTGGCGGCCTACGTGGCGCCGGGCGTCTCCTCGCTGTCGCGGCAGACGCCGGCCTTCGGTCACCTGGCGGGCGACGAGGGGGGCGATCTGGTCTTCGTGCTCAAGCCGGAGGACGAGTTCCTGAGCGAGGAGTCGCGCCAGCTGGACGCCGAGGCGATCGTCCTCAACACCGAGCTGGAGAAGGTGCGCCACGAGGTGGCCGCCAAGAAGGCCCGCAACGAGGAGCTCAGGCGCGAGCTGGCGCAGAGCGGCGCGACGGCCGGCGCCCCCGACGCAGGCGGCGCGGCGTCCGTGGCGGCGACGCCCGCGCTCGCCGCCGCGGCGACCGCCGCCGAAGCGTCGAACGACGAGGTGCGCCGCGAGGTCGCGCGCGGGATGAGCCTCTACCGCGAGAAGCGCTACGACGAGGCGGCGCGCGCGTTCGAGGGCGTGCTGCGCCTGCGGCCCGGGCACGTGATGGCCACCAACAACCTGGCCTTCACCTACTTCAAGCTGGGCCGGACGGCCGACGCAATCGTCTGGTACGAAAAGACGATCGCGCTCGATCCGAAGCGCGCCATCGCCTACGCCAACCTGGGCGACGCGCTGGCGCAGGCGGGGCGGCCCGCCGACGCCAAGCGCGCCTACCAGCAGTTCCTGGCGCTGCAGCCCGGCTCGAAGCTGGCCGACGGCGTGCAGAAGAAGCTGGCGCTGCTCCCGCCCGGGGACGGTACGCCGTCCCCCGCAAGATGACGCGCGGTCACTGCGCCGAGACGGCCGCCGAGGCGGACGTCAGACCGGCGGCGCTGGCGGTGACGGTGATGGTGCCGGCCGTCCCGGTGGAACGCACGATGGCCAGGACCTTGCCGCTGAACGCCGACCGGCTCGTGCCCTTGTAGGACGAGGTGTCGATCGGGTTGCCGTTGTCGACGCCCACCAGCTGGCCCGGACCCGAGACCGTGAAGGTGACGGCGTTCGACGCCGTCGGGACGAACACGCCGCTTCCGTCCTGGACGTTGCCGGTCAGGAAGACGAGATCGCGCCCGTCAGCGTTGATGCTGGTCCGGTCGGCGGCGAGCGCCAGCTTGGCGGCGGCGCCCGCGGTGGTCACCTGATCGCTGGTCACGACGCTGCCGCCGACCTTGCAGTCGGCGCGCAACGTCCCCGAGGACCAGGGCACGCTCCACTCGGCGCGCAGGGCGCCGCCCGACATCGACTTCGACCCTTGCGACGCGTTGTTCAGGAACAGCTCGACGCTGTCGCAGTTGTTGTAGACGTAGACGGTGACCGTCGTCCCCGCGCTCCAGTTCCAGTGCGGCAGGATGTGCGCCATC